>VSSQ01000559.1_pt1 | contig 22247 bp, 21 predicted proteins | sample 4763081 | NCBI WGS metagenome assembly VSSQ01 (sample SAMN12137344, study PRJNA551015) | bioreactor metagenome | isolation source: SDC9 anaerobic chlorinated ethene degrading culture | place: USA: Knoxville, Tennesee | collected 2015-01-01
CAGGGTGAACTTTTGGGTTGACAATAAACTTATTAACTTAATGCAACGCTACTGAATCCGGATAGAATTTTCTTATGTTGCTTGGTTCATAAACCCTTTTGAGCATTTATCTTAAATTATAATCCTAATTCGACAGAGAATACCCGATTACCTCCATTATTATCAGAGATTCCCTTTTTCTTAAGCTCTGATTTTCTGTTTTAAGAAAAAGATCTAAACTAATATCGAATGCTAAGTCCATAGATTATTTCAATTTGCCTTAGACTTAAAACCTAATATCCCCTGGGCCCATTACTTTATAACTTAAACAAAATTGTAACGAATAAAGCCTTTAAAATCTAAAGGCTTTATTCGTTACAATTTTATATTAGCTATCTCTTTCACTGATCAAAATACTTCCTTATCGGTCTCCTGCAAACCTTTTTCCTTCATCAATAATGCACCTTCTCATTCCAAATTCAGGCCGAACTGTTCGGCCTCATTTTCTGACTGCTCCGGCTCGTTCACTTCGCTGAAATTCACATACTCGCCGATGATGCTCAGCGCCTCCTCATAGCTGCCGGAAGCGCTGGCTCTCCCGAACATCTCATTCGCCTCCTTTCCCAGGCCGGCTTCTTTCAAGGTCCGGGAGGCGATGCCCATCAGGTTGAATATATTGCCGTTAGCACCGATGAGCGGCGCGTCCGGTTTCTGCTTCTGCCCTTGCCTCAGCTCCGGTCTTGAGATCACTGTAAAGTGATCCTCACCGGGAACGAGGGCCAGAGACCGGCCATTGTCCCATTTCATCTGCAGCTGGCCCATATCGTCCACACAATCCACAGTACCCTGCAGTCCTGATGGCATATCCGCTTCTCCGGACATAGTTGTTAACCGGATGTGGGTTCCTTCAGGATATCTTTCTTTAAGCCGCTCCACTTTTTCAGAGTCATACCTCATGTTCCATACCACCTTCTCCATGAATAAACCGGCAGGAACAGCTATGCTCAGCCGTTCCTGCCGGTTGGATCAATCAAAATAAGATACCCGCTGCTTCATGACAATTCCGGACCTAAACTGGATTTCCAGCAGTTCATCATTGATAACCTTGATGTTCTGCAGAAGCCTGCGGACTAAGTCGTCATCAAACTCCCGCACCTCGCAGGCGGCTCTCTTCAGGTAAGCATCCATGTCGACCACCCTCTGCTGGGCGCTTTCCGCCTGCTTCAGTTCCCGGGCCAGCTCCAGCTTCTTCTGCTTGAGATCCTTGATCTGTATAGCGATTCCCTGATACTGTTGGTCAAACTCTTCCGTGACCGTGCCCTTCCTGGCATTCTCCTCGATTAAGGCCAGCATCTGGCTCTGCAGCTTTTCAATCTCCCCGTCATATGGGGTGGGCATGTTTTTGGTGGAGTAACTGCCGATGACCCGGATTACATTTTCCCGGAAGGCCCCGACAAACTCGCCCCGGTTTTCCACCACACTGTTGATGGCGGTCATGACTGCTCCTTGCAGGACTTCCTCTTTTAAGGTCGGAGAGTGTCTGCAGTGCTTAGTACCGTTCTTCAGGCGGTTCTCGCAGCGCCACACGGCGCTTTTCCGTCCGTATTTCGACCAGATCTGCCTGCGGTATGGCAGACCGCACTCCTTGCAGACCATGATTTCCGACAGGGCGTAGATAGAACTATATTTGCTTTTCTCCTTCTCCTGCTTTGTCCTGCGGGTAGCGGTAGCTTTTCTTAGACCGGCCCGCCTGGCTTTTTCCTCCTGTACTCTGTAGAAAAGCTCTTTGGGGATGATGGCTTCATGGTCATCCTCGATGTAATACTGAGGGACGATGCCGTCATTCTTGACCCGCTTTTTATTGAGGTAATCAATGGTATAGCTCTTTTGCTGGAGGACATCGCCCATGTATTTTTCGTTGCTCAGCATCTTATAAATGACGCCGGAGCGCCATTTCTTTAAACCAGTGACGGTTCTAATCCCTTCCGACTCTAAAATCTTGCAGATTTTAGCAAGGCTTTTCCCTTCAAGATAAAGCAGGAAAATCCGCCGGACCAGCTTCGCTTCCTCCGGCACAATGACCAGCTCGTCGTTTTCGTCTTTGGTGTAGCCTAAGAATCTCTTGTGGTTGAGCGAGACGACGCCCTTTTCAAAGCGTCTGATCAGGCCCCAGCGGGTGTTCTCACTAAGGTTCCGGCTCTCTTCCTGAGCCTGGCTGCTTAAGATGGTGATCAGAAGCTCGCCACTGCCCTCCAGCGTATTGATGCCCTCTTTTTCAAAGAAGACGGCGATGTTCTTCTCCTTGAGTTTGCGGATATTCTGCAGGCTGTCTACGGTGTTTCGGGCGAAGCGGCTCACCGACTTGGTGATGACCATGTCGATTTTTCCGGCCAGACAGTCCTCGATCATGGTATTGAAATCATCGCGCTTTTTGGTATTGGTTGCGGACTTTCCGTCATCGGCATAGATCCCGGCGAACTTCCAGTTGGGATTGCTTTTGATTTTTTCCGTATAGTATGAGATCTGAGCTTCGTAGCTGGTTTCTTGCTGCTCCAGAGTGGTGCTGACGCGGCAGTAGGCCGCGACCCGCAGCGCCTTAAACTGAGGCTTGATGCTCCGGTCATATTCCGGCTGAGGCGGTATTACGGAGATGTTCTTCTTAACGGCCGCCGTCTGCATCATGGCTTGCTCCTTTCCCGCCAATCTCGAGGCGTTCGTTAACATAACCCCTCTGAGCTTCAGGGCTTAATTGCACTGCTCTATCGGCCCTGATAGAGCAGGCTATCCTTGAGGGCTGATCCTTTTTCTCTGCTTCAGGCTTACGCTTGTGCATGCTCTCATCCTTTCCTTGCTCAATATCCGGTTTCCATGGTTAAACCGTTGACCCATTCAAACACCAGCCGCCGGCCGGTATAGACCGTGGCTTGCTTGACCGTTGTCCGAAACAGCTCCCGGTCAAATGCCCCGAGCACCTGCCGGCCTGAAAACGCCTGTTTCAGCTTCCCGGTCTGATAATCCGTGTCATCAATCTGCGCTGTTTGATAGCAAGCCTGGGCCCGTTTAAAAAGAAGAGCCGGAAGCTCCGGGGACGAATACTGTCCTTCGGCTTCCAGCTCCTGAATGCGCTGGTTCAAGTGATGAAATTCCCGGTTATAAGGAACAGGGGCTTTGGAAGGCTTGCGGTCAAGGATTTGCATACGGGTCAAAATACGGTTGGCCACAGCCACAAACGCCTTTTCGATCTGTTCATCTGTGAGGAAACCGCAGCGGCAGCACACTTTGTCCTTGATGAGATACCGTTTGCATTTCCAGACGGACTTTTCGGCCTTGCGACCGCTGCGTTCTTTGTACTTGCGGTAATCCTCTCCGCATTGGCCGCAGCGGAGCAGGCCGCTGAAAGTATCTTGATGATTCGTGCTGTTGGGCTGAATGCCTTTTCCCAGCTGTACACGGCGTTCCTTCCGGAGTTTCTGGACCTGTTCAAAGCATCCGCGCTCAATCAGCTGCGGGTAGAATTCGTCTCCCAGATAGTTGACATTCTCCAGGACTCTGCCCACAGACCCATGACTCCATGAGGGCTTGTTATTTCCATTCAAACATCCCATTTCGGCCAGCTGTTTGGCAATCCGACGAGTGGATTTTCCGGCGAGATATTCGGCGAATATCCTTTTGACCACCGTGGCTTTGGGTTCATCAAACTGGATTTTCCCCTCCGCCAGCTTATAGCCGAAGGTCATATTACCTGGTACCATCTTGTGCTCCCCTCCTTCCGGCAGGATTCGGACAGCTCCAGTCGGTTGATAAGACGGAAGGTGATTTGCCCGTTTTTCTGGATGATGACTTTGTCTATGACCTGCAAAAATAAATCCTCACGGTATTCTTCAATCACGTGAGGACTTTTTCTGATCAGCTCCAGCATCAATTCCGTTCCGGCGATTTCCCGGTCAAAGCCATTATTGTCCAGAAGCTGGTTTCTTTTCTTTTTCACTGCGGCAAGCTCCAGGGCCAGAGTATTCTGCCGCTCGATTAAAACAGCGGGGTCCATATATCCTTTCGCGGCCAAGCGGCTGAGGATATGAACCTGCTCTGTCAGTTCCATGATGCGGTTATGGCATGCGCCGATTTCTTGTCCCTGCTCCTCATCGATCCGGAGCTTTTTAAACATCTCCAGCAGAGGGACGAGGATCTTATCAGAATTGGTTATGAGCTTATTCCACATCACGGTGAAAGCCCCTTGAATGGCCTCTTCCCGGATCGCCTTCTGACCACATTGCTCGCCGTTCTTAATATGCCGGATACAACCCCATTGGATCGTTTCATAAGGTTTGTCGAGGTAGATCTTCTGTCTTCGGAAAATACCGCCGCATTCACCGCAGAGTATTTTGCTGCTGAAGGCATACCGGTTCCGGCATTTCGCCGGATCATCCAAGCCCATCTGCTTGCGGCGGTAAGCTAAGATGTCAAGAACCGCATTGGCCGTCTCTTGAGGGATAATCGCCGGATGGTTATCCTCGATGAGGTACTGAGGTAACTGGCCCCGGTTGATTTTGCGCTTGAAAGGAATGACCTCAGTGCCCAGGCTTTTCTGCTGAAGCAGCTTTCCGGTATAAACCGGATTGAGGAGGATATAGTACACCACTGCGGCCTGCCATGTTTCAGCTCCGCAGATGGTGGGGACGCCTTCTTCCGAGAGCTCTTTAGCGATCACAGGGGTGCCTTTGCCATTCAGGTAGTCCCGGAAGATGCGGCGAATCACTTCGGCTTCTTCCTCCTGGATGATTAGTTCTCCATTTTCATTGTTGGTATAACCGTAAGCCGGGGTAGAGATAATGTAGGTGCCGTCCGAGAAGCGTTTGAGGACGCCCCATTTGTTGTTAGTGGAGACGCTTTCGGCTTCCCCCTGGGCCAGCGAGCTTAAGATGGTCAGCATCTGTTCGCTTTTCTCTGACAAGCTGTTGATGTTTTCCTTTTCAAAAAAGACAGCGATGCCAAGCTCCTTTAATCTTCGGATCGCTTGGATGCTGTCTACGGTGTTGCGGGCGAAGCGGGTCACGGATTTCGTGATAATCATGTCGATCCGGCCCGCTTCACAGTCTTTCATCATCCTTAAAAAGTCATCTCTCTTTTTCAGCTTCGTCCCGCTTCGGGCTTCATCGGCATAGATCCCGGCAAATTCCCAGTCCTCCCGCCCTTTGATCAGGGGCTGATAATACTCCAGCTGGGCGGTGAAAGAATTCTGCTGCTCCCAGGAGTCGCTGCTGACCCGGCAGTAGGCGCAAACCCGCTTTTTCGGCTGTAACTGCAGGGTAATTTGTTGCTTTACAGGATCAATTTTGGTGATTTTCTTGGCCATGCTTGTCTCCTTTCTTCCTGGTCTGATCTTTTTTGACCTCTGTCAGCAACATACATTACCACACCATTTTCGAGATAGCTAGTGTTATTGGACATATACCTCAGCAAGTTCAGGCGTGAAGGTTTGACGGTTCAAATCATCGATTTTCCGGTATTCAGCGAGGGTAATCAGGCCCTTGCTCAGCATGATCTCCAGCAGTTTGACCGCTGCCTTGTATTTCACTTCATTGGCTTCCTGGTCCCTTAACATCTGACGCACCTCCCCTTATCACAGCAAAAGGCTTAAAAGAGTCCGAGTGGATCTGGCCTTCCAGCGGGGAGAAAACCTGAATGTCCAACCTCTCCAGCTCCCGGAGCAGTCCAAGAGTTTTTCCGGGATACCGGCTTAGGCGGTCAACCCTTTTGATCAGCAGCACCTCAAATTTGCCGTCCCTGGCAGCCTGCATCATCTCCTGTAGCCCGCCGTGGATACCATCCCAACTGCTTTCGGTATCCTGGGAAGACCCCACGACCTCAAGCTCCATCTGTTGGGCATAATCAAAAAGGTCATCTCTCTGGTTTTTTAAACTGCCGTGGATATCTTCAGGCGCATCAATTTTGCTATAGATCCAGGCTCGTTTCCATTCCCTCATTATGATCCCTTCCTCTTTGCTTTCTTTAGATAAAAAAGAGGCAGGGGTATTTCCTCCTGTCTCTTCAGCCACTTTCATATTCTGGACTTTCCGGCCCAGCTGTTGCTACGGCATCCACGGCTCACTTTTCACGGGCTGCTCCCCTTCCCTGAACTCCAGAAGGACTTGATACGCTGCTTCATCCGCGCTTAGAATCCCTCAGGCTATTTTTTCCCATCTGCATGGGAATCGGATCTTGCAGAATTCCCTGCAGAAACTTCTGATCCGGGCAGTTGCAGATGAATTCTCTAAGATATTTAGAATCAGACGATCGAGCTTATCCGTCAAAATCATTTTGCCTGCATCTTCCCTGTGCATCATGATGAAGCTGGCGATGTTGGTTGGGGTATTTTCAAAATAATAGGCCTTCTGACTTCCATCATAGCCGTAGACATAGCTAATGCCTCGGTCTTTGTCTATAAGCTCGTTCAGTCTTGACGTTTCCCTTGTGACTCCTCCTTAGTTTCGGCCTTTAATCTCACATGGGTGCGGCAGGAGAATTTTCCTCTGCCGCGGCTATCTGAGATCAAAGAGATCCCCTTGCAGGCATTTCAAAAACAATTGCCGCGCTTCAATGCGCCTACTTTCCAAAACACCATAAGAACCCTAATCTTAGAAAGCATCAGTATAAACGGGCTGCCGATTAAGCCCCCCTCTTTAGAAACAGCAACTCACCCAGGAGCAGGCAATAGATAATACCCAGAATCTCCGGAAACAACGCCCATTGACCAGCCCTGCTTTTAGGTTGACAGTAGCCGGACGGAAGTAAAATTTTAGCCCAATGTCTAATATCCCATTTTAAGGGTCAGGTCCGGCTTATCTACCAGAGACTGAGCATCCATTTCCGTCCGTTCCGAATCAGCTTCTTGCCGGGAATCAAGAACACCTCCCTCAGCCATTTCCTCCACAGCAGGGATCTCCATATCCCCTTGCTGCATGGAAGTAAGCATAGGAAGCAGTTCATTTTCTAAAAAATCCTGATCTGAGCAATATTCGATAACGCCATCATGGGTTGAAATAACGTCCACATCACTGGGTGTAGTGATAAGCACATCACCTCCTTCCCCGGTTATACTTTGGGCGATAAAGGCTGCGATATTTTTCGGAGTTACCTTTAAAACATGAGGAACGTAGATATCATCCCGCTCAGAATAAGCCACTAAATAAGGATGTTCCATGACTCGCGGATTCGCTAAATTCATCAAGGCGTCAACCACTTGGGGGGAAAGTATCTTAAAGAGAGCAGCATTGATCTCACCCTCTTTGGCCGAGAAAATCTTAATGCCCTGTTCATTCAACCGCCGGAGAAAGTCAATGGTTGGGACCTCATCTCTGCCAAGCCGGGAAAGGCTTGCAATGAACAGGGCCTTCATCTCGCCTGCAGCAGCGGCTTCCGCTACTTTGGCCAGACCGTTGCGCTTAAAATCCGGGCCGCTGCCGATATCCTGTGCTATTCCGACAACCTCATACCCCTGCCATTTAGCATAGTCCGAGAGTACCTCGCTTTGCTTTTTCAAGCAGAAATTTGAATCCCCGGAAGCGCCAACTCGCAGGTAAGCCCAGGCCCTTTGTTTCTCATCCGTCATTTTTATCCCACCAATATATAAGATTTAGCTTAGATACTACACGGCAGAGCTTTTAAGCCCCGCCGCGCAGTATCTAAGATCAAAGTGATGAGTTTGTTCTTCATTTCCAAATAGTTGCTGTGCTTCTATTCGACACTACTTCCCGAAGCACACAAAGAACCCTTGGTTCTTATAGGGCGGCAACATAAACGGTCTGCTGGTTAAGCAAACCTCATAGGAATTTCACCTCTCCCAGGATCTCTGCGAGTCGCCCCCATTGCTTAAACCTACTTTCGAGCAGGGCTGTGGCTGGACGGAAGTAGCATTATCTCTGTCCATTTCCTTGCGAAACAGCCTACCACGGGCTGTTTTATGACCGGGCATTCCCGCTCGTCGCCTTCGATGCCATCGGTTCGACGGATACCTGTCACCCATCCGCAGGTAGTCTTGGCGCGCCTGTCAACGTCGCTGCCGCTCAGCACGGCTGGACAGTTCATGTATTTATGCTGCCGGATTTTTAGTTTTCAAAGAACAGAAAGGGCATAAAGAAACCCCCTCACTTATTTCCACGTTGAGTGAGGGGGTTGCACGGAACTATTTTTACTTATCCATGAGTTTTTTTAATTTGCCCAGAATCTTAATCTTCCGGTCATGAATGGTCATATAAGGAATACCGGTTTCCCTTGACAGCTGCCTTTCGCTCTTGCCTTTAAGAAACAGCTCAGTGATCAGCTCCTTTTCCTTCGGTGCCAGGAGTTCCAGGCAAGTCTGCATTTTCTCAAGCATGACCGCTTTCACTGCAGCATTCTCTACGCTTACCCGCTCATCGGCAAACTGCCGGTTTTCCTCCAGCAGCCGTTCATAGGAGTCTTCCCGGCTGGGAACGAAGGCAACGGTCCGCTTAACATAGTCAATCCGGTACCGTTCTGCTTTCAGGTCGTATTGTTGGTACTCCATCTTGCGGTCGCTTTTTTCCAGTGCCTCAATCTGTTCATCGCTTAAACCGGGATACTGTTTACGATAGTTCACCCTTTTTTCTAATTTAGCCATCGGCTTGTCCTCCATTTCGCGATCTTTAAAATCTGGAAATGAAGAACAAGCGGAGGTGCGCGGCAATTCGGAACTGATGTGCTTTTGCAGAAAGCGGTGCAGCATGTAAAGTTTTTCGCACCCAATTGCCTGAATATTGTGAAATCAACCGCTAAGAAAAAACCAGCACTTCGCTTATTGCAAAGTGCTGGTTTTCGGCGGCATTGAATTGATGGGAGGTCGTATAGACAAAGTGCTCTGTCTTTATTTCGACCTCCTGATGAATTGATATCGGTAAGCGCTTCAATGAATCCTGAGGCCCCCTTTCGCCAAGTACAAATGTCAGCAAAAGGCAGACCTGAGAAGCATTAATCAATGTTGTAAAGCATATACAACAAAAGCCTGTCTAAAAGACAGGCTTGCAACATTGGCAACCAGGCTATCATAGCGCCTTTTAAGCACCTTAGATCCTACGGTTTTGCGTCCCTGCCTTTAGGCAGGTTTGCCCTTGACTTTATTCAGTTTTACTAAACACATCTCTGCCATGGCCTCTATCGAACCGTAAACAACCTTCAACCCAGAATGCCGGGTTACCTCATGAGCACTTACGCCCGGTGCACCCAACTGGGGTAAGATCAGCGTTCGATGAGAGATCGCTTTATCGAGTTGCAATGGCCAGAGGATTTAAGATTTCGGTCGTTCCAACGATCCCTTTACCAGCAGCACACCATACAATAATACCTTGGTATCAGGGATTAGAATCCAAGTGTCCAAGCCAGATAATTCTTTTTTAATACTTAAGCACTAATTTCACCGCTCATTATCCGTTCTTTAAGTTTCAAAACTTTATCTTCGATGACTTTTGCCGTTTCGATAAACTCATCATCGCTTTTTCCTGTTGGATCTTCAAGACCCCAGTCTTCTCGGTACTTACACGGTACATACGGACAATTAACATTGCACCCCATCGTAATCACAATATCCGGCTTTGGGATATCTTGAATCAACTTGGAAACTTGAGTCTTTTCCATATCAATATCATAAAGCTGTTTTACGATCCGAATGGCGTCTTTATTAATAGCAGGCTTTGTCTCGGTACCGGCTGAGTACGACTCAAAAACATCTGAAGCGAATCTTTTACCCAGAGCCTCAGCCATCTGTGAACGACAAGAATTGTGTACACAGACAAAAGCAACCTTTACTTTACTCATTATTAGTTCCCTCACTTAGTCATTGGTGAAAATTAGAGTTCAAGCAGTTTATCTCCTTTAATGTCTTCGGCGCTCCACGGGATCACAGCAAAATTCCCCTTTGCATGTTCATCGACCTTATTGATCCACTCGATCTCATGGCTTGCCTTTGCCGCCAATAATTGGTTGGTGGTTCCTGTACGATACAGAGAAGAGTTAATAACCCACCATTTCGTCGCAATCCCTGCCCGTTTCAAATCTCCTTCAAGACGCATCGCTTCGTAGACCGGTGTAGCTTCCGCAAGGGTAACAATGATGACTTCCGTCTCCTCTGAATTTCGAAGTCTCGGAAGAAGTTTTTTCACCGATTCCGGAATATCGCCTTGTGAACGTTTAATTTCTTGGTGATAGCTCTGGGTGGAATCCAGTAAAAGTAAAGTGTGCCCTGTCGGCGCGGTGTCGATAACCACCACTTGATCTTCGGCTTTCTCGACAATTTGGGCAAACGCTCTGAATACTGCAATCTCTTGGGTACAAGGAGAACGCAAGTCTTCCTCGATATAGGCAATATCCTCCTCCGACATTGTTTCTCTTGCCTTAGAAAGGACTTCCTCTTGATATTTTTGGAGTTCTGCCTGCTCATCAATGTGGCTTAAGGTAATCCCGCTCTTCTCATTGATGACAAATCGGAGGTGGGCCGCAGGATCTGTGGTCGTAAGATGCACCTTTTTCCCTCTTTCCGATAATCCCAAGGCAACGGCCGCTGCAATCGTTGTCTTACCGACCCCGCCCTTCCCCATCGTAAAAATGACCTTTTTATGGGTGTCATGCAGATCATCAATGACATCTTTAAGCTGCGGAATGGTTTCTTCCTGAATTCTTTCTTTATGAATAATCAAGTTATCCTGGGTGAGCAAAGCTCGGACATTTTCTATCCCCGTGACATTATACGCTCTGAGTGGCACCGTATAGGTGAGTAAGTTCTGTAAACCCTTTGGCATTTCTTCAAGTGCCTTCTGTTGCTTGAGATAAAGACTTTCGGAAATTGCATCATCATAGGAAGCAAGGACTCCGTTTAATATCAATACTTGATTGTTTACTCCTAAATCCGCCAGCTCCTTCGACGCTCGCACAGCCTCTTTTAGCGGAGTTTCTTCGGGACGCGAAACCAGAATAAGGGTTGTCAAGTCACCGTCTGCTAAGGTTTCTACAGCTTTTTTATACATTTCCTTTTTACTCTCCAAACCAGAGAGTTGCCCTAAACAAGATGCCCCATGCGTGCTTTCACTGATGAATTGACTCCACGCCGAGGGAAGCTGAAGCATTCTCAGCGTATGACCTGTCGGTGCCGTATCGAAAATGATATGATCATACTCTTCTTGCATTGTTTCATCCGTTATAAATTGCGAAAACTCGTTAAAAGCTGCAATCTCAACGGTGCAAGACCCTGAAAGCTGTTCCTCCATATTTTTGATAACGACCTCGGGAAGTTTACCCCGATAAGGTGCAATCACGCTTTCGCGGTATTCATCAGCCGCTTGTACAGGATCAAGGTTAGCCACTACAAGATTAGGTACCTCTTTAATTGCCACACCCTTATTACTAAGATCAGTTTTGAAAACATCTTGAAGATTGGAGGCAGGATCAGTACTAATAAGCAAAACTTTTTTGCCATTATCCGCAAGGCTCACCGCGGTAGCGCAGGCTGTTGAAGTCTTGCCGACACCACCTTTACCCGTATAGAAAAGATATTTTGTCAATTTAATCTTTTCAGGAGTAAATGCCTTCATTTTAACAACATCCCCCATCTGAACAATCACAGGAACCTGAACTACTTTTGGTAGTGACTTCAAATGGATTAGATTTTTCGTTTAAAGTTCCACTGGGTAAATCCAAAATTTTACAAAATTCATCATTGGAAGGATATCTTCCTGTTAAGACAATTTCCCCGTCAAGTACGATAGCCGGTAGATCATCGACTCCTTTAGTATTAAGGAGGTCATTAATGGTTTTATTATTAACGAATTCCATTGGGGCACTTGTAAGATTGAATCGCTCAACCTCGATACCTTTTTTATTCAAGGCACTGAGGACCGTTGAAATTCTGAGGAGTTCTTGGTCAACGCCGACACCACAAAGGCCTGTAGGACAGCACATCGCCGGTTCAAAGATTTGTATTTTCTTCATTTTAATCACTCCTATTTATTTGTAAAATTATTTAATACCCAAACATTATTTTTCTTTTCTTTAGATACTAGAATTTGCAACCCCTTTTCTATCGAAGTACTTTCTCTTAAAGTAAAAAGCGAGATTAACCAAAGCAATCATCACAGGCACTTCAACGAGTGGCCCAATAACGGCTGCGAAGGCTTGATCCGATGCGATTCCAAAAACAGCAACTGCAACAGCAATGGCAAGCTCAAAGTTATTGCTGGCTGCGGTAAAGGCAAGGGTTACTGTCTGCTCATAGTTGACACCTTGCTTATAGGACATATAAAAACTGATCAAGAACATAATGGCAAAATAGATTAACAGCGGAATGGCAATACGAACCACATGAAAAGGAAGTGCCACGATAAATTGTCCTTTTAAGACAAACATCACAATAATGGTGTATAACAAAGCTATTAAAGCAAGAGGCGATATTTTAGGAATAAAGACCTTTTCATACCACTCTTTGTTCTTAATTCTTAAGAAAATAAATCGGGTTAAAAAACCAGCTGCAAAAGGAATTCCTAAATAGATTAAAACGCTCTTAGCTACATCCCCCATGGCAACATGAACCACTTGCCCACCCCAGGAAAGTCCTAACCATTGAGGTAAGACGGTGACAAAGAAATATATATATACCGAATACAGTAGGATCTGGAAGATAGAATTCAAGGCGACTAGAGCAGCGCAATATTCATTATCTCCTTTGGCCAACGTATTCCAGACAATAACCATGGCTATACAACGTGCTAGACCAATAATAATAAGACCAATGGCATAATTCGGCATATCAGGTAACAATAAGACAGCCAAGATAAACATCAACGCAGGGCCGATTATCCAGTTTTGAACCAAGGACAGTAGGAGAACCTTTTTATTTTGGGCTACTTTGCCTATTTCCTCATACTTTATCTTTGCCAGCGGTGGATACATCATAATAATAAGACCGATGGCTATAGGCCATGAAATCGTACCAGTACTCATACTCTCTAAAGTCTTAGCAAGGCCTGGAAAGAGGTATCCCCCTAACACCCCTATCCCCATGGCAAGAAAAATCCATAGAGTTAGAAAGCGATCGAGAATAGATAACTTCGCTGGAGCCTTAACATTCACATTTACGACCTCCCACATTATTATTTTCTTTTTGACTTGTTATTTCAGCCAACAGATTCTTTGCAGCTTCACACCCCTCCTTATTAAAAGAATAGTACATCCACTTTCCTTCTCTCCGACTATCCACAAGTCCTGATTCACAGAGAATCTTCATGTGGTGTGATAAGGTTGATTGTCCGATCTGCAAATCCTCAAGGATTTCACAGGCACATCTCTCAGCACTTTGCAACATTTCCATAATCATCAGCCGATTCGGATCGCAAAGCGCTTTAAAGACTTTTGCGTTATTTTGATATTTATTTTCCATATTCATGTCGACACCTCATATCCATTTTTATCGATATGTCTATTATACGCCTCATATCGAAGAGCGTCAATATGAAGAAATTAGTCCAACAAATATATTCTTAACGCGAATTATTTCCACTCACAATAGGCTGCACGGCTGAACGGATCTGGCATTCCAGAATGCAATCACTACCTTATGAAAAGATATAAAACAGGCCAGATTAAACGGCACATTTATGTCGTTTTTTCTGGCCTTTGTCTATGCTGTTAACATTACTCAGCACTCTGCTTAACCCCATATATTTATCTAATGTCTTAATTAGCTGACCAATTCTAAAGTTAAATTTGCTAATCCTTTGTAAAAAGGACTTTGGGCATTTTCTTCAATTCTGTTGGTAAAGTCAGCTATCCAAGACTTTAGATATTTGTCCATAAAAGTATCTTTCATAGTAAGCCATTGATTATCCTTCGTCTCAAGGTATTTCGCTATAAGGTAATAGACGAACTCAAGCTCAGTAATAATGTGATCAGGAGGTTGTTTAAATTCATCAGATAACTTAAGCCCAGCGTCTCCATAGGCTTCTAATACCTTAATAGTGGAATCGCCCATGAGTCTGCGCTGCCCATCTATATAAATTGAGCCATAGGGTGGTGCTAATAGATCAAAAGGTCCAACAAATAATTTTGCATGCTCTATTTTCAGAACTTCAAAATCTGTTATGCCAACAAGGTAGTCTTCCATTTCGGATACCACAGGAATCAAATCAGGTCTATGCTCTTTAAGAGTTTCTTTAAGAAGGGATAGCACTTCTTCCATTGCCTCAGAGGGGAAACCATACAGCAAGGAGAGAAGCTTATAGGAGTTTGCTGCTTGGGTTATAGTGCCAGTATCTAGGTGAGTAACCATTCCTAACCCAACCTTTCAATTAAGCATTGTGCAAACGGGCCGATTTTGACCCGTTTGCAATTTTTCATGAATCTTTATGAATGGTGGAAGTTCCTGATGTAAAATACTTTGGGCTGAGTGCCGGCATTTGGTTTTAATTGCTTATAACCATACTTGCCGATTAGCTGGCTAACTTCACTTGTGGGGTCATCAAAATCACCAACAGTTCGAGCATCAGCAGGGCAAGAAGCAGCACAGTAGGGGATTTCTCCCTTGGCCAGGCGGTGATCACACAGGGTGCATTTTTCAACGATGCCCTTGGGGCGAATGCCGTCATAGGTAGCTGCCCGGTCAGGGTTGTAGTAGGGGATTTTTTCGCCGACTTTTTCGGCTGTTTCAGCACCATTGGTTGTACACTGCGCAATGACAGAGGTTTTATCCCGCCAATGACCATGGGGCTCCTTAGAGTTGTAGTTAATCACTTCATAGGGGCAGGCTTGCATACAGCTCTTACAGCCAATGCATTTATTAGGATTATGAAGGGTCAGCCCTTGATTATCCTTATACATGGCTTTGGTGGGGCAAGCTCTGACGCAGGCAGCATGATCACAGTGGTTGCAAAGAGTAGGGACATATTCGTAGGTTACATTGGGGAAGACACCGGTTGTCTGTTTAATGTGATGGGCCCAAAACATCCCCTGATCCACGTTATTTTCATTCTTGCAGGCAATGCCGCAAGCTCCGCAGCCGACGCATTTATGCAAGTTAATGACCATTCCATATCGTGCCAATGTTATTCACCTCCGCGTTTTGTGAATTAAACTTTTTCAATTTTGATGCGGGTTACGCCACCGTGACGGGCAGTGCTTCCGCTTAAGCGCTCGAAGTCTGAGGGAAGAATTTCGTTGTTGTTGCCTCCCCGGGGCTTTTTGCCATATTCCAAAGAGGCAATCTTGCCATAGGCCCAGTGTCCTTGGCCATAGCATTTGCCCACTGTTCCGGGGCGAACACCCTCCCAGAGCTTGGCGGTACAAGTGATGCTTCCCTGTGGAGAGGTAATACGGATGGCATCTCCGGTTTTGATACCCAAGCTTGCTCCGTCTGCAGGGTTGATTTTAGCAACGTCATCCCAAGGCTCATCACCGGGATCAACATCCTTGAATTCTTGATACCAAAGTGTATTGGCCGAGCGGCCTTCCCGATTCAGTCTTGAACGATGCTCGAAGAAAATGAAGGGGTATTCTGCGGCATCTCCATGGCGCAAGGGCTCTTCATAGTGGGGAACAAAGGCTTGCTCTCCCCGGGCCAGGTAGTGGGTTGCCTGCATAACATCATCGATTGTAGTATTATGCTTTTCAGCATGACCTTCGAGAGCCGCTTTTAGAGTTTCACTATAGAACTCAAACTTGGCTGTCTTGGTGCCAAAGCTTTCCCAGTTTTTAAAATAAGGTGGTTCGACGCTATTCCAAACTCCCTTGTCCACGAAATCCAGCCAGCCATTGAGTTTATCTCCCTTTTTTTCGGCACTGGGATCCCAGAGGGTATGAGTTAGCATCTTGAGAGTTATCATCGTGAATTCCTCGTGATTGCTTGGTGCTTTACCGGTTTCGGGATCTTTAAATTCGTTGCTGAAATAATCCAGGAGGTTGGGGAAGCCTTTCTTAGCCAAAGACTCGGCTATAAGCCAGGAGACACCGGTTTCATCATTGACTACATCCCAAAGAGGTTCGATAACCTGTTGCTGAATGGAGGCAAATCCATATTTATTGGCTTTGCTCTTGTTGAAGGACCACTTCTCGAAGACATGCATCGGTGCGGGAAGAACGATATCTGCATACTGGGTCATTTCAGAAGGATTAGTGGTAATATGGGCCAGGAAGGGGAGCTGCTCCAGGGCTTTTTCCCAGCGCTGAGCACCGGTACAGGAGAAGGGAAGGTTACACCAATCGGCAATCGCCATTTTGATTTCATAAGGATTTTTATCCAGCATGGCATCGGCTACACGGTTTGTAAGAACACCACCACCGGACTTACCATCCTTCAAGGCTGGGAATTCTTTAGTACCCCTTTGGTCAATCTTTTTAGCCTTGGTTCCCTTTTTGGAGATATCGTCCTGGTAAGCTTCATAACTAGGGATTTTGCCGGTGGGTACACTGGAGCCTCTTAAGGTTCCTCCCACGTTATCGACTGAGCCTACCAAACCATTGAGGGCATGAGCCGCCATAGTGGAATAAGCTCCACGAACCTGCATAGAAGTGCCGGGGGACAGCCAGGAAATGGCACGGGGTGCGGCTTTAGCGAATCCTCGAGCAACGCGGATGATTTGCTCTGCAGGTACTCCGGCACGTTCAGCTGCCCACTCCGGTGTGCGATCCTTCAGCTCCAGATTCCACCACCTAACTACGCCGGAAGTATATTTTTCGGTAAAGGCTTCTTCAGGAACGGTCACTCCTTTTTGGAAGAGATTGACGCCCTCGTTGAAGTCTCCGACAAAGTCCTTATACCATAGCCCTTCAGTAAGAATAACATGAGCAATAGCTACAGCCAGGGCACCATCTTCCCCTGGAATAACCGGCATCCACTCCTGGGATTTAGCGGCCGAGGCGGAAAGACGCGGGTCTATGGTTACAATCGTTGCTTGATCCGCGACATTACCCCATATATTCATGACATGGGGGACTTGGCGGTTAGAGGCAACGGGATCTGCTCCCCAGTTGAGGACATAGCGGGTTTCTGCTAAATCGTAATCCCGATAGTCCCAATAAGCTTCTGTATAGTAGGGGCCGAATTTCTCTGCTTCCGCACAGATGGAGCTGTGGGAGATATTATTAGGAGAGCCAAAGACCTTGGTGGTGGCATCATAGGAGATATCGGTGGCTCCCCCATAGCGGCCCCGGAAATAGACATATTTCTCGGGTTCGTTATTCTCACGGAGTTCCATCATTTTGTCGGTAATGGTATCGATGGCTTCTTCCCAGGTGATGGGGACAAACTTTGGATCTTCATTACGTCCCTTGACAGGGTTAGTGCGCTTCATGGGAACCTTGACCCGATCTGGATCATAGACCTGTTGGATAGCCAGATGAGGTCTTGGACAGATTTTGCCGTGACTGGCTTTACTGTTTTCGTTTCCTCTGACTTTGACCACCCGGCCATTGACCACATAGGCTTGCATGGCGCACCAGGAGGTACAGCCTTGGCAGAGGGTGCTCACCCATTTTCCTTCACTGGAGGCTGTACTCTCGCCTTGGGCGAGAGCTTGCAGTGCTGGAAGACCTGCGGTTCCAGCAACTAAGAGCCCTGTCGCTGCCGAAGCTTGCAGAAATCTTCTGCGTGTAATTTTCATTGAGTCCACCTCACATTATTTTCTTATTGCTCACGGGTATTGCATTCATGCAAGTGTTTTATTGATTAGGGGTTTTAGAAGAAGAAAGGCAGCCTAATCTGACCGGTTAACAGGACAAGATGCTTGAAGGTAAAGCCGCCAACGATAATAAGGACTGAAAGCACGAGGCCCATCCCCTTGGACATTTCTGCCGTCTTATCTTTGATTAAGGAATAGAGGCTGCCGGAAAGGGGAAGAATCAAACCACAGATCAGGACCAAACCTATCCATAGGCCGCTATATTGGTCCATGAGACTGCTATAAGTGGCGGCTGGTTCCAAACCACTACTGGTCAGAGAGACCTGCCAGCTTATTAATAGAACCAGCTGCAGTGCACTGAGAATGCACACCAAGAAACCGAAATTAAAGCCTTTGACTTCCGATGCAGAAGCGACTTCGCTGGAGGCGCTTTTGGGAACTCCAACGGATAGACCAAGTGCCTTGATAAGCAACATGAGGGCAGTGCCTCCTAATAAAGAGGAAACTAAGAAAAGAGCGGTTACCATACCTCCTACCCAAAGGGGACGACCAAGGGATGAAAGTAAAAGACCATGATATCCCCCGACAAAGAGAGCGAATACTGCACCCAATCCCATTACACCCTTAAATAGAGAGCCGGAGGTATTGTTTTTGAAATAAAGCCAGGCGTAGATGAGGGAAAGAACAACGAAGATCATTTGGACAACGCTTCCCCAGGAGGTTATAGATTGGGGATTGAAATTAAGAAGTGTGTAAATGAAACGTGCTGGTCGACCAAGTTCCGATAGAAGGAAAAGAACCCCTCCACCGACTAGCACCGGTGCCAAGTAGGCCCCCATTGCAGCGAGTTTGTGATAACGATTTTTGTCATAGACTGTGAGCAGGACTGAGAGGAGGAATAATCCGACTCCCAACCCACCGAGGAACAAATCCAGTGTTACACGGATGTCCCATGGTGCATGCAATTCCATACTGTGACCTCCTTTAATATTTTGTGATTACTTTCATATTTGATTTTATCAATTATAAAAGTAAGATAAATCGGTAAGAACCCCGAAGGGTCAGGGAATACCCTGACTGCAAAACAGTGTGGTTCGCTAGTTAACCCGAAAACTATTCATGGAAATCTGCTGTTCATGGACTTTAGATTAAGGATACAAAAAAACGAATAGGGGAAAACCCCTACTCGTTAAACCAAAATTATTTTAATAATTTTTACTAAAATCTTAATATTTAGGTGGAAATATACCCGTGTTCAAGAGCATAGCGGACTAGATCGGATCGTTTGTGACATTGAAGTTTTTCCATGATGCGGGCTTTATGCGTTTCTACAGTTTTAACACTGACTAATAGAGATTCCCCAATCTCCTTATTAGTATAGCCTAAAGCGATATAGCGCAAGACTTCTTTTTCACGTTCAGTCAGATTTGAATCCGAGCTGTTGCTTTCTTTCCGGGGGCTATAAATAGACTTTACCAGGTTCTGTGCCAAATTAGAGTCCAGGTAGATCTCGCCTTGGGCGATATCTCGTATGGCTTGAAGTAATTCAGTATCAGCGGCCTGCTTAAGCACATAGCCACTGGCTCCAGCTTTTAAAGCTTCCTGCAGATACTTTTCATCAGCATGCATGGTGAGCATCAAAATCTTTGCCGAGCTAACTTTTGATAACTTCTCTAAAGCTTCTAAGCCGCTCATCTTAGGCATGGAAATATCCAATAAAACTATATCTGGATTGATTTGCTTGATCTTAGCGATGGCATCTGAACCGGATTCTGCTTCTCCGATGACCACCATATCCTTTTGGGAATTAAGAATCATCTTCAGTCCGCTACGCAAAACAGAGTGATCATCTACTAGGAATAGTCTGATTTGACGAGTCATCTATCTATCTCCTTTCCATAGGTATACGGGTATACACCGTAGTTCCTTGACCTGGGGAGGACTCGATGGTGAACTCACCTCCTAAGAGTGAAGTTCGTTCCTGCATGCCGGCAATTCCCAGATGATTATCGCTGGCCGAAGACTTATAGTCAAGATCTATATCAAAGCCTCTTCCATCATCTTCCACTATGAGATTTACATATTCAGGCTTGATCTCCAAGACAACACTTGCGTTTTGAGCTTCCGCATACTTGGCCACATTTGTGAGGGCTTCCTGAACAATCCGATAAAGAGTGATTTCGATTTCGTTAGGTAAACGGCTTTCAATGCGATTTTGGACGTGGAAATCCACATCTATGCGGTATTGACTTTTGAAAAAGTTTACAAATCGTTCAATGGCTGGAATCAAGCCCATATCATCAAGGACTGTTGGACGAAGTTCCACAGCAATGCGGTGGACTTCCTTTAAGGTTGAGGAAGCCAGATCCTTAAGTTCAGAAGCCATTGCTGTATTTTTGACTGGTTCCTCTAGTTCACTGAGATATTTTAGGCCAAGAATCAAAGAGGTTAGACTTTGGCTGGTTTCATCATGTAGCTCCCGAGAAATGCGCTTACGCTCATCCTCTTGGGCAGAAATGACCTTCTTGAGCAATTCTTGGCGGACAATCTCCTTGGCTTGTAGCTCCTCTACCAAAGCTTCCCTTTCCTTGGCGTAAGTTTGTATGCTGGAGGCCATTGCGTTGAAATTGTGTCCTAAATCGGCTATTTCATCGGCACCATAAGTGGATACACGTAAGCTGTAGTCACCTAAGGCAATTCCCTGGCTAGCGGTGGCCAGATCGCGAATCGGTTTTGTCACTAAATGAGAGATAAGAATTGCACCTAAGATTCCTAATAGCGAAATAATGACGGTCGTAATAAGGAGCAGCTGAGATAATTGATCAATACTGCTATAAATGCTGATTTCTGACATACCAAGCCGCAGCCAACCTACTTTTCCCTCAGCGATAGGGACAAGAACATCGATAATTTCTCCCTCATCTGAGTTAAAGGAGAAGGTGTCATCATAAGAAAGGTTAGCTGGAATAGATCTTAAATTAGTGAGCCCACTAGGGATACCATCGCCAAAAGTATCCGTCAAAAGCTCACCATTCTTATCAAAGATCATAAGATATCGGACATCTTCATAATGGGATGAAAGTCCTTGAACGATTTCATATAGGCTAAAGGAATCCCCTACCAACAAGGGATTAGCGCTTCTTGCTGCTACATCACTGGCAATGGCACGTCCCCTTTGCTCTAACTGCTCTCTCAAAATCTGCTGCATATGTGAGCGAGTTTCCATTATTACGATCAATCCCAATAAAGAGACAAAAAGCATAACAATGCCCATAATCTTTATTTTAATGGGGGCAGACTGGGGCCAATAAAATAATTTCTTAATAATGACCATTAACCTCCCCCCACTTCACGGGACATTTCCCAGACCTGATCATAAAGATCTAAATCTGCGTGAACAAACCGGTCAAATTGAAGGAGTCTTAAGGCTTTACGTCCTTCATCATCTAAGTGCAAGGTGAGGAGGACGTTTTTGATACGAGCCCGCAGCTCTGGATCGATTTGAGAGGAAACCACAACGGGAGGATTGCCTACTTCCTCTGACTGGTCGATAATCTTTATTTTGTCCAAAAGTTCCGGCCGTCGAGACATGGTAAGGTCATATATTAAGCTGTCTACCGCAGCCCCTTGAACAAGTCCTTCGGCAACAGCTTTTATAGAATTATCATGGCTGTAAGTGTAAATTGTATTATTAAAAAAGGTAGTAGGATTGAATCCGGCCTTTTTTATCATATATTGAGGAGCGATGCGGCCAGAGAAAGAGAGTGGATCAGTATAAGCAAAGGTCTGTCCACGTAAATCCTTTAAAAAATGAGCCTGCGAATGGGAAGGAACAATAATATAGGATCTATACTTGGATGACCCTGCAATCTCCGGGGCAACCAAGATTCGTTCGGCTTGTTCGGCCTTCTCTTTACCAAGTAAGGCACCAGAGCATATAAATGCAACTTGAACATCCCCATTCTCAATGAGAAGGTTAGTATCCGAATAATTTCCTCGTTGGACCATTTGCGCCTGCATATCAAGCCGTTCACCGAGCAAATTTAATAAATCCCCGTAAAGATCCACATTTTCCATGGGGGAAATAACTGATGCAACGGCGATACGAAGAAGTGCCTGTTCACTATGCGATTGGCTTTTCGGGGGTTCTTTCAGATCTGTAAAGCTTATTTCAGTTTGACTTTTTTTAGGCTTAAGGTCCCACCAGCCTACAGAAGTAGAAGTAAGAATACCCACCTGTAACAGGCTAAGGGTCCCAATCCAGATTGCCTCCCTGCGTGTAAAAAGCTTATTGGACATCATTCCACCTCCCATCAGGCTAATAATAGCCTAATTTACTACTTTAATCTAGATCGTTCTTGGTTCATACAGGTTTTCATAATGTCAACAGCAATCATTTTTAAATTAGTAATTCCATAAAATAGTTATTTAATAAAAAAAACATAACGGTGAGTGACTCATCGTTATGGGATTAGTAGCTTCTATGACAAACGGTTATGATATTTTACGACAATTATAGTTATAAGTTATGACAAAATAAGATATAACTATAAATGAGCATTTTTCATAACAAATATTTACAGAGGAGGGATTAGACTT
>VSSQ01000560.1_pt1 | contig 22241 bp, 23 predicted proteins | sample 4763081 | NCBI WGS metagenome assembly VSSQ01 (sample SAMN12137344, study PRJNA551015) | bioreactor metagenome | isolation source: SDC9 anaerobic chlorinated ethene degrading culture | place: USA: Knoxville, Tennesee | collected 2015-01-01
AGCTAACTGAAAATTTGACTCGCTTAGAGTCTTGACATATTACCGAAGGACTTATTGATATAATATTTCAATAAGAAAGTGTACTTGAAAATAGAGGGGATGTCAAATTATCCTTTAAGGAAAATGTAGAAGTGGTAAATGAGGCGAAAAATGGTTATAATCAGGAAGGAAGTGATTTTTTTTTAGGAGGATGCACAGTGAGTGAACACGATTTAAATGACAAAAAACCGGTGGTAACTATTGAAATGGAAAGCGGCAACACCATTAAAATTGAGCTGTACCCTGATGTTGCACCGGAAACAGTGAAGAATTTTGTTTCCTTAGTGGAAAAAGGCTTTTATGACGGAATCATCTTCCATCGGGTTATTCCTGGCTTTATGATTCAGGGAGGAGATCCTCAGGGCACTGGTATGGGTGGATGCGGTTATAGCATTAATGGGGAATTTACTGCCAATGGCTTTCCCAATAATCTAAAACATGAGCGTGGAGTTATTTCTATGGCGCGTACAGCCAATCCCAATTCAGCCGGGTCCCAATTTTTCCTTATGCACGCTGACTCACCTCACTTAGATGGTCAATATGCTTCCTTTGGTCGGATCATTGAGGGCATTGAGGAAGTGGATCGCATTGCCAATGTCAAGCGGGACTATCGGGATAAACCTGTAGAAGACCAGCAAATGAAGAAAGTTACGGTGGAATTTATTTAAAGAGAACTACATAAGCATGACATGGAAAAGGAGAGGGAATACCCCCTCTTTTTCCTTCTGTAAAATGTTCTTGCCGCGGCGATGCAGACATCCTGAGGAGTAGGAGGAGAAAAAGATGTGGCTCTCATCAGAATTTAATCGGATGGCAGAAAAAACCTTCAAGGCCTATGAGCCTGATGATGCCTTTTTTTCCACGTTGCTTTACGGGCCTGAGGGGGTCGGGAAATCAACCCTGCTTGTGAAGTGCTGCCAACGGCTAAAGGAGAAGAAAACTATCCTTTATATAGACGCCCAGGACTTTGTCAAAAATTATGCTTTTGCGGCACAAGAAGGAACCCTGTCGCAATTTCGCCTGCGGCTCCGTACTCCTGGGGTATTGATCATGGATCATATAGAAGTGTTAAAAGGAAAGACCCGCAGCATTGAAGAATTCTATCATACTTATGAAGCTCTTTTTCAAAGGAATGGCCGTATCATCTGTGGTTTCCGCGGGGACCCCTCCCAGTTGGGGTTTCTTGGTGAGAAGCTCAGCTCACGTTTGCGGGGAGGCCTGGTTGTTCCTATTTTGCAGCCCACTCCGGAGGATATGCTGAACTACCTGCGGCAGATGGCTTATGGTAAATTCTTGATTGTAGAGGATTTGGTTTTAGAATTAATGGCTGAGGAGGCCGCTAATTTTCCAAAAGCTCAAAGCCTTATGAATGGCTTCATCCAATTTGCCAATCGGACGGACAGTGCCCTCGACCATGGCGCTTTATTGCTTTATCTCCAGGAACGCAGATACCAAGAGGGACTCCGCCCTTCTCCACAAAATATTATTCAGAAAGTGGCCGAGCTGACCGGGGTTGCCGCGGCAGCTATTTATAGCACCACTCGAACGCCGGAGGTTCGGCAAGCCCGACAGTTAGCAATTTACGGGATACGCAGCCTTAGCCGGCTTTCTTATCCAGAAATCGGCGCTTCCTTGAATAAATCCCATAGCAGCATCATGAAATCTTATCAGCAGTTTCAGCAAGCTGTCCAAAAGAACCCTGAGCTAAGGGAAATGCTTGAGTCATTAGTGAAGTACTTTAATTCCCCGGACGATGAAAAAACAGAAAGATGAGGAGGAAGAAGGATGACCAATACCGTCAGGAAGATCGCTGTTCTCACCAGCGGGGGGGATGCGCCGGGAATGAATGCGGCCATTCGGGCAGTGGTTCGCAAGGGAATTTATCATGGACTTGAGGTTTTGGGGATTCGCAAGGGGTATGAAGGCCTGATTCATGGGGAGTTCATAACCATGCATCTGGGAGCAGTAGCGGATATCATTCATAGGGGCGGTACCATGCTCATGACCGCGCGTTCCCAGGAGATGCTCACCCCGGAGGGACAAAAAAACGCCGCGGCTCAATTGCGTTATCGCGGCATCGATGCGCTGATTGTGATCGGGGGAGACGGTTCTTTTCGGGGAGCACAGACCTTGTCTGCTCAAGGAATAGCCATCGTCGGTATACCGGGTACCATTGATAACGATATTACCGGCACGGATTTAACCATCGGATTTGATACAGCTGTCAATAATGTGGTTCAAGCAGTCAGCAAAATCCGGGATACGGCAACATCCCATGATCGAACCTTTTTAGTAGAAGTCATGGGACGGGATTGCGGTAACATCGCCTTGCAATCCGGCGTAGCCTGCGGTGCAGAATCCATCCTTGTGCCGGAAATCGAACCGGATCTGGATGATATTGTCGCGAAATTGGAACGCGGCCACCAGCGGGGCAAACATCACAGTATCATTATGGTGGCAGAAGGGGCTATGAGTGCTTGGAATCTGGGGGAAGAACTCCGTCAGAGAACCGGCTTTGAAACCCGGGTCACCATCTTAGGCCATATCCAAAGGGGCGGCAATCCAAGTGCCCTCGATGTGGTCCTGGCCTCGCAAATGGGCGGAAAAGCAGTGGAGATACTCTGCGCCGGGGAAACCGATCGGATGACAGCCTGTGTCAACCAGGAAATCCAATCCCTGCCTTTGGAGGTGGCTTATGGTGAGCGCAAACCCTTCAACAAAGTTCTCTATGATCTGGCCAATCAATTGGCTATCTGAGCAAAAGAAATCAGCGGTCTAATAGAGGAAATCAGGAAGCGCAGGTAGAATTCTTGCCTTTGAGGTGATCAACGTGGAACAAGTATTTGCATTGGATATAGGAACACGTTTGGTAATGGGGCTCATTATGGAAAAAGCTCCCGGTGGTTATCATATTATAGCCAGGGCCCAAACAGAGCATCGTCAGCGGGCCATGTACGACGGGCAGATTCATGACATAGAAGAAGTCGCTCAAGCGGTGCAACGGGTCAAGGAGGAGCTTGAAGAGAAGATTAAGGGCAAATTGCACTATGTTTCGGTGGCGGCGGCCGGCCGGGCTTTGAAGACGGCTGTGGCCACTGCCCAGAAATCTGAACTCATTCCCATGATTTGGGAACGAGAAGATATTTTTGCTTTGGAGATGGAAGCTGTTCAACAAGCGTTGCGGGAGATCCAAGCCGAAGATGAGATCATCCCCTACCATTGTGTTGGCTACAGCACCATTGAATCCCTCCTGGAAGGTCAAAATCTCTCCAGTCTCAGCGGGCAAAGAGGGAAAGAGGCTCAGGTTAAGGTGATCGCCACTTTCTTGCCGCGAACGGTGATCGATGGCTTAACCCGGGTGATTTCCAAAGTAGGGCTGGAAATGCGGGAGCTGACCTTGGAGCCTATTGCGGCAGGAAGAGCAGCTATACCGCCGGATATGCGGCGCATGAACCTGGCCCTGGTGGATGTGGGAGCGGGAACTTCAGATATAGCCTTAACCAAGTCCGGTTCCTTTTTTGCCTATGGCATGGTGCCCATGGCTGGGGATGAGATTACGGAGAGAATTTGCCAGCATTTTTTAGTGGACTTTCAAACGGGGGAAAAAATCAAGCGCAGTTTAAACACCAAGACCAAAGTGACCTTTACGGATTTTCTGGGTATGAAAACGACGGTCAATAAGGAAGAGGTTCTGGAGCAGATCCAACCGGTCGTCCTTGAACTGGCTCAAAAGCTGGCGGATGAAATTCTGCGCCTGAACCAAGGAAATCCTCACGCCATTATTCTGATCGGGGGGGGAAGTCAGACACCATTATTGGCAGAAGTTTTATCCGATCTTCTTGAATTGCCCAGAAACAGGGTAGGGATTCAGGTTCGCGAGCGAATCCAAGGGGTATCGGGTGAAAAATCCCTCAAAGGGCCGGATGCCATTACCCCGATAGGGATTGGCATTTCCACGATAGAAGGGGAAGGGCTGCAGTATTTTTCCGTTCATGTCAATGATCTCACTGTGCAGATCTTTGAGTTGCAATTAGCCACAGTATCCGATGCTTTGCTGGCGGCTGGAATTACGCCGAGGCTCCTTGTAGGCAGGCCGGGGTCAGCTTTAACTGTTGAGCTGAATGGAGACATTAAAGTCAGCAAGGGGCAATTCAGTAAACCTGCTCAGTTTTTCCTGAACGGCGAAGAAGTGAAATTAGACCATGAATTAAAACCAGGCGATAAAATTCAATTTATACCGGCACAGGATGGGGAAAATGCCCAGGCCACCTTTGCCGACTTGGTTCCGGCCATTCCAGAAAAGAAGATCAAAGTGAATGGTGAATCCGTGGTGTTTACCGCCCAAATCTTCTGCAACGGTCGTCCTGTGACAAGAGACGGGGATGTTCCGGATGGGGCGAAGATCACTGTGTTCCAAAATCAAACCCTTAAGGATCTGCTGCATTTTTTAAATGATAAACAGTATAGTTTATCTGAGATTCGGTATAAAATAAACGGAGAAGAAAGGGTTATCCCTATTCATAAAGAATTTTACATTAATCAGCAAAAAGTTGCTCTTGAGCGCATGATCAAGGATGGAGATGATCTTGTTATCCTGGTCAAAGAAGTCTATATCAAGGATTTGCAGCTCAAACCCACTCCCATGGTGTTTTACGTTAATGGGCAAGAGGTTGAATATCCTCCGCAAATTTTCCGTATACTCTCTCGGGGCCGGGTTCTCTCAGATCAGGAAAAAGTAGTAGATGGTATGGAACTCAGCGTTGAGGGGTATGATACCATGCCTTTGCTTTCAGAATTACTGCCCTATGTTAATATTCCTCAGGATGTTCCTGCTAACGCCCGCCTATCTCTAAAAAGAAATAATCAAGAAGCCGAGTTTACTACCCCTCTTATACCGGGGGATCGGATTGAGATTCATTGGGAACAAGTTGCAAGTGCCCTATAAACAATAAAAAAGCGCAAAAAAAACCCCCTCATCTTTCTGATGGGGGAAGGGGCTATTGCCCGGGTGGAAAAGGGTAGAGGAGTGTTTGAACTTAGTATAACTAACTGCCAGGCTATTGTCAGTAAAAAAACCTTCAACGGTCTGTAATTTTCGGTGAATGGTTGATTTTCTACTCTTGACATTCTGACGTTAGACCATAAAATGATAGTGGAGGTGTCATTTATGTTATTTCAATGGATTATGGGCATAGTTGCTCTGGCTGCTCTCATTATTTTCTTACTTTCTGACAAATGGACCAGTAAATCAAGACATTCAAGTTACTATGAACAAGTGAAAAAGCCGCAAGGTAAAGAACCCCGGCTCGCTAATCTGCCTGATGCATCGAAGCATGATAAGTTTTATTCCAAGTTGAATGCTCGTTAAGCGCAAGGAAAAGAAGAGGCTGTTGCAAAATGAACGGTACGTTCGTTAAGCAACAGCCTCTTTCCTTAAGCTATTTTCACTTGAGTTATTTTACTTAAACTATTTTACTCAGTTGTCCCGGAATTTTGTCATAATGGCAAAAAGCTGATTCCTCTAAGGTAAGCACGTATTGGACTCCTTCCAAGACCTTATTCTGTCTTTCCCGGGGGCTTAGATCAGGGTGCCGCAATGTCTCCAGGTGGTCAAGAACAACTGGGGAAACAGTAAATTGATGAATGTCCTGAGTGCCTGTAAAGTGGAATTGATACATATAACGGTGAGTCTCTTCGATGATCAGAGCATGCCGTCCAATGGTGGCTTTATTCAAGACCTGTATGGCATCCAAGGCACAGGATTGGGTATAGGCCTTGACAAGGCATTCCGAGTCAGGAGCGGGGCGTATTCCCATCTCCCTTTGCGCCAACTGGGCGATCCGATAACCGAGAGCTATATCTGGACAAGTATGTCCATGAAAGTCTATGACAAGTTCCCAAGGGGTTTTTTCTACGCACATAAAAATTCCCTCCCGATTGCTTTTGTTAGTCTTACTTTTATTCTAACGCTAAAAGGAGGGATTTGAAAGTCAATTATGGTAATTCTCAAAAAAGACTGTTCACAAAGAGGAGTTCTATCCCCGGGCTACAACTCCGATGATTCCGCCTGCTGCGCCGGCTGCCAGGATGATGATGGACTTCTCGCCAAAATTCAGCCAGGATGGTGTGTCAGGACTTAAGACAGTGAATAAGAGGAGCAATAGCAGTAGAAAGCCGGCTCCGATACTAATGCCGTAAAACAATCCCTTCATACCGGCACGATAGGTTGTAATGGCCGCTGCCAAAAACACACTCATGCCCAGAATGATGTTATAGACCAGGGACGATTCTTGAAGCGGGGTTAAGGTGAGTACTAAACCAAGAATTAAGGAAATCAACAGGGCAATCCCGGCTGCAAGCAAAATGCCTTTGAAAACTAATCCGAAGTGAAAGGATTTGGGCATATCTCATACCTCCTTCGACTAATAGAATCTATGCATTAACTGGATAGAGTATGCGAAGGAATAAAATAGGACCTAATTGTGAAAAAGAATAAATAATCTACTGATATAATTGGATTTTTCTAGAAAAGGGGTTATAATAAGATAAGAATTATCGGTATTATTAGGCAGGGGAGATGGTTTCTTGGCCTTAAGAGACAAAACTAACCAAAGATTTAAGGAGTTTTTCGAAAAACAGTCCAAAAGAAATGATGGAAAAGAATTTGAAATCTCCTTTGCGGAAATTCAACGGGAGACCGGAGCGGCGAGCAGCACTATGAAACGGGCCATTGAGGCTTTAACTGAGGAAGGCTGGCTTGGGGTAAAACCAGGTCGCAATACTCGCTATGGACTGTTCAAGCTATTGCAAGGGGAAGCTGAAACGGCTGAGGCATTACCTGGAGCACCAGAGCCCGACCCGCCAATGTACGAGTCTACCAGTGATTTCTCTCCTGCTCCAGCCAGCGATTCGGGCAACGGTTCCTCTGCCCTGGCAAGTGAGTCAAGAGTACAGGAATTGGAACATCTTATCGATGGTCTGCGCCGTAGATTAAGAGCGCAGGAAATGACGATCGCACTGCTTCAGGATCGTATGGCAGAAATAGAAGACAAGCTGTATAAAAGATAAATTTCCAACTCTTTCATGATGTTTTTTAAAGTATTAGTGATATAATAAATGTGAATCCTGCGTTGTTCGTAGAATATCTTGGTTTTGATCCTATTTATGACAAGGGAACTGATATGATGAGCCCAGTACATCAGGCCCCACTTGTAGGGGAAGGTGGAAGCGTTTATCTAGGTGCCCACCTGCGAGAGCAGGGTCAGAAACCTGGAGTTTTACGGCAAGGCGGGGATGGTAGGGAGTTTCCCTACCATTGTTTTATTTTTGAGGCTGATTATGTCATAATAGTCTTAGACTTAATTAAAAAATTCCTTAAATAAAAATTCATAAGGGGGGCAAAATGGTCAAACTAATCTTTACCCGGCATGGCGAAACCCTTTGGAATATTGAAGGCCGCGTCCAAGGAGCTATGGATTCTCCGCTTACAGAAAAGGGGATTCTCCAGGCTCGCAAGGTGGGGCAGCGCCTGCGCAAAGAAGGGATCACCCGTATTTATTCCAGCGACTTGCCCCGTGCCCGGGCCACGGCCGATGAAATCCGCAAGGCAGTTGGCATAGAAGAAATTCTCCTCGATCCGGCCTTGCGGGAATTATCCTTCGGAGAATGGGAGGGTAAGAATTGGTGGGATTTGCGGCAGCTTCATCCAGAGCTTTTTTCCCTGTGGGACACCGGACCCCATCAGGTACAGATTCCTGGAGCAGAAAGCATGTGGGAGGTCTCCGAACGGGCTTGGCAGTTTGTGCAGGAGCTGCCCCGGCTTCATGACGGTGAAACTCTCTGTGTCGTCACCCATGGCATGACCCTGCAGCTCATTGTTAAGAAAGCCCTGGGGATTCCGGTGGAGCAATGGAACGATGTTCCCTGGCAGCATAACACGGCAGTGAATATTTTTGAGTTTTACGAAGATGGCCGCATTCACCCCATTCTACTTGCCGATCACACTCATTTGGATGATGATATTAAGCCGGCCAGCGGTTTTACCTCAAAAAAATAGCCAGAGTAGTCTCTGGCCACTGAAGAACTTGTAGTTTTGATAGAGCATTCCTAAAGAGTTTATAAAAATACGACCCTCGCCCCGATGTTTTAGGGGGAGGGTCGTATTTCTGCTTCATTTCATAATACTATCTTTTCGGAGTATCCGGTGAAAACGGTTCCGGTCCCCAATGATTGTCTTTGGGCCAATAATACGCTGCACTTCCAGCAAGCGTTTCTGGCATTACGAGCCAATATCCTGGTATTTCTGTCAATTCAAACTTGATTCCGTCACTGTCTGTTAAAAGTCCAAGCTCCTTTGCATTTACATCCATATATCTTAACAAAATCTTGGCGTATAGCTTACGGTCTTCAAGAGATAGACTATCGAAGCCTTCTTGAGTGATATGTACAGGAGCATCAACAAACTTCTGCAACTCAGGGTTTATTGAAACAGTATTTGCCCCGGCTACCCCTTGATAAGAATTATTTTTAGTAACCGCATACATTTCCTTCAGTTCTTCCAGACTGGTAAAAGGTATGCTTTCGTTTACAACTGGGTTGTCAGCCGTTTCCACTGGCTGTGGTGTCTGTTGGTCAACGGAATCTTGCGGAGCCTGGGGCGGGTTAGCATTTGCGGAACAACCGGCAAGCAAAACAACGATAGCGGTAGCAGCGACAAGACTTGTCCATTTCTTCATCATGTTTTCTCCTCATATTAGTCAATTCTACATGGGTATTGAAGCGCGAACACTTTATGTATAACTCTCTTTAGCTATAACTATGATGAGATCAAGGGGTAAATTCAATCCATTTTTTCTGGTAATTTCTTCTGGAAAAAAGATACGGCTTCCTCAATTTTTGAGGAAGCCGTATATATCTATGAATTTTCATCAGATCCTGGTGAGTTTTTTCAGCCCGGCTCCTGCTCGGGAGGCGTGGGTGAGCTATTCAACCAGTCCTGGTCAAATTTCACGATGAGCTCCTGGCTGGCTGTGGGGGAGGGAACCAAAATGGCGACTTCGTGGTTCATCACAAAGGCCTTATACCCCCATCCGGAACTGCTAAAGATAAACGTCTGGCGATCGAAAATCCCTACATTAATCTCAAGAGGAGGATGGGCGGACGAATCATAATACCGAATCTGAACACCGGCAGCTTGGAGACTTTCGATGTCACCTTGGTAACTCTTCGGCATAATACCGGAGTCCACGATGAGTTTAATGTCCACCCCTTTGGCCGAGGCATCGACCAAGGCTTGGAGAATATCTGAATCGGTCACATGGGAAACAATGATCCAAATATTCGTAGTGCTCTTTTGAATTTGGTCAAGAAGTTTCTGTTTTATATTGGTATTGGCTAGAACGGAGATATTATCTTCAACTAATTCAGTGGTTTTGGGGATATCCAGGGATAGGGTTGTCGTAAAAATCCAATCCCGATTAAACACGGTGCTGGCCAGTTTCCAGGCGGAACGCTCAGATAAATGAACGGCTAGATTATGAGAATTAAACCCTTTCTCAGTCCATGGGAAAGAATAGACCATAGCCTCTCTTAAATCCACGATCAAGAATTTAGCTTCATTGGTCTGTCCTTTTTGAGCAGGGTAATACTGTACGGAGATATTGTTGCTTTTAAATTCATTGAGAGTGGTTTTATTGGGAGTTTCAAACTGGTCAAGCAATATTCTTATTTCGATACCGCTGGCAGCTTTTTGGATGATCAAGGCCTTAAGTTCCGGATCGGAAAAGATCTTTTGCTCTACATAGATGGATTTCTGGGCTGAGGTGATCAGCTCTTTAGTTTTTTCCCGTGCGGTCTTACCGTCAAAATACAGGGCTTCAGCAGAAAGGTTGGATAGAGGGACCTCTTCCTCTTTTACAAACAGGCTCTTTATATCTAGTGAGCATCCTGTAAGGAAAAGGCAAAGAATTAGAATAAGCGGGAGAAACCGTTTCCTCATAAGCTCTTCGACTCCTATGTACACATTATTTCATTGGCTCCGGATTTTTCTTCTATTATAACATAAAGAGCCCTGTTCCAAAAATCTGGTTGGCATAGATTTTTATTTTTTTACATAGACATTCACAAGCACAGAAATGTAAAGGGGCAGGATCTTGATGAGAAAAAATAAACACGGGTTTCTCTTAGTGGTCATAATCCTGTTTGTATTTTGTTCACTGAATTTACCTCAGCCGCTGACGCCTATGGCTTACAATAGCGCCCCAGCCTCGGGGAAGGTGTCCAAAGACTTCTCGGCAGATAAAGCCTATGAACATATTCTGCATTTATCGGAAAAGATCGGTCCCCGGCCGGCCGGAAGTCCTAATGAAACCAAAGCGGCTCAATATCTGTACTATATGCTGGAACAATATGGATGGAAAGTGCGGGAGCAGCCCTTCAGCAAGATTGTGGGCAATGCCAATCCTCTTAAACCCGAGCATAAAATTCAAGTGATCAACAGTCAGAACATTATCGCTGAATTACCAGGGGCCTCACCGGAAACCATTCTTCTGGGGGCTCATTATGACAGCGCCGATGTTTCAACTCCCGGAGCTATTGATAACGCTTCCGGGGTGGGCGTGCTGTTGGAAATAGCCCGTATCTTAGGTCAGGAAAAGCATCAGAAGAGCTACCAAATCGTATTTTTTGGAGCAGAAGAAAATGGTTTGGTAGGTTCACAGTATTTCACTGCTCAAAGCGATTTATCGGCGATCCAGTGGATGTTGAATTTGGACATGGTGGGCACTCCACTGGAGATTGATATCGCCGGCAAGACATCAGCACCCCCGGAATTGGTAGATAAGGTTGTAACGCTCGCCCGTCAGGAACAAATTCCTTTCCATATCAGCCGGGATTTTGCAGTGATGACCAGAGAAGGTTCACAGGGAGGGGCCAGCGATTTCAGCCCTTTCCTGGATCAAAGCATACCTGCTCTTGGTCTGGGCATTGCCGGCCGCGCGGAGGGGTACTATCATCGGCCTGAGGATCGGATTGAGCGGGTCACTTTACAAAGCCTGGATACTGTGGGCAAGTTCATTCCTAAGCTTATCGAGTCTGTGGAAGTGACGGGTAGCGGTCAGAAAACCTGGGATTCCTATTATTTGCCGTTCCAGCTGGGATCCTTCGTCGTGATCATACCGACTTTAGGGCTGAGGATACTTTTTATCCTCACTATCTTCTTTACAGTATTCTCTGTTTCCCGGAGTTTCCGTGACCAGGAACCCTTTATTCAAGGCAATCTCAAGGAGTATGTGCTGATCGGCGTAGGTATTCCCGGTGCTGCTTTTCTAGCGAGTTTCTTAAGTGGCGCCGGCGAAGCGTTATGGCAATTGCTCAAAGGCAGAGTCTATTTATGGCAGGCCTATCCCGGAGTATTCTTAACGCTGAGGGTTATTCTGGTGTTATGCGCACTGCTGATCTTTTTGAAACTTTTAAGAAGCTTACCCCAGCCTAAAGGAGGCAAATTTTATTGGCTGATTGGCGTCTTAACCTTAACCCTGCTCACCATTATTTTAGGGCTTTATCGAATTGATTTAGCCTTCCCCTTTCTTTTCTGGCTGCTGTGTTTTAATCTATTTCTTTATTATCCAAGCATCATCTTATTGTTTATAGGGCCTTATTTTATCTATAAGACCCATTGGGAGCTCTTAAATTCTCAACAATGGCCCAGCTTTTATGAAACCATTCATCTCTACCCAGTAGTATTTATCGTCCTCTATGGACTACTCTTTATCCCAGTTATTTTAGGGGCCTTATATATCCTTGAAACAGGGAAAAGACCTTGGGAGCAAATGCTCAAGCGGCTGCTTATTCCCGCTCTGTTGGTAGGTGTTGGCTGTGTTCTCGGAACGGGCTTGATTCCAAATTATAGTAGAGCCAACCCTCAGCCGATCACTGTTCAAAAAGTCTGGACGGAATCGGAAGGGGTTATACTCAGAGTATCCAGTACCGACACCCTCCCCAAGAGTCTCCTTAAAGAGCTTGATTCTCAGGAGACCAAGATTGGGGAAGACAAAAAAGTGCTTGAGTTGCCGATACCCTCTGAGAAAGCCCCCTTACAGGCCAATGTCTCTGTCACCGACACCGGCGAGCGTCTCCTCAACTTCAAAATGGCTATGAAATATGGGCGGGATCCCTACTTAGTAAGAATAAAACTGGAAAGTAAAAAGCCTTTTAAAATCCAGGAGATGGATGACTTCGTTCCCATTGCCAAGTTGCCCAAAAAGATTGCTTTGGAAGGTAAGGAGCGCGATGGCAGCTACGCTCTGCTTCTGGAGCGTACACCGCCTCATCAAGGGACAATACAGTGGAAAATTGCTGCCGAAGGTATCGTGAAATGCAGTATAGAAGTGGTGTTTGCCGATCAAACCCCACGGTACAGCATCAATTTGCCTCATATCTCTCCTGACTATAAAGAAGTCTATCAAGATGTTTTTGAATTCTAACTGCCAAATTTCGTCAGCATAGATTACAGAAGTCAAGGCAGAATAATGGTGAGGAGGTTGATATGATGTACAAAAAGATTGCTGTAGAAAACGGCCTTACCAATGTCGTTCAAGAATTACATACGGCGGGATTTCATACAATGCCCTTAGAGGAGGAGCCATTAAGGAATATAAGTGCAGTTGTTGTCAAAGGGGATGGGACTGATATTTTGGCGGAGGAAGCCCAGTTTCATGTGCCTGTGGTTCATGCTTCAGGACGGAGCGCTGAAGAAATCGTAGAAATTCTCAGAGACCGATTATCCTAATAGCCCATTGGTGAGGGAGTGTGCAGACACGTCCCTCTTTTATTTAGGCAACAAACCCAGAAAATGCCATAAAATAGAAAGGGAAGTTTTTTAACACTCCAAATCTTATGAAAGGGGCGATAACAATGGCCTTTGGCATCATTCCCTTTGGAGTTGGCCTGGGGTTGGGATTTGGACTAGGTGCTGTAAGCACATCTTATCGATACCCTTATCCCGGGTTTTTTGGTTATCCGCCGCCACCGCCCTATGGTTACCCATACTCCTATGGGTGGTTTTATTAAAAACAGAGTTCAATCTGGGGATGTCTTGACTAATAAGTAATTCTAAAATTAAGAAGGAAAGCCGCGGGCTTTCCTTCTTAATTTGTGCACCTGACATGGGAGTTATCGATATGGTGTATATAAACTAGCCCTTGGCGGCGCTTTTGCCGGCGATATAGCCTTGGGTAATAACGCGGCCCAGTCCGTGAACCGACAGTCCGGAAGAGGCTTCGCCACCGCAGAACAGACCGGGAATGGGTTGGCCCCACAAATCGATGACCTGTTGATCGCCGTTGACTCTGAGGCCGGTCAGTGTGTCATGGAGGCAGGGAGTAGCCCAGGCCGCATAGAAGGGACCGGCGGCGATTTTGTGATCGAGAGCTTTTTTGCCGTAGTCATCATCTTTCTTAGCATCGACAAAGCCGTTGTATCTGGCAACTGTTTCCGCCAGTACCTTCGGGTCCATTTTGATATCTTCGTAATACTTGTTTACAATCTTTCCGGCCAGCTCTTCGATGGTGTCGGCCACAAAGAAACGTCCGTCACCAATATCGACATAGGGAGGCTCAACTGTTAATTTGCGGCGGGCCACAGCTTCTGAATCAAAGATGGCCCAGATAGGTCCGCCGATACGGCGTGCATCCGTGGGGGAAGAGCCATCGATAATAACACTTCCCAGGGCAGCTGCAAAATAATCAAAACTGTTGGCAGTAGCATCCTCCTCATTCCAGAACCGCTTTCCTAGCGCATTGACCAGAATGGCATCCTCGAAGGTGCGGTATTCTATACCTGTTGCTCTGATCAGAGGAAAGATAACGCTTGTAGGACGCGTAGCCGCAGCGGAGTTCCGATAGCCATATTGGCAGGCGAGAAAGGCCGGCTGGGTAATGGCCGAGCCAACCTCCCGGGACTGATTGGCGAGAGTTCCGAGGGCTGCACCGATGGCCATCGCCGCAATTTCCCCGCTGGCATCTTGAAGGGAGAAGGGATCTCCGGCAACGCCGTCGTATTCTATAGTAAGGCGAGGGTCGAACATGGTACGGAAATTTACATTGCTGGTATGTCCGCCGGTAGCGATGACAATACCCTTCTTGGCCTTAATTCTGACGTTTGCTTTGGTGGTTTCGATATTGCCGTTGGGATACGCGTTTTTCAAAGGTGTGCTCTCCCCTGGCAGAGTGGTGGGATTATAGCTGCATTCAACTCCGATGGCCCGGCCTGTAAGTTCACCTTCCCTGATAATTTTATCCATGTGGTAGCTCATTAAGAATTGGCCGCCTTTTTCCCGTAAGGTTTTTTCCAGAGGCCGGACAACGCCGATGCCCCGTCTCAGGGGGCCATCTTTCGGGCCGGTATTGCTCAGATAATTCACCCAGCCCATGGTCTCAACGTCGGTTACGAGATCACGGGGGACGCTTTCCGGGCTGGTGCCGCCTTCAAGATAGCTCTTACCTTTGGTAGGAGGTGTATCCAGAACCAAGACCCCATTAGCCAGAATAAATTCAAACGCTTCAGGCATAGAGTTGGCGGTCGCTCGAACAACATCGCGGTCATTGTAGCGGGAAACCTGGGTAAGATCGGTCGTATGATCCATGTAATATTGATCAGGACTATCGTCAATTCCATGCTTTTTCTGTACCCTTGTGCCGGCCCCGCTGTGCAGGTTGCCGCCGCTGACTGCACAATGGCCGCCGATATCGAAACTGGCTTCAACGACTATGACCGAGGCTCCATCCGCCTGAGCTTTGACAGCGGCGGGCAGGCCGGCTCCCCCGGCCCCGATGACGACAACGTCTGCTTCATAATCCCATTGCGGTTCAGAAGTGGACGGAGCGGGAGTATTGGCAGTATTGGTGGGTGTCGAGCAACCGGCTAAAAGAGTGGAACCGACGACAGCGCTGCCTGCCAGTATTCCGGTATTGCGCAAAAAGTCTCTTCTGGAAATACCTTTTTTATCTTTCTGAGTCATCTTAACCTACCTCCTTTGAATTTTAAAATCAGGAATATATTCGTTAATTAAATCACAATGATTGAAGCACCTCCTTTGCTCTAACGCTCAGGATTGAAGAGTGAAGATGAATAAAACTTGTATTACATACTAAATTGGTTGCAATATTTGTGCCAATAGGGTTAAAGGAACGGGAACCCGGGATTTCCCAAGGCTTCGCTAAGCAACGAACAGTAAAATAGGACCTTGATTTTAGAATTTAAGTGAGAAAAAAAGTCCAACAGCGCTTGTGATAGTTCTAATTGTCACATATTTTAAATAATAGAATTCTAGAGTGATGCTTTTGCAGGGAGGCGCATTTCTTAATCGACCCAAAATGATAGTCCTGGATAAGGTGAAAGAGGAGGAAATATATGGAGATGAATGATTTTGTACAAATGATTCAGTCCGGTAAGATCAACTCCCAGTATTTTGCCAAGGTAGGTCATGAAAGGAATCGTTTTCTGGAAGGAAAAGAAGTGGATACAACAGTTGTGCCCCGCGAGTTTATCGATTCTTGGCAAAGATGCCGGGCCTATGGACTCGCTCCTTATACCTTGGATTATCGGGACGTGGATAGTGCCCAGAAAAAAGAGTTGTTTCAGACCATGGTAAGAAAATATGAATTCTTTTTGAAAAATGTTTTTAATATTTTTGATTTGAATGGCTATATATTTAAATTGCAGACCAAAGAGGGAATCAGTCAATTTTTGGGCAAATCCACCCTGACCTTTATGGATTGTTCCGAAGAAAAAGGAGGAACGACCAGTTCCTGTGTTTGCCTGCATGAGGATAAGCCTATCATTATTTTTCAGCCTTTCTATTATCGCCAGGCTTACATTAAACATTTTTTTGGTGAACTCCACGGAGCATCAGCTCCCATTCATAATGAACAAAATAAAGTGATCGGGGCTTTGAGTTTGCTTACTCATAAGCCGGAATTTAGTATTCAGGCCTATCATCTGATTTCTCAGATCGCTAAACTACATGACAATCTGTATTTACCGATTATGCTTGGGTATGAAAATCAAATAGGGCAAATCATCAATTGTCTTCCTCAGGGAGTTGCCTTAATTTCAGAAAAGAATATCATCAAATTTTATAATGAAAAAATAGCGGACTTGTTGGAGATAGACGGAAAGAAAAACCCTGAACATGACCTGAAGAAGCGTTTGTTAAAAATCAGTAAATCCAGAGGGGCAGATCTCGAACAAAGCTCTTATGAAATAAAAGATGACTTTACTAACCAGACGTTGAAGCTGGTTCAATTGGTGGAAAAAAGTGAATCGGGAAAACAGCTGGGCAAAGTTGAAAGAAACAATGACCTATTTACATTTTACCAGATTAAAGGAAGCAGCCCTTCCATCCAGAAAGCGAAGGATACGGCCGAAAAAATTGCCGATACCCTTGTGCCGGTGATGATTTACGGTGAAAGCGGAACTGGGAAGGAAATGTTTGCCCAAGCTATTCATAGTGCGAGCAACCGTGCCGGCAGTCCATTCGTGGCCATAAACTGCGGGGCCATTCCGGGAGAATTGGTGGAAAGTGAGCTTTTTGGCTATGAGGGAGGCTCCTTTACCGGAGCTCTGAAGGATGGCAAGATTGGCAAGATCGAAGCAGCTTCCGGGGGCACTTTGTTCCTGGATGAGATTGAAAGTATGCCGTTGAAAGATCAAATAAAGCTCTTAAGAGTGCTTTCCGCCGGCAAAGTTCAAAAAGTCGGAAGCACTACTGAGATTTCCGTGGATATTCGTTTAATCTCCGCGACGAAAACAGATCTCTTGATGCAGGCTGATGAAGGGCTATTTCGCGAGGATTTGTTTTATCGCATCAGTACCTTTGTGATTAATCTTCCCGCTTTAAGGGAAAGGAAGGAAGACATTCTTTTGTTGGCAGAGGAATTCAGCCGCAGATTACAAAAAAAATACGACAAATCTTCTGTCTCAATGGATCAAGGGTTCATTAATGCCCTGACAGCCTATAAATGGCGGGGGAATGTGCGGGAGCTGGAGCATGCCATGGAACATGCCTTCATCATGCTGGGCAGGGGAGCAGCCCTTCTGCCGGAGCATTTGTCGGTAAAGATACAAGAAGCTTATCAAAGCAGGATCACCGAAGAAGTTATCGACGAAACACTGGAAGAGGAGAACGAGCATAAATTTGGATTACTTGCCTTAGCTGAACAAAAAATGATTGAACGTGTGCTGGACTCTGTCAATGGGAATATCAGTGCTGCTGCAGAACGTCTGGGAATCAACCGCAGGACAATTCATAGGAAACTACAGCGTAAGGAAAGTTCTACGACTTTTTAATCAAGGCTATTGTTAATTATGCTTTCTTTTTTTCAATTCTGGGTGTATAGTTTAAAAGAATATCATTAAGTTAAGACTAATATGGTAATTTGTGTCTAGGCAAAATTCCGAGGATACACTATAATTTGAAGAGAAGACAGGACGGGGGGAGACTATGGCAGCAAAACAAGAAGAGTGGAAAGATGAGTATCAGAAAATATGTGAGCTTTTGCGTCATCATTCTTACAAATTGACCCCTCAAAGGCAAACGATTTTAAAAGCATTTTTAGAGAATGAGGATCAGCACCTGAGTGCGGAAGATACCTTTATGATGGTTAAGCATAACTACCCTGATATTGGGCTGGCTACGGTTTACCGTACTCTGGACCTTCTGGCCGAATTAGGCATTCTCCAAAAAAATGATTTTGGCGATGGGCGAAGCCGGTATGAGTTTAACCGTAAAGATGAGCATCACCACCACCATTTGATTTGTATCAAATGCGGAAATGTCTCAGAGTTTGATGGTGACTTGCTGGAGTCTTTGGAAGCTGAGATAGAAAAACGCAATGGCTATCAAGTAGTTGACCATGATCTGAAATTTTATGGATATTGCAATAAATGCAAAAGCACGTTGGACTGACGTGCTTTTTTGCTGATCTTAACGATAAATCATTGCCAATGCCGGATTTGAAGGGAAATGACCAATTTCCAAGCACTATTTGACGGATGATTTATGGAATGAGGGGAAGGAAAAATATACCAGTTGCTCGAAATGTACTCAAAACGAGGTAAAGGAGCGACGCCTTATGTTTCCTCTTTCAACAGCAAAAAAAGCGACAAGTGACTATTCATGGCTTTCACGACTCAAGAACTCTACCTGGATATTTACCAATAAAGACAGTGATTCCTTGGAACATTGTTTAATACGTTTGCAGCAAGACTCGGACAAGCCTCTCGTGGAAACCGTTAAGCAGGCTATCGACTTTCAAGCCTATCAGGAAGCGCGTGATTATTTGGAGCGCATCTGGGGAAGATATCCTGGCAAGGAAGGAGAAATTCAATACTTAATGGCTCGCTGCTATTTTGGTCAAGGTTTGATTCAGGAGGCATTAATATGCCTGGACAAAGCCTTAATCCATGGACCGGAAAGCACTGAATATCTGGAACTGCAGGCTGATTGCCTCATGGAAAAAGAGGATTGGCGCGGGGCAGTGGATGCCTTGAATAAAGCCATCTGGGCTAATCCCAAAAAAGTGGAGAATATTTACCGTTTGGGAACCATTTATGCCTACCACAACGAACCTCACGAGGCTTTGCGTTGTTTTCAGGGATGTTGTGAGCTGAAACCCCACAACTCTTTGTATTGGGAGATGAAAGGTGAGATCCATCTTCAACTGGAACAGATGTCACAGGCTATCATTAGCTTTGAAAAAGCTCTTCGTTATGAATATAATCCGGATCTCAAAGCTCGCTTAGCTTATTGCTACACTCAAATCAATGAACATCAAAAAGCAATCCGACTTTATCGCCAGGTATTAAAGCATGACCCAGCTCATTACGATTCCCTGTGTAATCTTGCGGCCATCTATCAAAATAAAGGTGAATCCATGGAAGCGCTCAAACTGCAGGAGCGGGCCTATGGTTTGTGTCAAAATGATCCCGTGCTACTGAATAATATGGCTTATACTCTGGTTCACCTGGGAAGGACAAGGAAAGCAACAGAATACTATCAAGAAGCTCTTAAATTAGCCCAAGCCAATCCGGTCATCCTCTATAATCTAGCGGTATGCCATACCCAGAAAGGGAATTGGGATCAAGGCATTGAGATACTCTACCGACTATTGAATATCGATCCGGATCATTCTGAGGGATGGGCACTCCTGGGCAATATTTATGACCATCTCACGGATCATGAATCAGCTGTAGATTGTTATAATAAAGCTTTACAATTAGCGTAAACTATAAGGCGTAAAGCCTTTTTTCTTTTTTAAATGAAAAACATTGTCTTTTACTTTACCATTTTTTAAAGTTTTGTTATGATTTGCTAGGAAGAAGCTGAGTCGATCTGGTATAATGTATGGCAAGCACCTATCAATAGAGAGATAATTCTGATTATTAGTCCTTGTGGGAGGAGTAGTGGAGAATTTGGGCATGGATTTAGAAAAAATAGAGGAAGCAGTGACCATGATTCTGGAAGCCATTGGAGAAGATCCAAGGCGGGAAGGATTATTGGATACCCCGAAACGAGTGGCCAGGATGTATCAGGAGGTTTTTGCCGGACTTCATGAAGACCCCAGTCAGCATTTAAAAGTGCAGTTTTCTGAAGATCATGAGGAGATGATCATTGTTAAGGATATTCCGGTTTATTCCATGTGTGAGCATCATCTGGTTCCTTTTTACGGGAAAGCCCATGTAGCTTATATACCACGTAAAGGCAAAGTGACAGGTTTATCAAAAATTGCCCGGGTTGTGGAAGGGTATGCGAAACGTCCTCAACTTCAAGAACGATTAACAGGACAGATTGCCGATTCGGTGATGAGCATGCTCAATGCCCGAGGAGTCCTTGTGGTGATCGAAGCTGAACATATGTGCATGACCATGCGGGGAGTCAAAAAGCCGGGCTCCATGACCTTAACCTCTGCAGTCCGCGGGATATTTAAAACCAATGAAATCACTCGCTCAGAAGGGTTTGCGTTGATTAAGCAATGATTGATCACTATGGAAACGAAGGAACCAAATAAAGGATGAGAGTTATGGATCAAAAAACGGGAAAAATAGAGCTCATAGGTACTCAAAAGCTTAAGATCAATCCAGAATTATATAAAGTGGTGGATTTCCTTAATAAAAATCTTAAAGAGCATAATCTGATGTTCGGCCTTAGCAAAAAAGAAAATACCATGACCATGGCAATCTATGAAGTTGAGTAATTGGAGTGAACAATGCATATTCTATTGACAAATGATGACGGATATTTTGCCCCTGGGCTGCAAACCCTCTATACAACCTTAGCTGAAGCAGGATACGATGTCTTCATTGTGGCACCGGATAGTCAAAAATCGGCAACAGGCCATTCGATCACTTTGTTTGAACCTTTGTTTATTACGAAGCACTCGTTAGATCGCGGCACCGGCTATGCGGTCAGTGGGAAACCGGCCGACTGTGTTAAATTGGCGATACAAGGCAGTATTATTCCCAAACCTGATTTAGTCATCTCCGGAATTAATAACGGCCCCAATTTGGGGACCGATGTCTTTTATTCGGGGACAGTATCCGCAGCTATGGAAGGGGTGCTTTTGGGAGTCCCCGCCATAGCAGTATCCTTAGCTTCCTTTTCTGCCGTCGACTATAAGCCGGCCGCCCAATTTGTGGCCCTATCGTTGCCGAAACTCCGCCTGGGGCCGGGATTAATCAATATCAATATTCCACCCTTGCCGGAGAAGGAGTGGAAAGGTGTCCGTGTCACGAAGCTGGGCAAAGCAGTCTATGAGAATGTCTTCGAACATCGGCAAGCTCCCTATGGCCGTGACTACTACTGGCAGGCAGGCACCGTATCACCGGAAGTCGACCAGGAAACGGACCTCTATGCTGTGCAGGAAGGCTATGTATCCATAACGCCCATGCACAGTGATTTAACCGATTATATCAAACTTAAGGAATTACGACAGAGCTTATCCCTTGAGAATCCAAATAAATAGGAGTACAGCGCACTGTACTCCTATTTTCCATGGTAGCTGAGGAAGTGTTAAAGAGTGTCGTTCTTTAAGCTTTCCTCAGCGCGACGGATCATGGCTTTAACCATACTTCCACCGATGCGGCCGCCTACATGGCCGCAATCACGGGAGGTCATGTTAGCCCATCCCTTGGTTTGGATTTGTTCGGTTAAACCTAATTCGGAGGCCACCTCCATTTTAAACTCGTCCAAAACAGACTTGGGCAAAATGCCGGCGGAGCGGTTTCTGCGACTCATAGATATCCATCTCCTTTCATCTGTTTAATCGAGACAATTCTATTTTTTACAGACGGGATTATAAATATAGTACAGAAAATATGGAGAATTTAAGCTTAATTGTTAAGGGAGGAAACTGAGTTGATTATTGGGACCTTTTTGTTTTACTTCATTTTATTCCTTTTTGTTTTTTCCTCCCCGGAAAAGCTTAAGCAAAGGGATAAACGCTGGACAAAAATATTGGTTTTACCGGCCGTCTTTGCCCTGATTTTAGCTTTTTTAACGGTGATCAAAGTGTTCTTTATCTATAAGATTATCCTGATTATTGTTCTTGGCTTAACCACGCTCCTGACCTATTGGCAGTATGGGGAGCGGATTAAGCACTGGTTAGGTTGAAACGAGATAAGATCCTCCGGGTCGCGTAGCTTTACGCACAACGCGTACTCCATAGCTCCGGGGCTGGTTAACCCGCTTTCTTAACAGCATCTGCGGCGGATAGGCATGCTTTGGGGAGTGCCGCCTTGAGCGAAACTGTCCACCGGACACTTTCGTACGCCAAACCCCGTTGTTTTCTGCATGTGAACCGTGGCTCCGCTACGTTAAGAAAGCCTCGTTGACCTGACCGCCTCTCCGCTAAATCCGACACCTTCGGGCGTGAATCCTAAAACCTTCCACCGGAAGGTTTCTTCTTCGGAGTTCACGGCTTTTGTACATAAAGCTACTGCTTGCGGGTTTCTTTGCGAGGCATTTCTGGGGTCTGCTCAGGTCTTCTTCAAAGCCATGCTTACCCAGTCCCACAAAACCCCGCTCACTCAAACCAGAAAAGCAGCCCAAGGATTTTGCTTTACGGAAGAGAGTGAATTTAAGCGAGCGGAAACAAAACTTCGCGAAAAGCACGCAGCGGAGTCGGGTTGGAAACAGGACGTTTCCA
>VSSQ01000562.1_pt1 | contig 22192 bp, 18 predicted proteins | sample 4763081 | NCBI WGS metagenome assembly VSSQ01 (sample SAMN12137344, study PRJNA551015) | bioreactor metagenome | isolation source: SDC9 anaerobic chlorinated ethene degrading culture | place: USA: Knoxville, Tennesee | collected 2015-01-01
TGGAAACAGGACGTTTCCAACCGGCCATTGAGCAGGAGCGATTTGGCCGGGCACCTTTCGGAGCAGCGGGCTTTTCGCGTTAGTTTTGTCCGCGCAGCTTATGGAGCGACCGCTGTAAAGCAAAATCCTGGAGAAGAATGACTCAGCGTAAAAACTTGCCGAGCCAGGGAATTCTCTGCAGATCGTCACGGTTGATACCGCCGTTAAAGAAGAGAATGGCGAAGTAAAGAACCGCTCCCAGTATGATCTCCAGGAGAAAGGCTAAGGGATGGAAAGCGAAGAAGGGATGAAAGAGGCGAAAGGCCAACATCATGCCAATGCCGCCCATGAGCGGGTGGAGAAGAAACTCCCGAAGATCGACAGGCATCCCTGTATAGTGGACGATAGCGGCCAGATTCAGGGTCGAGGAGATAAAAAAACCGACGACATAAGCTACAGCCGTTCCTTTAAGCCCCCACTGAGGTGAAGCCGTTAAAATGAAAAGTATCGGTATCCGGATGACGGCGGAAATAATGGAATGGATCACCGGGAGCTGGACCTTGCCTAATCCTTGCAGAATTCCTGTAGAGGTTTGTTGAAGGTAGGAAAAGATCCCACCTAAGGCAAGGATGCGCAGAATGCTGCTGGTGCCTTCGCTTTTAAAAAAGGCGCTGAAAGGCTCAGCAAAGAAAAAGAGGATTACTAAACTGGGGACCCCGATGAAAATGGTCATCCGTAAAGCTTGGGCACTGCGGAGCTTAACCGTTTGGAATTGCTTTCGGGCGGCCGCTTCGGAAATGGCAGGAACCAAAGAGGTCGCCAAAGCAAAGGTGAAGACACTGGGAAAATTAAGGAGAGTAAACACAGCCCCGCCCAGTTGTCCGAAGAGAGTGGTGGCTTCACGGGCTGTATAGCCGGCTAGTTGCAGCCGTTGTGGTATCAGCATGGCATCCACCGTGGATAACCCGCTGGAAAAGAGCCTGCCGATCGTCACTGGATAAGCTAAGTGGAAAAGTTCTTTCATGGTTTGAATCGGATGTAGGGATTCATTCTGGTGGGAGGACTTTTTTGTTTTTTGGAGTTTATACTGAAGAATAATGATAAATAAGCCGATGATTTCTCCCGACAACATTCCCAAGGCCAAACCGGAAGCGGCCCATTCGATCCCTCTGGGCAATAAAGTGTAAGCCGAGAAAAATCCCACACTGACCCGCACCAGTTGTTCACAGATCTGACTGAGTGCAGTGGGAAGCATATTCTGCATGCCCTGAAAATACCCGCGAAAGGCTGAGGAAACAGAGACCACAAAGATTGCCGGTGTGCAGATCAAAAAAAGCCTTAGAACACGGGGATCGGGAAAGAAACGCTCTGCCAGGAGAGGCGAAATAATGTAGAGAGCCACGGAAATAACCAGCCCTGAACAGGTCAATAAAAGAAGGGAAGTACGAAATATGGAGCGGGCACGGGAATAATTCTGCAAAGATACTGCTTCGGAGATCATTTTCGAAACAGCCAAAGGGATGCCCGCAGTGGTAAAGACTAAAGCAAACATATACATAGGGAAAACCATATTGAATAGTCCAAAGGCCTCTCCGCCAATATGGGTCATGATTAAGTATTGATAAATAAAACCCAAAACCCGATTGAGAAAGTTTGCCGCCAAGAGAATGACAGCCCCATAAATAAAGGTTCTTTTGGCCATATTCCTCTCCAACCCCCTGGTCCCACTTATCCTGACTAACTTTATGCCAGAAGAAGGAAAGTGATGACAATTTATTCTAAGGATCAGGAAGGTAGGGAATTGGGTTGTCAATATCGAATATTCACACAGAGGATAACTTAATCTTCAGATGGAATGCTTTCACCTAAAGCAAGTTTCCTGGATGTTTTTTAAGTTATGGAATATTTGAAAAGGATTTTTATAGTTAGTGGAGAAATATTTAATTATTGTTGATTTAAGACAATTTTTTGTAAAGTGAATACTGTTCCAAAAATTGGGCATTCTACCTCCGAATGGAGGGGTTGCCTGTGTGGACACTCATCAAAAATGCCAAACTATTCGCACCGGAGCCGCTGCAGGAGCGGGATCTTCTCCTTGTAGGGAATCGAATCGCCGCCCTTGGCGATGACCTGTCCCTTCCCCCTTATGCTAAGGGTGAGGTGTATGACCTTCATGGACATTACCTCGTTCCCGGTTTTATCGACGCTCATGTCCATATCTGCGGAGGAGGAGGAGAAGCGGGGCCCAGCTCCAGAACTCCTGAGGTTCAACTTTCTCAACTGACGCGGGCCGGGATAACCACTGTGGTAGGTTGCTTGGGAACGGATTCTATCTCCCGTTCCATGGAAGAGCTCTTGGTTAAGGCAAATGCCTTGGAAGAAGAAGGATTAACGTGCTTTGTCTATAGCGGCGGTTATCAAGCCGATCGTATGATCTTTGATACCTTGCGCAAAGACTTAGTCTTAATCGATAAAGTGATAGGGGCGGGTGAAATCGCCATTTCTGACCATCGTTCCGCCCAACCTCAAAAATCTGAGCTGGAGCATCTTGCTGCGGAAGCTCGAGTAGGGGGGATGCTAGGAGATAAAGCGGGAGTTGTTCATATTCACCTGGGTGAAGGGAAGAGAGGTTTGTCCCCAATTCTAAAAATAATTGAGGAAACTGAAATTCCGATCAGCCAATTCATGCCAACTCATATCAATCGAAAGGAAACGCTCTTAGAGCAGGGAGTAGAGTTTCTCAAAGCAGGTGGCACAATTGATTTAACAGCAGGTTGCGATGATTTTGAACCGCATTTACAGGTTCCTTTCGTTTTAAAAGCCCTTTACGAGCAGGGATTGCTGAATGACCGTGTGACGGTTACTTCAGACGGAAATGGCAGCCTTCCTCAGTTTAACGAGGCTGGAATCCTTGTCGGCATGGGCATAGGATCCGTTCATGTTCTTTGGCGCGATATCCGGGAAGCTGTGCTCCGGTACGGCATACCCCTTGATACCGCTCTGAGAACCATTACTTCCAATCCCGCCCGTATTCTACAATTAAAAAACAAAGGCATGATTCGGGAAGGCTTTGACGGTGATTTGGTGGCCTTGTCCGATGACTTGATGATTGAGCAGGTGTGGGCTAAGGGAAGAGTTATGATTCGTAACCGTAAACCTGTTGTTTTGGGGGTATATGAGACATCATTGGCGAGTCATCTTCAGACTGTAGAAACTCCACGATTAGTCAAAGGTTAGACCTTTTCTAATACATTTTAAGGAGGTTGATTTGTCTTGAAGACCTATGACACTATGAATCTACGCAACATTTGCCTTGTAGGGCACGGAGGGGCAGGGAAGACGTCTTTGACAGAAGCTTGTCTCTTTAACTCAGGTGCGGTTACCCGTATGGGGAAAGTGCCTGAGGGAAACACTATGTCGGATTCTTTGCCAGAAGAGATTAAACACAAGGTTTCGATCAGTACGAGTCTTGTTCCTGTTGAATGGCAGGGATGTAAAATCAATGTCCTTGATACTCCGGGATATTCTGATTTTTTTGGTGAGGTTAAGTCTGCCCTTCGGGTGGCAGAGAGCGGGGTCGTTGTTCTGTGCGGTGTATCAGGTCTTGAGGTACAAGCTGAGCTTATCCTTGACTTGATGGAAGAGCAGAAGTTGCCCCGCGTTATTTTTATTAATAAGTTAGAGCGCGAGAATGCTAATTTTGAAAAGGTTCTGAACCAACTCACAGAAGCTTTCCCTAATATGCGTTTTGCCCCCTTAACTCTTCCTATAGGTCATGAAGATCAGTTTCAGGGTGTCGTAGATATTATCGAGCAAAAGGCGTATATCTATGAAAACAATGCCAGTGGGAAATATACAGTTAAGGATATTCCGTCAGATCTTCTATCTGATGTCGAACACTATCGAGAAATATTAGCTGAGGCGGTAGCCGAGGCTGATGACGATATATTGACAAAATATCTGGATGGCGAAACTTTAAGCGATGACGACCTTCGCCAAGCTTTGAAAAGCGCTTTGGAAAAGGATTTAACCGTTCCGGTCCTTGCGGGTTCAGCTCTCAAAAATGTCGGGATTGGAAATTTGCTCGACTTCTTTGTTCAATACGCCCCGGTTCCCCAAACTAAAGAAGAGAAAAGCGCCCTGATCTTTAAAACCCTGGCCGACCCCTATGTTGGTAAGATGAGTTTTATCAGGGTCTATGGAGGAAAGCTCCAAGGGGACAGTATGGTGTATAATGCTCAAAAAGAAAAAGAAGAAAAGATCAGCACTCCTTTTATTCTGCGGGGAAAAAACCAAGACCCGGTTCAGGTCGTCCCGGCGGGAGATATCGCCGTTGTAGCTAAACTTCAGGATGCAGCTACTGGTGATACCCTATGCGCCAAGGAGAATCCTGTGCAATTGGAGGGCATTGATTTACCTGTGCCCCGTTTACCTGTAGCCATCGCCCCTAAGAGCAAGGGAGATGAAGATAAACTGGGGAGTGCCCTGGCCCGCTTGGCGGAAGAGGACCCCACCATGCGTGTGGAGAAGAATGTGGAAACCAAAGAATTGATTCTCTACGGTATGGGTGAAATGCATGTTGAAATCCTGATGGAGAAGCTGCAACGGAAATTTGGCGTTGGCGTAGAGATGAAAGTTCCCCGGGTTCCCTATCGGGAAACCATTAAAAAGCCGGTTAAAGTGGAAGGAAAACACAAAAAGCAAAGCGGCGGTCATGGACAATATGGGCATGTCTGGATCAATATGGAGCCTCTCATGGACGGCGAGTTTGAATTTGCCGAGGAAGTATTCGGAGGTGCTGTACCCAGACAATACTTCCCTGCTGTAGAAAAGGGAATTCGAGAAGCTATGGCGGAAGGAGTGCTGGCCGGATATCCTGTCACTGGATTCAAGGTGACGTTGACCGATGGCTCATACCATAGTGTGGATTCTTCCGAAATGGCCTTTAAGCTGGCTTCCATTATGGCCTTCCGTAAAGGGGCAGAAATGGCGAAACCTACTTTGCTGGAGCCGATTTCTGAGGTTGAGATTAGGGTGCCGGAAGCCTACATGGGTGATGTTATCGGTGATATCAACGGCAAACGGGGCAAGGTCTTGGGAATGGAGGCCGATGGTAGATTCCAGGTGATTAAAGCTCATGTGCCGCAATCGGAAATGATGCGCTATGCCATTGATTTAAAATCCATGACCCAAGGGCGAGGCAGCTTCGATATCCGATTCTTAAAATACGATGAAGTACCTTCTAAAATCAGTGAAGGAATTATCAATGAGCTTAAAGCGGCCCAGGGAAGCTAATTAGGGTTATATAGCGCTTAATCAACAGTCAGGTAGTTACCTGGCTGTTTTCTTTTTTTTGTTAATTAAAACTAAAGATTAATAAAAAATTCCTAATTTTAAGAAGGGTATTTACAAAATGCGTTGAATATTCAAATTATTGTATAAATTATATAAATATATATTATATAAAATTGAGGGAAAAAGAGTGGAGGGCTCAACTGTGGGACAACAGCCAAAAAGGGTGGAGATAAGGGATAGTAGGCGCATAGAAGAAGAACTTAAAGTGCTCTACAATTCGATTCAAGAAGCCATTGAGGTCGCAGGCAAAGACGGAACCATTCAATATGTCAACCCGTATTTCAGCCGTTTAACAGGCATATCTCCTTATGAACGAATCGGTAAGAACATCTTCGAACTCTCACCGGAGGGGGCACTGGCAAGAGTACTGAGGACCCATGAACCAATCTATGCACATCGTTCCACGATGGAAGAGTGTGATATCGAAATCATTGCCAATGCATACCCCATTGTCATCGAAGGTAATATCGAAGCGGCCCTGGTGGTGTTTCAGCAACTAACGGAGACCTCCAGGCTGGGCGAAGAGATCGAAGCGGCGAAACAGATGATTCAAGCTCTTACAACCCGGGTCGATCAGATGGCATCCAGCTCGTATACTTTTGACGATGTTCTAGGGAGCCACCCGGATTTTGCTTTTATTCGCAATAAGGCGCGTCGCTCGGCCGAGACCCATTCACCCATTATGATCATGGGTGAAAGCGGTTCTGGAAAAGAGCTCTTTGCTCATGCCATTCATAGTGGCAGCACGCGCAGCCATAAACCTTTTTTGAAAGTGGATTGTGCCAATATACCGGAAAGCCTTCTTGAAGTTGAGTTGCTGGGTTACGAGAAGAAAAGCCAGGATAGGGCTTCCGAGCGGAAGTTGGGCAAATTGGAATGTGCCAGTGGGGGAACTCTGTTCCTTGATGAAATAGGGCTGCTTAATGACTATTTACAAGATAAATTGCTTCATATCCTTCTGGAGAAGAAGTTCCAACCTGTTGACGGAACCCAGGTGATTGAACTGGATATTCGGATTATCACGGCAACTAACCGCGATTTAAGAACTATGGTGGAGAATGGGCAGTTCTCACCGGATTTGTATCATCTGCTCGGTGGTATTGAAATCCAAATACCCCCTTTAAGAATGCATAAAGAAGATGCCTTGACTTACGCCCAGAGTTTTATCTATAAGGCCAATCGGAAGCTGGGCAAACATGTGATTGGCATAACGACTCAGGCAGAGCAGCTTTTATTGGATTACCACTGGCCGGGAAACATCCGTGAGTTGAGAAATGTCATCGAGATGGCGATGGATTCCGTGGAAGGAGATATGCTCAATATTAAGGATTTTGCCAGTTTGGTAGAGATTGTCAATAAGACGGAAGAGATTCATTATCGTGAGCCTATGGCCCTTGATGAATTAGAAAAGAGGATGATTCGCTTGGCATTAGACCGCTATGGCAATTCCGTGGAAGGGAAAAAGCGGGCAGCTGGTGTCCTCAATATCTCCTTAGCTACTCTCTATAATAAGCTGAAAACCCTCGAGGATAATGTTTAACCCAGGGTAAAAAGGTATGCTTTATGGGGAATCTGCTCATCCTATACCTAAAGGAGGGATTTTCCATGGCATTATTCGGCACAAAGGGCAGGGACCCTAAGAAAAAGCCAGAACCCGCCCCAAAGCAGCATCATCGCGGCGACGCTATTCGTGAAGATATGGAAGGGTTCAAAGATTTGTACTGGCCATAAAGGGGCCGCCCAAAAGCTCTCAACCGAGTTGGTGAGAGCTTTTTAAGTAGTCCGTAGTTTTAAGCCTTTATAATTTGATCCCTTATAAATATTTTAAGAACTTAAGCTTGACACTTTTCCTGCCTTCAAGTATAATTTCATTTGTCGCTAGTTGATAAAGTGACTTAGGGGATTAGTTTAATGGTAGAACAGCGGTCTCCAAAACCGTTAGTGTGGGTTCAACTCCTGCATCCCCTGCCAATATGAAATCCGCTCTCTGCAAGGTTTGCAGGGATTTTTTGTTTTTCGAGATTCGAAATAATAAAAATTAGGTAGAACAAAAGTGGAACATCTGATTTTATTTTGTTTATGGGAAAACCCGCCGTGAGTGGCGGGTTTTTCTAATCCACCCTCTCCACCAATAGGAGGCCCATACCGCATTGACCTGTTTCCTGTTTCAAGCTGTAAATACTGCTCCGCTATCTTCCCACTGCGTTCCGCGCTCTTCGGCATTATTTTCTTGTTCACTTTTAGCTGGCGCAGTAGGAAGATAGTAGAGTTCTCAGGCATACTTGATATCTCGTTGAGCTTGGCAGAAGAAGATGTTGAATGCGGTATTTGGCGGAGAGCCTAAAGGTATAGAAAAATAAGTATTGTGCTCCATAATTAGGATATGCTACCATATGCAGTATGGAGGTGCATAAATGAAAAAATTCTTATTCCTATTTTTACTTATTCCTTTAGTTCTATCCCTTGCAGCGTGTGGTGGAGAAGGTGTAACGGCTAAAAAGGGTGAGACAGCAGAACAATCTGTAGAAAAGGCACTTAACGCGATTAAGGCCGCCGACATCGAAGCAGCATCCAAGTACATTGATTATAATGAGATTGTTAATGCGGGCAGTACAGGAACCCCGGATACTGAAGATGAAAAGAAGTCGGAAGAGATGTCCAAGGCGATTTTAAAAAACATTGAATATAAGATTTTAGAGTCATCAGAAGAAGAAAAAACTGCTGTTGTCAAAACTGAAATTACCAACCTGGATATGAGCAACGTAATGGCTGAGTTTATCTCCCAGCTCTTTTCCCTTGCCTTCAGTGGATTAAATGAAGAACAATTAAATGAAAAGTCTTTTGAAATATTCACAAACCTGGTAAGTAGCGAAACTAAAACCGTAACGAAAACAGTGGACATTAATCTTTCTAAAAGCGAAGAAGGATGGAGAATTGTAGGGGACGACGCATTAGCTGACGCTCTAACAGGTGGATTAGTTAGTTTTTCGGACAGCATGAATGGGAACAACGAAAACAGCGGAAACAGTGACACAGATAAACTACAAGAGATAAGCAATTGGTTGATAGGAAAAGTTTGGAATGAAGGATTTGTTGACATCCAACACTACATAGCAAGAGGAAAAAGCAGCACAGGACAGACGCTTGATATTGAATTCACCTTAGAACAACTCGATGCTACAATGAAGAAAAAGGCAGATTATGATAGTTTTATCGGCGGATTGGCCGAGGAACAATACTCTCAAATAAAATCAATATGGGGAAGGTTATCCCCAGAGATAGATAGTCTATATGATCAAATTAAAGGTACTCCGCCTGTCGCAAATGATGCCAGTAATTCTTTCGATACAGGAAAGCTTGAACAGTATATGGACGCCTTTACTGATGCGGTAGATGATTTAAATTAAATTTAGTTGAACTATAAAAAGCGCCTTTCCCGGGAGTGTTTGTCACACATCCCCGGTCAGAGGCATATAGTATGGTGAGTGGATGATTTTATTATTGGATATAGTCATAAGTCTCTTTTCAGCAGGAGCAGACACCCTGGCAGTTAGAGCCGGGGTTCTTTTTTTATTGTCAGGATTTACCGTTACTATTTTTCCGCTGCCGCGATAAGTTCCTTATACGAGTATAAGTTCTGAGGCAGCGAAATTATAAGAGAGAGCTACCTCCTTTAAGTAATTAAGTAATTGTTTTCCTTCAACGAGAAGAAAGGTGCTCCTCTTTTTAAGCAGCCATAACGGCTGCGTAAAGACATTACCTGGCGATAGAGTTGGCCAGAGCCTTCTGAACTTCAAATATGTTTTTGTCTTTTTTAAACTCCTTGGTGATAGGTGATGAATTGCCAGAAATCCAGATTTTTAATTCTGCGTCGAGATCGAGGTGACCGGCTGTCTCTACAGCAAAGTGCGTGATACTTCTGAAAGGTATAGAGTGATACTCAATCTTTTTACCGGTGATGCCTTGTTTGTCCACGAGAATCAACCTGCTGTTGGTAAACACGATTAAATCTCTGATGAGTTTAAAAGCCTTTGTTATCTGTTCTGAGTCATAAAGTAAAGGACCTACTTCGCTTTCAATTTCTTTGGTGTCAATCTCTGAGGCATTGCCCATCATCCCGCTAAATATTCCCATAATGTTTAATATCTCCTTTCTGAATTGCAATGTTCAAGTATTCGAGGGAAAAATTTTATTTCCTGCTTTGGCTTAATGATGCCGAAAAGTGGGCATTTATCAGGGCACACTCTGTTTTTGTGCCCAAAATCCTATGCCGGAAATTTGCGGGAAGTGGGGTAGCTGGGGAGTGGGTCAGTCACCATTATAACGACATGTCTATATAAATATAGTATAGCGAGAGGTGATAGCATTTGGATTTTACAATTATAACAGCCCTCATTGGGATTGTAGCAGCTCTGTCCGGAATTATCTTAGGGTGGTCGGCAAGGGCAAAGGAAGCGAAAAGAGAAGTCAGAATAGACGCTGAAATCAACACAGCCATCCGTACCGACATGGAGTACCTTAAGCGCGGGGTAGATGATATCCGCATAGAGCAGCGTGCCCAGGGGCAGCGCATGGATACCATGGGTGAACGTCTTACCCGGGTTGAGGAGTCATCTAAACAGGCTCATAAGAGGATTGATCGCCTTGAGCAGAAAGGAGAGTAAGCATGAAAATCGAATGGGTGGGCACACCGAACTATCGTCAGGGGAGAAGTGGTAATCAAGTCTTTGCCATCATAAATCACATCACAGCAGGACGATATCCGGGGTGCCTCTCATGGATGCAGAATCCTGCCTCCCAGGCAAGCAGTCACTATCTCGTACTCAAGGATGGACGAATCCTGCAGCTTGTCAAAGACGAGGATACTGCGTGGCACGCCGGCCTTGTCAATAAACCGAACTGGAAGTTGTATAATGGAAAAAATCCGAACCTGTATACTATTGGCATTGAGCATGAGGCTTTAGAAGGGGAGGGGCTAACCGATGCTCAGTATCAGTCTACGTTATGGCTTCACGGTCAGCTCCTGGCCAAGTTTCCGGCAATTAAACCGGACAGTGACCACATCATCGGTCATTATCGCACAGACAGTGTAAATCGGCCGAACGATCCAGGAGCGAAGTTTCCCTGGGAGCAACTGTTTAAAGATTTAAAATCTAAGGATTTGAAAGGAGAGGAGGATATGGTGGATAATCTTGTTATCTATGCTGATGGGGATGTGGGAGCAGCCCTTATCTTGAGCCAGAAGCTGGGATGCCCGATGGTTCATAAAAACAGCTCAAACAAGTATCAAGCTGCCCAGAAGCACTGGGTTGGGGTACAAGGGACAAATGATAGTGGGAATAGCTACTATGCCGGAGCGAATCGTACCGAAACGGCAAGAGCGGTTCTGAAATGAAGCAGAGCCATTTTTCTAAGCGGATAGTGTTTCTGGTGATGTAGTTGAACACCGGATTCACTATCCGTTTTTTACTTATTGAAAAGCAAATTGAAGAAGCAGATACACGATTAGTTCATGAATAGCCCCTTAAAATTCGTATTTGTAATAGAATAGTTTAAGCTGGTAAGCAATCGCTGCTATGCCAAAACCAGCACTCTTTAGTAAATTACCGATTACGGCGAGTTTTGTGCCTCTGGTCAACACAAGAGAGGTTTTTAAGTTGGCGGTTGATCCCAGTTCTTCTAAGCGGACAATCGCCACATGGGTGAAAAGGATGCTGGCGAGAAAGAAAAGCCAGCTTGCAGCTGTGATGGACATGGCAGAATCAATATCTTTTGGTTTAACCATTGAAACGTTCTCGGTGAGAAGTGCTTGTTCTTCTTGATAGTTCGATATAAAAGCCAAGATCGTGCCGAGAAGAAAGAGTAAATCCCCTGCTCTTTCTTCATAGGTTAGGGTTAAATCAACATTTTCATTTGCCATAATCATCACTTCCCTATTTATTAAGATATGTCATAGAGCCAAGAACCGTAACATATGAAGGCTGTAATCCTGTCGCAGAGTTTTGTGCGGGAAAGAGTGCAGGAACGTCCTTCGATCAATACTCTTGAAAGACTCATTGAATATAATTTCAGCTCTTTTAAGTGAGAGGACTAATTGAGAAGACAGGTTGTGTTGGCTCCACATCTGCAGTATACTGCAGATGTGGAGCGATTTTGTCATGGGAAAAGCTTTGCATGGATTCCCGACATTCAGCCTGGATAATAATTCAATGAAATTATACTGACGCCGGAGGAATGAAATGGCAAGTGTTTTACTCGAAATCCAAGAGACAGTCAAAAAATATACAGAGATTATGGCAAAGATATCAAGAGTGGACGTAGAGGTTGTGGATACGGAATTATTTCGGGTAGCCGGTACCGGTATGTTTGCTGATCATGTAAACGAGGATATGTCCGCAGAGGGATATGCCTATAGTCATGTTATAAAAGAAGGCCGGCTTCAGGTTATTTACTCTCCAGGTCATGAATTGATCTGTAACAATTGTCCCAAGCGGGACAGCTGTGCTGAAGAAATAGAGATTGCTATGCCGATCTGGGCCAGTGATCAAATTATAGGTGTGATCGGATTGGTGGGTTCCAATGCCCAGCAACGCAATGCGATCCTGGCGGATGAAGAGACATATCTTGGGTTGATTGAGCAGATCGCTAATTTTATTGCGGCTAAAGCGATCGAACAGATCGATCGCAAGGAAAAGGAGTCAATGCTGTCAACGCTTGCTTTTGCTATTAATAATATGGAAGAAGGGGTTCTCATTGTCAGCCGCAAGCATACCATCACCATGGCCAATCGGGCCGCCAAGCAGCAGCTGATGTTGAACACTCTCGAAGGTATGCGGATTATGTTGTCTCCAACCGGGGATAAGCTTAACGGGAAGACAGAATATATGTTGAATGTCGGAGCAAAGACATTTCGTATTCTTGGCCAAATTAATTCTTTGCTCAAAGCGGATGACTCTTATGCCGAGCTTCTATCGTTTACCCCAACCCGTGATCTGAATAAAAAATTGTACGCCATGACTGCTGCGGTGAGTGAAGGTATAGTTGTAGGCAATAGTCAAGAGACGATAGCCCTTCGTACCCAAATTGGAAAAATAGCGAACAGCACTTCAACAGTGCTTATCACTGGAGAAAGCGGTACCGGCAAGGAGGTTGTGGCTACCGCTATTTGGCGTGCCGGTGATCGTAAAGAACAGCAATTTGTAGCGGTGAATTGTGCGGCTATTCCTGAGAGTCTGCTGGAAGCTGAATTATTCGGTTATGTAAAAGGGGCTTTTACAGGAGCCGATCCTAACGGCCGGGTAGGAAAATTTGAACTGGCTAATCAGGGGATCATCTTTCTGGATGAGATCGGCGATATGCCCCTGTATTTGCAGGCCAAGCTTCTACGTGTTCTTCAGGAACGTAAAATCACCCGTATCGGTTCCAATCACTTGATTTCCATCGATGTGCGTGTCATTGCCGCTACAAATAAAGATATCCGAACCATGATTGCCAATGGCAAATTCCGCGAAGATCTGTATTATAGACTGAACGTGATTCCTGTGAAGATTCTGCCCCTTCGCCACCGTCTTGAGGATATTCCCGTTCTTGCCAACTTATTTGCCCAACGGTATGCGGTAAGGCTTGGCAAGCCGGAGCGTGAAATTTCACCGGCAGCGATGCGCGCCTTGCTGGAGTATCCATGGTACGGCAATGTTCGGGAATTGGAAAACACAGTGGAATATATGGTGAATATGTGCAATGATCAGGATGTTCTGGGGTTAGAAACATTACCCAAGGATTTTTTGGTTAATGAACATACTGTCATAATTCAGGCGGATAGCTCTTATGAAAAAGAAAAAAAGCACGGTTCTGAGGAAAAGGTAATACCCCTGCAGGAGGTTGAACAACGAGAAATAGCAAAAGCTCTGCGTCTTCACGGTATGAATACTCAAGGGAAAAAAGAGGCGGCGAAAAGTCTCGGTATTAGTCTTGCAACTTTATATCGTAAACTAGAACAATTCTCAAATTGATAATTCTGTTATTCTCACATTGAGAAAATTATTGAAATGAGAATAATGGAAAGTGTGTATGCTGAATTGAGCCTAGATAAATTTGTTCAAAAATATTGAGTAAAATGCAACATTTCTGATATGTTGCATTTTTTTATTAATGATTCAAGACAATAATGTGATTGGCACGAAAATTGCAATTGTATTGTTGTGGTTAATATTTAAAGACTGACCCTAAGTGGTCATATGAAAGGAGGATCTCTGGTGAAAGAAGAGATTAAAATTATTTCATTTCAGCGTGATAAACAAAAGGCAAGCGATCTGACATTTTTGAATTTGGAGGAAGCTGAAAAGGTCCATAGCTTTCATGTCAGCTTTCCCATTTACCAAAAAACGCCGCTGCGGGAATTGAAAAACACGGCTCAAGCCCTGGGGCTTGGCACCGTCTATGTCAAGGATGAATCGTATCGTTTCGGACTCAATGCCTTCAAGGTTTTGGGGGGGAGCTATGCAATCGGCAACTATATTGCTTCAAAGCTGGGTACCGATATTCGAGATCTTCCTTACGAGAAGATGGTTTCAGAGGAAGTTCGCAGCAAGCTTGGTGAACTGACCTTTGTAACGGCGACTGATGGAAATCATGGCCGTGGTGTCGCCTGGACAGCGAACCAGCTTAAGCAGCGTTCTGTCGTCTATATGCCAAAGGGGAGTGCGCCTGAGCGGCTGGAGAATATCCGGGCTGAGGGAGCTGAGGCATCCATTACTGAGCTGAATTATGATGAAGCCGTCCGTTTGGCTAACCGCAAAGCAGAAGAAAATGGCTGGATTATGGTACAGGATACGGCCTGGCAAGGCTATGAAGATATTCCCCGTTGGATCATGCAAGGATACGGCACCTTGGGCTATGAGGTTTATGGTCAATTAAAGGAAAAACCAACCCACATCTTCTTGCAGGCTGGGGTCGGTTCTATGGCTGGAGCGGTCACTGGTTTCTTCGCTTCACTGTATGGTGAAGAACGCCCGATCATCGCCATTGTTGAGCCCAATAAGGCAGACTGCCTGTATCTTACTGCCCAGGCAGATGATGGGGAGCGGCATTTTGTCACGGGAGAGATGAACACCATCATGGCCGGACTCGCCTGCGGAGAGCCGTGCAGCATTGCCTGGGAAGTTCTGAAAGACTATGCAGATCATTTTATATCTTGCCCTGATTACGTCGCAGCAAAGGGAATGCGCATCCTTGGCAATCCTGTTCAAGGAGACGAGAGAGTCATTTCAGGTGAAAGCGGTGCGGCTCCATTTGGCTGTGTGGCAGAGATCATGACGAATCCGCTGTATAAGGAGATAAAAGATCAGCTTCAGTTGAACGAAAACTCGCGGGTTCTCTTCTTCAGTACCGAAGGAGATACGGATCAGGAAAATTATCAGGCCATTGTTTGGGATGGAAAATATCCCAGCTGCAAGTAATCAGTGATAAAGGAGATTTGATAATGAAGGAAATCAGAACAGCAAAAGCACCGGGTGCCATCGGTCCCTATTCCCAAGGATTTATCAGTGGTGATCTTGTCTATACTTCCGGGCAGATTCCTGTCGATCCTACCTCTGGTGATGTTGCCGCGGGCATTGCCGGACAAGCAGAGCAAAGCTGTAAAAACGTGGGAGCTATTTTGGAAGCAGCTGATTCAGACTTTTCAAAGGTTATAAAAACCACCTGTTTTTTAACGGACATGAATGATTTCGCGGCCTTTAACGAGGTCTATGCCCGCTATTTTGTTTCTAAACCAGCCCGCAGCTGTGTGGCAGTGAGAGCTCTGCCGAAAGGCGTTCTTTGTGAGATTGAAGCGATTGCTGAATTATAAAGTGAAAAGGAGGAAATAGATTTTATGTTAAATTCGGAAAGACAAGGGAAAGTTGTGGAGCTGTGCAGTGATCTGATGCGGGCAAAGTCCATGTCAGGAGAAGAACAAGATGTTGTCGACATTATGGAAAAGTTTTTTCGCATGCATCAATTCGACACCATAAAAAAGGATAAGTACGGCAACATCATTGGCTGCATTAAAGGTAACAGACCCGGCAAAAAAATCTTGTATGAGGGCCACATGGACGAGGTACCTGTTGCCGATCCAAAGGTTTGGACTCATGATCCTTTTGGTGCAGAAATTGAGAACGGCCGTATTTATGGCCGGGGAGCCACAGATATGAAAGGCGGTTTATCTGCCGCCTGTTGTGCAGCGGCCTTTTTCGCCGAAGATACCAACCGTGATTTTGCCGGTGAAATATATGTGGCGGGAAGCTGTCACGAAGAGTGCTTCGAAGGTGTTGCCGCCCGCTCCATCAGCGAAATAGTTCAACCTGATATTGTGGTTATTTGTGAGCCTTCACATCTGGATCTGCGGATTGGCCAGAGAGGTCGTGCCGAAATTGTCGTGGAAACCTTTGGCCGCCCCGCTCATTCTTCCAATCCCGAAAAAGGTGTCAACGCCGTTTATAAGATGATGCAGATTATAGAAGGGATAAAAGGATTGCCGGTCAACAATCATCCTGTGCTCGGCAAAGGAATTTTAGAGTTGACAGATATAAAGTCATCCCCCTATCCCGGAGCGTCGGTAGTACCTCAATACTGCCGGGCTACCTATGATCGCCGCACTCTTGTCGATGAAACGAAAGAAAGCGTGCTGGCTCCTATTCAGGATCTGATCAAGAAGCTGCAGGAAAATGACCCTGAGCTGGAGGCGAAAGTTTCCTATGCGTGGGGTTCCGAAAAATGTTATACAGGGGCAGTCATCGAAGGGGAAAGATTCTTCCCTGCCTGGCTGTATAACGAGGGTGATGATTTTGTGCAGGCGGCTTATCAGGAATTGCAAAAAAATAACTTCAGTTCGCAAATTTCTACTTGGCAATTTTGCACTAACGGAAGCCATTATGCAGGGGAAGCAAAGATTCGCACCATCGGTTTAGGTCCCTCATGGGAACATCTGGCCCATATTACCGACGAGTATATCGAGCTTGAACAGCTGTATGGTGCTGTCAGCGCCTATATGTCCATCAGTAAGGGCTTGCTTGACATGTGATGAATGCATTTTGCCGAATCTTTTATACGGTTTGAAAAAGTGTCTTAAACCAACGTCATCGCAAAGAGAAGGGAGAAAATTATGTACGATCTTATCATTAAGAACGGAACCGTTGTTTCCCCGTCATCCAGCACAATATGTGATGTAGCCATAAAAGATGACAAAATTGTCGGTCTTGGGTTTTATGAAGCCGCTGAAGGAATTCGAACCATTGATGCGACAGGAAAGTATGTTATGCCTGGTGTGATCGAAGCCCACATGCACTGCATGGCCCCTTTTCAAGGATGTTTAGGCGCCAATACCTTCTATCAACAGAGCGTCAGCGGTGCTTTCGGCGGGGTAACCATGTTTATGGATTTTGCCAATGTTTTTCCGGGAAAATCCGTTTTGGAAGCTGTCAAAGAACGCAGGGCGGAGATGGAGGAATCTGCCATAGACTTTAGTGTCCACGGAAAGTTTGTCAAGTCTCCTCCCGAGCTGGTGGAAGAAATCCCCCAACTGGCCGAGTACGGCGTACCGACCTTTAAAATGTTTATGACCTACAAAAAGGAAGGGGTCATGATCGATGAGGAGACCATGCTCAAAGTCTTTGAAAAAGCAAAGGAAGTGGGCGGTCTGCCCATGCTCCACTGTGAGGACAATACCATGGCGGAAGATGCCATCGAAAAAGTAAAGAAAATCGGCGATCTGAGTTGGGTTAACTTCGCAAAGACCAAGCCTCAGAAGTGCGAAGCAGCAGCCTTTGAACGGGCATGCAGACTTGCGGAGTATGTGGACTGCCCCGTTATGGTGGTCCATACAACCCATAAAGAAGCGTTGGATGTTGCCCGCCGTGCCCATGAATCAGGATTTCCCATCTATGTGGAGACCGGTCCCCACTATCTTACCTTGTTCGATGATAATTATGAAAAGGAAGAGGGGTATTTATACCTATGCTCTCCTCCGCTGCGCACGCCCCAGGATGCTGAAGACTTATGGCAGGGGCTGCAGGATGGTACAATATCCGTCACCGGCTCTGACGACTGCACGTTTGACACTAATGAAAAAGCAGCCTTTCTTGAAAAAGACGAAAACGGCAAGTATATTCAGGATTTCACCAAGGTAGTCAATGGCATGTCCGGATTGGAGGTTCGCTTGCCGATTCTTCTTTCTGAGGGAGCAGGGAAAGGACGCCTGACGATCAACCAGGTTTGTGCCCTGACCAGCACCAATGTTGCTAAGATCTATGGCTGCTACCCACAGAAAGGTATCATCGCCCCTGGGTCTGATGCGGATCTGGTTATTGTGGATATGGCTCAGGAGGTAACTCTATCTAAGGATATTCTCCACAACAATATCAGTTATTGCTTGCATGAAGGCTTCAAGGTAAAGGGTTACCCTATTATGACGATCGCCCGGGGGAAAGTCATTGTAGAAAACGGTGAATTTAGAGGAGAAAAAGGTGCCGGTCAATTTATTAAACGAAAAATCGATTCAAAATATCTGGAGAGATTTGGTCTTGATTAAATTATAGCAAATCGTCATTTAATACAATTTTATGGAGGGAATAGTGTATGAATTCTCCAAACCGCTCGGCTTCTTTAAGAAGCCCTGAATTAATGCCAGCAGGTAAGTCTGAAAGAACAATGTCATTAGCGGACTACTTTATTCTTTGGGCAGGTATGACGATTAACGTAGTAGCTTTCTCCCTTGGCGCACAGTATTATAACAATGGCGATGGTCTCAGTGCTTGGACGATGGTTTTTGTGATTCTTATCGGTTACGGTATAGTGACTGCCCTAACAGCACTGATTGGGGATATCGGGACCCTTTATGGCGTACCTTTTGCAGTATATGCCCGCGCGCCCTTTGGTTACAAAGGTTCATCCATTGCCGGTCTGCTGCGTGCGGTTCCGGCTCTGTATTGGTTCGGTTTTCAAACTTGGGTCGGTGCGGCTGCTTTAAACTATATTATGGAAATTCTTTTCGGCTTTAGCAATTTAACCTTAATGATCATTGCCTTTGCCGTATTTCAGGTGGTTAATGCTATGTACGGTCTAAAGGCGATGGCGAAATTTGACTGGATCGCCATTCCGGCACTGGCCATTCTTTTTGTGGCCATTGCTATCGCCATCGGAAATGCCTACGGTGTCACTGTTACCGATATTATGGCCACAAAGGGTAACGGCAACATGTCTGTCATTTATGCTATTTCCGGTATCGCCGGGGGCTGGATCACCATGGCCCTGAATGGTTCCGACTTGGCTCGCCAGATCGAGCATGTACCCAACTATGAGAAAAAAGGTTTACTGGCCCGTAACAAGCGTGCTTTAATCGGTCAGTTTTTCGGTCTGATGGTGATCGGCGTAATTTGCATGCTGATTGGTATGGCAGCAGGAATCACGACGGGTGAATGGGATTTGAACGCAATCTGTGTGAAGCTCTTTGACAGCAATTTCGGCTTGATTCTGGCGTTAATCGCTGTGGTATTTGCTCAATGGTCTACAAACACTGTCGGTAATCTGATGCCCCCTTCCTATGTTCTCATCAGCATTTTTCCCAAGCTTAACTTTAAAGTGGCGTCAATTATTTGCGGTGTGATTGCAGTAGCCATGCAACCGTGGAAAATTCAAAACTCCGGTACATTCCTTGTTGATATGCAGGTCTATATCTCCACAATGCTTGGACCGGTGATGGGAATTTTGCTGGCCGACTATTTCATTATCAGAAAATGCAAGCTCAATGTTCAGGATTTATACACTGCTGGCGGGCAGTATCAGTATAATAACGGATTCAATATGAGTGCAGTAATTGCTTTGGTGGCCGGTTTCGGATTGAGCTTCATCAGCAGTACCTATGCATTTTTCATCGGTCTGCTTGTGGCTCCGGTTGTCTACGTTGTCCTGATGAAGAATTTTACAATGAAGAAACATGATCAAAAAATCGGGCAGGTTATCGAATTTAATGAAGATATTCAATAATTGATGACATCGTCTTGATTAGCAAAGAACCCGGTTGGGGCTGTGACTGAAGTCTTCTGATCTTAAGTCCGGCCCCTATATCAATGGTCTGACAGTGTTGTACACAGTGAAATGGAGGGTCTGACTATGAAAACTTTACTGAAAAACGGTTTTATTGTTGATGGCAGTGCTGCTCCCGGCTATTATGGCGATCTACTTATCGAAAATGACAAGATTATGAGTATCGGAAATCTTGGCGATGTTGAGGCCGATCGGGTCATCGATGTAGAAGGGCATGTTATCGCCCCAGGTTTTATTGATACTCATAGTCATTCAGATATACAGATTCTGACCGATCCGGAAGTTCTGCCGAAGGTTATGCAGGGTATCACAACGGAGGTATTGGGGCAGGACGGTATTTCTTTGGTTCCGCTACCTCAACAATATATTCAGTCCTGGCGTAAGAACCTTGCTGGATTGGACGGAGACAGTGACGATATCCATTGGGAAGACTTGGCGACAACTGAAGACTATCTGCAGGCAATTGAAGAGGCACGCCCCGGTCTTAATGCGTGCTATCTGGTACCCCATGGAAATATCCGTATGAAGGCCATGGGGTTGGATAATAGAGAGCCAACCGAAGAAGAAATTCAAAAGATGAGAGAGATTACCCGACGGGAAATGGAATCCGGTGCTTTTGGAGTTTCTACCGGTTTGATTTATATGCCCTGCGCTTATTCCGGGATGAACGAGGTGGTTGAGATATGCAAAGTAGCAGCAGAATATGATGGAGTATTTGTCGTTCATCAGCGCAGTGAAGCGGATGATATCATAAACTCAATGAAGGAAGTTATCGAAATCGGCAGACAAAGCGGCATTAAGGTGCATTGGTCGCATTTTAAAGTTTGTGGAAAGCCCAACTGGAGCAAGATCGATCGTCAGATTGAACTCCTCAAGGAAGCAAGGGCTGAAGGTATCCAGGTATCATTTGACCAGTACCCTTATGTTGCCGGCAGCACCATGCTGGGAGTCATCCTTCCTCCTTGGGCCCATGACGGCGGTACGGACAAACTGCTTAAGCGTCTGGAAGATCCGGAATTGCGCACTAAGATGATCCATGATATTGAACATGGTATTCCCGGGTGGGATAACTTTGTTGATTTTGCAGGTCTGGACGGCATCTATGTAACCAGTGTTAAAAATAAAAAGAACGAAGATGTCATTGGTCTGAATCTTGTCCAGATTGGAGAGCTGCGCGGCAAGGATCCCTACGATGCCGTATTTGATCTTCTTTACGAGGAAGAAAATGCTGTTGGCATGTATGATTATTATGGGAAAGAAGAGCATGTTATCCGTTTCATGACTATGCCTGAGCAGAATGTCTGCACAGATGGCTTGCTGGGCGGTAAACCCCATCCCCGTGTCTACGGGTCGTTCCCACGTGTGTTGGGTAAATATGTCCGCGAACAAAAGGCACTCTCTCTGGAAGAAGCTGTCCGCAAGATGACAGGTAAACCGGCAGAAGTCTTTGGGTTGAAGGAGAGAGGTTTGCTGCGGGAAGGGTACTTTGCCGATATTTGCATCTTCGATCGGGACACGATTATTGATAAAGGGGATTTCACGAATCCTGCCCGGTATCCGGAAGGGATCGACTACGTTTTGATCAATGGCCAGATTGTTATCGATCACGGCAAGCATACCGGATTTCGTGCCGGATCCGTGCTGCGTAGATAAGCAAAACATTAAATTACGGTAAACAGTGATGAAATATTTGCTCATGAGCCACAGGCAGTTATATTAGAACATCAAGGGGGACAGACTTCTTATTTAGAGAAGCCGTCCCTTTTATTATGCTTTTTAGAAAGCAGGATTTTTGATTAATAAAAAAGAAAGAATCATAATATCCTTTGAGAGTAGGGGAGGTGGCTCCAACGGCTATCGATTTACACATTCATACAATAGAGTCGGACGGTTCTCTTTCAGTGGCTGGAGTTATCCAGGAGGCTGCCGAACGGGGGGTTCGTGTTTTGGCTTTGACCGATCATGAGACCACCAACGGCGTCCCGGAAGCCATGGAATTAGGCCAAAAGCATAATTTGAATATTATCCCCGGCGTTGAGCTGATCACAGCTTTCAAAGGTAAGGAAGTCCATTTGCTCGGTTATTTTTCTTATGCGGCGATGATGCATTCAGATCTCCAATCACGGCTAAAGGAACTTCGGCAGCAGCGAACCTATTTGGCTTTTGAAATGGTCAAAAGGTTACAGAAGGATGGATTCACCCTGAAATGGGCGGAGGTGGAGAAAATTGCTAATCCTGAAGGAGCGGTAAGCAAAGGCCATATTATGCGGGCTCTTCATGAACATGAGAACGGCACTATCCAGTGGCCTGTGATAGCGAAACTTTTCCAGCCTTACGGTATTGCCTACTTGCCATTTTTGGAACATCCTTTTGAAGAAGCTGTTGATTTGATCTACACATGCGGTGGTGTCCCTGTGTTGGCCCATCCCGGGTTGTTACGGGACGATCGTATGGTGGGTGAGCTTTTATCCTATCTCCCCATGGGTTTGGAGGTCTATTATGGTTATTGGGAGCAACGGGAAGCCTTGATTCAAAACTATAAAACTATAGCTCAGGATAAAGCTATCCTGACGACCGGTGGCAGCGATTTTCATGGTTTATTCGGACCGGTTAAACTGGGAGAGATTGAGGTTCCGGAACAATGCAGTCGTGAACTGCAGACTTTTCTTAAGCTTGATTTTTAGAAAGCCAGAAAGACTGGGTTGATTTATTTACTTAAGGACTCAACTTTCGCAGCGCGAAAATCTGTTCAAACTCAGTCTACTACTGGATTAGG
>VSSQ01000565.1_pt1 | contig 22178 bp, 19 predicted proteins | sample 4763081 | NCBI WGS metagenome assembly VSSQ01 (sample SAMN12137344, study PRJNA551015) | bioreactor metagenome | isolation source: SDC9 anaerobic chlorinated ethene degrading culture | place: USA: Knoxville, Tennesee | collected 2015-01-01
GAGAAAATTTTTGTTCAAAAAAAGGAAGATGAGTAAAAAAGAGACAGCAGTCAATAAAACGGTATTCAGCAGGGCATTTCTGATATATGCCTTGTCGGGTATTTTTACCATCGCTATTGTGTACAAACTCATGCGGATTCAGTTTGTTGAAGGTGAAGAACTCCGCCAGAAAGCACAGAACTTATCCGTTAAATATGTCGATATCAAAGCCCGTCGCGGAAATATTCTTGCCGACGATGGCAGCCTGCTCGCCACTTCTGTTCCCCGTTTCGATCTCTTTGTCGATCTGAGCCCGAAAACCATTGATGAAAAACTGTTCAATGATTCCATTGCTGCTCTTTGCCAGCACCTCAGTTCCTTTTTCAAGGATAAAACCGCTGCCGAATACAAAACACAGCTGAAAAACGAAAGAGCAAAAAACAACCGCTACTTCAAAATTGCTCGGAATCTCGATTTCTTCGATATGAAGGAAGTGTCGTCATTTCCGGTTTTCAATGCAGGTCGTTACCGCGGCGGATTGATTATTGTTCAGAATGACCGTCGCGAAATGCCGTTCGGAACACTCGCAAAAAGAACAATCGGATATATCCGCGACAATTATCCGGTTGGAATCGAAGGTGCCTATGATGCCGAGTTGCGTGGCACCGACGGGAAAAGACTGATGAAACGGGTTTCGGGACAAAACTGGATTCCGGTTGACGACAAAGCTGATATTCTCCCGCAGGACGGAAAAGACATTGTAACAACCATCGACATACACCTGCAGGATGTTGCTGAAACAGCACTGGCAGCTCATCTTGAGAAGCATGAAGCACATCATGGCTGTGTGGTTCTCATGGAAGTTAACACCGGTGAAGTGAAAGCCATTGCCAATCTGCAGCGAATGCCCGACGGCCAGTATGTTGAATCATACAATTATGCCATTGGAGAGGCCTTTGAACCGGGCTCCAGCTTCAAACTTATGTCAATGATTGTGGCACTTGAAGATGGAAAAATAAATCTCGAAGACAAGGTAAATACCGGTGACGGCACCTTCCGATACGGAAAAAAAGAAGTTATGACCGATTCGCACAAAGGCGGCTACGGAACAATAACCATACGTCAGGCTTTTGAACTTTCATCCAACATCGGAATTTCAAGTACCATTGTAAAAGCATACGGTTCCAACCCGGCCAGATTTATTGAAGGTCTTTACAAACTGGGCATCAATAAACCTTTGGGGCTCGATCTCAAAGGGGAAGGAATTCCCTATATAAAAAACAAAAATGACAGAACATGGTCGGCTACAAGTCTTCCGTGGATGTCGATCGGATACGAGCTGCGAATGACACCGATGCAGATTCTTGCTGTTTACAACGCCATTGCAAACAACGGAACATTGATGAAACCGATGTTTGTGAAAGAACTGCAGTATGCCGGACAGACCGTAAAAAAATTCGATCCGGTCACACTGAATAAAGCAATATGCAGCCAGAAAACAGTGAAACAGGTGCAGGAACTGCTAGAAGGAGTCGTTCTGCGAGGAACTGCAACAAATCTGAAACACGCAGTATTTCCCATTGCCGGAAAAACCGCAACCGCACAGATCGCCTCGGGGGGCGGATATAAAAACAATACCGGCCCTGAATATTTTGCATCATTTGTCGGCTATTTCCCGGCAGACAATCCTCGTTATTCATGCATTGTTGTAGTAAACAAACCCCGCAAAGGTCAATATTACGGCGGCTCTGTGGCAGCTCCTGTATTCCTTGAAATTGCAGAAAAAATTTACGCCACCCGAACCGAAATGCGTCAGCAGGATACAAATGCTGCTCCTGTCAATACAGAACCGGGAATTATCTACGCCCCATACAACAAGGCGCTTGATATTTATTCGGAACTCGGCATAAGTCTGACCAAGAAAGTTGAAGCATCAAACGACGATCTGGTATATATCCATCCGGGTTCCGACACTCTGTCGTACCGTGTAAACGATCCTGAAAAATCACGACTGGTGAATCTGCGAGGAATGTCGGCACCCGATGCCATTGCCTATCTCGAAAGCAAAGGAGCTGTTGTATCACTCAGTGGTAAAGGATGGGTGGTCTCACAGTCGCCTGAGCCGGGAACACCAATACGTCAGGGAATGAAAGTAAAACTAACATTGGGTCCGCGATGATGAAACTGCAGGATATATTATTAAATACCGATAGCCGGTTAATTGCGGGAAAAGAAAATATTTCCGTAAAAAGCATGACTTCTTCAAGCCGTGAGGTTGAAAAAGGAACTGTATTTTTCGCACTCAAAGGAGTGAAAACCGATGGACACAAATTCATTTCCGAGGCAGTGAACTCCGGCGCAGTTGCTGTTGTCTGCAGCGATATTCCCGAAAATCCCGCTGAGGGAGTAACCTATTTTGTAACAAAAAACGGAAACGAAACTTACGCTCAGGCTGCAGCAAACTGGTACGGAAATCCTTCCGAAGAACTCGATCTGGTGGGTGTTACAGGCACCAACGGAAAAACCACAACAGCAACTTTGCTTTTTGAACTGTTCAGCAAACTGGGTATTGCATCCGGACTTATTTCCACAATCCGCTATGTCATTCCCGGAAAGGAATATCCTGCCACGCATACCACTCCTGACGCTTTGGTGCTGAACCGGATGCTCCGCGAAATGGTGGATGCCGGTTGCGAATATTGTTTCATGGAAGTGAGCTCCCACGCTGTTGTACAAGGACGTATACATGCACTTCACTTCCGCGGCGGTATATTCACCAATCTCACACACGATCATCTCGATTATCACGGAACCTTTGCCGAATATCTTCGTGCCAAGCAGCTTTTCTTTGATCACCTTCCGGCAACAGCTTTTGCTCTATACAACGATGACGATCCAAACGGAAAAGTGATGGTACAACACACCAAAGCTTACTGCAGCAGTTATGCACTGAATCGTCCGGCTGATTTCAAAACGAAAATACTTCACAATGCCATCACAGGACTGGGCCTCAGTATCAACGGTACAGAAGCCTGGTTCAGACTGGTCGGACGATTCAACGCGTATAATCTAACTGCCATTTATGCAACGGCAACACTGTGCAGTTTGCCGTCAGATGAGGTTCTGGTGACACTCAGCGCCATGGATGAAGTTGACGGCAGGTTTAATGTGATCCGCTCTGAATCAGGGATTACAGGTGTCGTTGATTATGCCCACACCCCCGATGCCCTTAAAAACGTTCTTTCTACCATTGAAGAAGTGAATGAGGGAAACGGTGATATCATTACTGTTGCAGGAGCCGGCGGTGACCGCGACAAAACCAAGCGACCGCTGATGGGACAGATGATGGTACAGTTCAGCAACAAGGTTATCATTACCAGCGACAATCCACGCACCGAGGATCCTGAAAAAATCATTGAAGATATCCGGAACGGAATCGATGTTTCAGAAATGAAAAAAGTGCTATGTATTACCGATCGTCGCGAAGCCATCAAAACAGCCTGCATGATGGCAAAATCCGGAGACATCATTCTTGTTGCAGGCAAAGGTCATGAGACTTATCAGGAAATTAACGGTGTCCGCAATCATTTCAATGATGCGGAACAATTAAAAGAATTTTTAAATCTGTAAATATGCTCTACTATTTGTTTGATTTTCTTGACAAGCAATACGACTTCCCGGGAGCAGGAGTGTTTCAGTATTTGTCATTCAGAGCCGCTCTGGCTGCGGTTTTATCTCTTCTTATCTCAATGGTTTTCGGGAAACGCATAATCCGATTTCTGCGCCGGAATCAGATTGGTGAAGAAATCCGCGATCTTGGTCTCGAAGGACAAATGCAGAAAAAAGGAACACCCACCATGGGTGGTATTATCATTCTTGCAGCAATCCTGATCCCCACGCTTCTGGTTGCAAAACTGCACAATATCTATATTATTATTATACTCATTTCGACAGTCTGGCTGGGGGCACTCGGCTTTGCAGACGATTATATTAAAGTCTTCAAAAAAAACAAAGCCGGACTTCATGGCAAATTCAAAATTTTCGGACAACTTGGTCTCGGACTTCTTGTTGGTTTTGTGATGTATTTCAATAGCAACATTGTTATCCGTGAAAAAATTGATACATCAAAACACCTTACTGAAGCTGATATATTGAATCAGGATTGTAAAAAGGAAGCTGCCGACTTTTTCAATGTTGATGAAGTCAAATCACTGAAAACAACAATTCCGTTTGTAAAAAACAACGAATTTGATTATGGAGTTCTCACCAGCTGGCTGGGAGATAATGCAGGTAAATGGGGCTGGATTGTTTTCATTCCGATCATCATGTTCATTATTGTAGCCGTATCAAACGGGGCCAACCTCACTGACGGGATGGATGGTCTGGCAGCCGGAACTTCGGCTGTAATAGGGCTGGTGCTTGGTCTGCTGGCGTGGATTTCGGGCAACTTCATTTTTGCCGACTATCTGAATGTGATGTACATTCCCAACTCCGGAGAATTGACAATATATATAAGTGCCTTTGTCGGTGCCATGATCGGATTTCTCTGGTACAACTCATACCCGGCACAGGTTTTCATGGGCGACACCGGAAGCCTCACCATTGGCGGCATTATAGCCGTTTTTGCCATTATGATCCGCAAAGAGCTGCTGATACCAATTCTGTGTTTCATATTTGTCATTGAATCACTTTCTGTTGTAATTCAGACAACAGTTTTCAAATACCGCAAAAAAAGATTCGGATACGAATATGCTTCATCACACCGGGCTTTTCTGATGGCACCCATTCATCATCACTACCACAAAAAAGGGCTCAACGAAGTGAAGATCGTGAACCGCTTTATCATTGTCAGCATCATGGCTGCCATCATAACAATCGTAACATTGAAACTGCGCTAAACAAAATACAATCTCATGAAAATTGAAACACTGGCACTTCAGGGAAAACGCGATCTTTACAACACAATGGCAGCATCCGTGGCAGCCACTATGTTTGAATTCAGAAAAGAAACCCTGAAAAAAAGTTTTCAGACATTCCAGAAAACCGAACACCGCCTTGAATTTGTTGTAAAAGTTCACGGTATTTCTTTCTGGAACGACAGCAAGGCAACAAATGTCAATTCCACCTGGTATGCACTTGAAAGCATGAAAACACCCATCATCTGGATTGCCGGCGGAACCGACAAGGGAAATGAATACGACTGCCTTTTCCCGCTGGTAAAGGAAAAAGTAAAAGCTCTCATTTGTCTTGGCTCTGACAATTCAAAACTGATTGAGACATTCAGCCCTTATGTTGAGGTAATTGCCGATACAAACAGCATGGAAGATGCAGTCAATGCTGCGTACCAACTGGGCAATCCCGGTGATGTCGTTCTTCTTTCACCTGCATGCGCCAGTTTTGACCTTTTTGAAAACTACGAAGATCGCGGACATCGCTTCAAAAACGCCATTCGTGAATTATAAACATGAAATTTCTCACTGACCATATTAAAGGTGATCGCGTTGTCTGGGTAATTGTTTTAATACTCAGCCTCATTTCCATTGTGAGTGTGTACAGCTCTACCGGATCGCTGGCATTCCGCTATCAGGGCGGGAATACGGAGTATTATGTGCTGAAACATTTCCTCACTGTTCTCACCGGACTATTTATTATGTATCTCATACACCGGGTGAAATACACATATTTTTCAAGAATTGCGCAGTTGCTGTTTCTTATATCTGTTCCGCTGCTTCTCTATACGCTTGTGAAAGGAACCAATGTAAACGAAGCCGCACGCTGGCTTACAATACCATTTATCGGAATCAGTTTCCAGAGCTCCGACCTCGCCAAGCTCGCCGTAATATTGTTCCTTGCACGCGCACTTGCATTGAAACAAGACAATATCAATGACCTGAAAGGATCGTTCATCCCGGTTATGTGGCCCATTTTTCTGGTAACACTGCTTATCTTTCCGGCCAACCTCTCTACGGCAGCACTTGTTTTCGGAACATCACTCATTATAATGTTTATCGGACGCGTTCCGGTAAAATTCATCGGCGGTTCGCTGCTGATAATGGTTGTCGTTGGGTTGATGGCAATCCTGATTATCATGCAGGCACCAGGCAAAGGCCGGACCGGGACATGGGCAAAACGCATCGAATCATTTACCTCAGGCGGAGTTGATGATGAAGGAGATTATCAGGCCCTGCAATCAAAAATTGCCATTGCCAACGGCGGCATCACCGGCCGCATGCCCGGAAATTCAACGCAACGAAACTTCCTTCCTCATCCATACTCAGACTTTATTTATGCGCTGATTGTTGAAGAACTGGGGCTCATTGGAGGCATTTTTATTTTACTGCTTTACCTGATATTATTATACCGCGGAATCCGCATTGCAACACGAAGTCCCGGCTCATTCGGGGCATTTCTGTCAATCGGACTCACCATTCTCATCGTATTCCAGGCACTTATCAACATGGGAGTAGCCGTCAATCTGCTGCCGGTCACCGGTCAGCCTTTGCCACTCGTCAGCATGGGAGGAACATCTATCTGGTTCACTTGTATCTCGCTGGGAATTATCCTCAGTGTCAGTCGTTCGGATGAAGAAGAAAAAGCAACTGCCAATGAAAACACGAAAGCCTAAATTCATATTTTCTGCCGGCGGAACAGGAGGACACATCTATCCTGCACTTGCAACAGCCGATGCTCTGCGCAATTTGTTGCCCGAAGCTGAAATTCTTTTCATCGGCGCTGAAAACCGGATGGAAATGGAAAAAGTTCCGCATCACGGCTACCCGATCATCGGACTTCCTATTCAAGGTTTGCAACGAAGACTCACATTGAAAAATTTCATTGTACCTTTCAAAGTAATTGCGAGCCTTTACAAAGCAAGGAAAATTCTGAAGCAGTTCAAACCCGATGTAGTAGCCGGTTTCGGAGGTTATGCCAGCGGACCGGTGTTGCGCAAAGCATCACGCATGGGTATTCCGACCGTATTGCAGGAACAGAATTCTTTCCCCGGCCTGACCAACAGAATCCTTTCTAAAAAAGCTGATGTAATTTGTGTTGCATATCCCGGTATGGAAAATTATTTCTCGCCGGAAAAAATTGTATTCACAGGAAATCCTATCCGCAGCGAAATCTTCAATCAAAGCATTTCTCTGGCTGAAGGCAGAAAGTTTTTCGGCCTCGACCCGCATAAAACCACCATTCTTGCCATCGGTGGAAGTCTTGGAGCAAGAACAATCAATGATTCTGTCTGCAGTATGATCCCCGGAATTACTTCGAAAGATTATCAGATAATCTGGCAAACCGGGAAACAATACTCGTATCAGAAGTGTCCCAACATCAGCCCAGAAAAAAGCAATAATATTTTCGTACATGAATTTATTTTTGAAATGCCACAGGCCTATGCCGCAGCCGATGTGATTATCTCACGTGCCGGTGCCATTGCTGTTTCTGAAATAGCTGCAGTTGCCAAACCAGTGGTGTTTGTTCCGTCGCCGAATGTTACTGACGATCACCAGACAAAAAACGCCATGGTACTTGTAAACAGCAAAGCAGGACTTATGGTTAAAGATGCTGAAGCATCCGAAAAACTTGAGGAAACCTTGTTTTCTCTGATCGAAGACAAAGTATTGCAGTCAGAAATGTCAGCCAATCTGAAACAACTGGCCATGCCGGATGCAGCTGTACGGATCGCTGAAAAAATTGTTGAACTGAGGAAAACAAAACTGAATGAACGTTAAAGATCTCCATATTGTATATTTCCTTGGAATCGGCGGCATTGGCATGAGCGCTCTGGCCCGGTATATGAACATGAACGGAGTGAAAGTTTCAGGATATGATAAAACCGCGACAGCGCTTACCCAAGCACTTGAAGCGGAAGGAATTCAGATCCACTACAACGCAGATACAAACCTGATTCCGGCAAATGCGGACCTGGTGGTTTACACTCCGGCTGTTCCCGCTGATTTCGAAGAATGGGAATACATCCGTCATGCAAATATTCCTGTTATCAAGAGATCCGCTATGCTGGCTGAGATCATCAACAACCTGAAATCAATAGCTGTGGCCGGAACACATGGCAAAACCACCGTTTCAGCGATGATTGCACATGTCATGGAATCCCTGACGCAACCATTTCTTGGTTTTGTTGGTGGCGTACTTTGTCAGTACAACAAAAATATTTTCATTCACCCCGATGCCCAATGGGCCGTTGCTGAAGCCGATGAATACGATCGCTCGTTTCTTGCACTCAGACCCTTCATTTCAATAATCAATGCCATCGATGCCGATCATCTTGACATTTACGGCAAAGTTGAATCATTGCATGAATCATTTTCTGAATTTGCATCACAGACCTCAGATGAAGGATCCGTGCTCGTTTTCGACGGACTCGAAAAAGAAAAACTTACACTTCCGGCCAACACGGTTCTGTATGGATTTTCAAATAACAAAGGCTATTCAGCGCGAAATATTCATGTAAGTGACAGTCAATTCGTATTCGATGTTTTTATTGATGACACATTGCTTGAGAGCGGAATCCGGCTTCCAGCCGCAGGAAGACATAACATACAGAACGCCATTGCTGCCTTTTCCGCACTTCATATTCTGGGATTTGATGCAAAAGAAATTGCTGCAGCCCTTGAAACTTATCCCGGTGTGAAACGTCGACTGGAGCTGATTGCGCAAAACAGCCGATTGATATATTACGATGATTATGCGCATCATCCGGCTGAAATAAATGCACTCATCAATACCATCCGCGAACTGTATCCGGGCAAAACAATCACCGGAATCTTCCAGCCACACTTGTTTTCGCGCACACGCGACTTCGGTGATGAATTCGGAAAATCTTTGTCCGGACTTGATTTTCCTGTGGTCACCGATATTTATCCGGCACGCGAAAAACCAATTCACGGAATCGATGCAAAATGGCTGCTCGACAAGATTCAGAACGAAGCAAAACAATACGTTCCATACGCAGAAATTCCGGATATGGCTTATCGATGTGCCGATGGCATACTGCTCACAATCGGCGCCGGCGATATTGATGTGCACATCGGAACATTAAAAACACGAATTGAACAATCATGAAATCCGTGTACAAAAAAATATTGATCCTGTCCCTTGTAATCATCGCTGTTCTGGTGGTGCTGAAGTTGTCGAACGATAATTTCAAAAAACAAAAGATCAGTCAGTTTACGATTAAAATAAACACGCAGGGCGGACCTGAACTGGTGACCGAAGAAGAAGTCCGCTCACTCATTTCGCAGGGATACGACTCACTTACAAAACGCGAAGTCGGTGAAATCGATCTTGAGTGGATAGAAAACATTACGCGGACAAATCCTTTTGTTTCAACGGTCGATGCATATATCAATATTGATGCAAGCCTCAGTGTTGACATTCTTCAGCGCAAACCCATCCTGCGCGTTTTTAATACAAAAGGAGAAACATTTTTCATCGACTCCGATGGCAAAATGCTTCCACTCAACAAAGGCGCTTCGCCCGGGCTGATAGTCACTGCAGGCGATATCAGCGAACGCTACCTGCCGTCGCAACAATATCAGTATTTCGATTCTGTCAGCTTCGATCAGGCCAGGGTGCTCACCACTATGCACAAACTGTATCTTATTGCTTCAGAAATAAGCAAGGATAATTTCCTCTCAAAACTGATCACACAGATCTATGTCGATGACAATTCCCATTTTGAACTGATTCCCGTGATCGGTGATCAGAATATTCTGCTGGGAGATGTCGACGGACTGCACATCAAACTGCAGAATCTGCATCATTTCTACAAACTGGGATACAAAACCATCAACTTCAGTCAATATAAAACCTTCGACATCAGGTATCACAATCAGGTAGTCGGGGTCCGGAAAATTTTCGAAACAGAAGAGCCAAAAAAAGAAAACGACATATGAACGGAAATCAGGAAATAATGGTCGGTCTCGACATCGGGACAACAAAAATCGCCATGATTGTCGGTTATCAGAATGAGCATGGAAAACTTGAAGTGCTTGGTCACGGCAAAACCGAATCACTGGGCGTGAAACGCGGTCTGGTGGCCAATATTGAAAAAACCGTCGAAGCCATTAAAAAGGTTGTTGAAATCACAGAAGCCAAAAGCAATGTGAACATCCGGACAGTCAACGTCGGTATTGCAGGCCAGCACATAAAAAGCCTGCAGCACCGCGGAAGCATTATCCGCGACAACAACGAAACCGAAATCAGTCAGGACGACGTTGAGCGTCTGATTGAAAACATGTATAAACTTGTGATGCCACCCGGCGAAGAAATTATTCATGTGATCCCGCAGGAATACATCATCGACGGCGAACAGGGAATCAAGGATCCCGTGGGCATGGCCGGCGTTCAGCTTGAAGCAAATTTTCACATCATCACTGGACAGATTACTGCGGCACGCAACATCGAAAAATGCATCACCCGCTCCGATATAGCCATGTCGGATATGATCCTCGAACCGATTGCCAGCTCATACTCAGTGCTAAGCGAAGAAGAAAAGGAAGCCGGCGTGGCACTGGTAGATATTGGTGGTGGCACTACAGATATCGCCATTTTCCAGGATGGCATCATCAGGCATTCGGCAGTCATTCCGCTCGGAGGTGATATTGTCACTGAAGATGTGAAAGAAGGTTGTTCCATTCTGAAAAGCTATGCCGAAACATTGAAGGTTAAGCACGGATCTGCGCTTGCCAACGAAGTAAAAGACGAAATCTACATCTCCATTCCCGGGCTGAAAGGTCGCCCGCACAAAGAGATATCAATGAAAAATCTTGCACGCATCATTCAGTCGCGCATGGAAGAAATTCTTGAGTTCGTGAATTACGAAATCAAAAATTCAGGCTATGACCGCAAGCTGATTGCAGGAATTGTTCTCACAGGAGGTGGTGCGCAACTGAAAGACATTGCACAATTGTGTCAGTTCATCACGGGCCATGAAACACGCATCGGGTATCCGAGCGAACACCTGTCGGCCAATGTTGATAAAGAGCTGTTGCTTCCCATGTATGCAACCTGCATCGGGCTCGTCCTCAACGGAATCGAGAATTCATCGGCAGCGCAGGCCAATGCAAGAAAATCCGTTCCCAATCAGGGACGCAGGGAAAGAGGCGGTTTCATCAAGAAGATTTTCCGCGGTGGAATGAATTTCTTTGATGAAAACATCAGCTGAGTAATTAACAATTTCGAGTGAAAGTCTGTTGATAAGTTTTTGACGACACACTCGGATTATAAGACAAACGAAAGTAATTTTACCCATTAAATTAAAGAGAATTATGTCGGAACCGGAAAGCAGTATTCACATTCATTTTGAAGACACTAACGTTCTTCCGCCCATTATCAAGGTTTTCGGAGTTGGGGGCGGCGGTAGCAACGCGGTGAACCATATGTACAAACAAGGTATCACCGGTGTTGAGTTTGTAGTCTGCAATACGGACTTGCAGTCGCTCGGAACAAGTCCTGTTCCCAACAGACTTCAGATAGGCGCGGGTCTTACAGAAGGTCGTGGAGCGGGAAACTCTCCTGAAATTGGCAGAAATGCCGCACTGGAAGACGCTGACGATATTCGCGAGGTCCTTTCCAAAAGCACCAAAATGGTTTTCATCACTGCAGGTATGGGTGGCGGAACCGGTACAGGTGCGGCACCTGTTATCGCACAGGTGGCCAAAGAATTGGATATCCTGACTGTCGGTATTGTCACAACTCCTTTTGGCTTTGAAGGAACCAAACGTAAGAATCAGGCCAGTCAGGGCATTGAAGAAATGCGCAAATACGTTGACAGCCTCATCATTATCAACAACGATAAAGTACGCGAACACTACGGCAACCTGAAACTCAGCGAAGCTTTCAGCAAAGCCGATGATATTCTCACTGTTGCAGCCAAAGGTATTTCAGAACTTATTACCGTTACCGGCTACATGAACGTTGATTTCGAGGACGTGAAAACCGTCATGAAAAACAGCGGCATGGCCATCATGGGAACCGGTGTTGCCGAAGGTGAGGATCGTGCTCATCAAGCCGTTGAAATGGCTCTCAATTCGCCGCTGCTCAACGACAATGAAATTTACGGTGCCCGCAATATTCTCCTCTACATCGCCAGCGGTGATGATGAAATTTCCATGGATGAAGTCAGCGACATTTCGGATTATATCCAGAATGCCGCAGGTTCTTCTGCCGAGATCATCTGGGGGAACGGAACCGATCACGCTCTTGGAAACAGCATTTCTGTAACGGTTGTTGCAACCAATTTCACCAAAACTGGCAATCCGTATAAACCTGCCAACGAAGAAGCAAAATTCATCACCCTGCAACAGGATGTAAAATCCGAAATGCAGCAGGTGGAAGAAGCTGAACCTGAAATGAAAGTGGTCGTAAAACAAGTGGAAGAACAGCCGGTGGTGAACACCTATCAGCCGCCTGTCATCCCTACTGTGGAGCAACCGGTGGAAAAAATCACCATTCAGCTCGATCCGCAGCCATTACAGGAAAACAATCATGACAGTTCTTTCATGACTGCCATGGAACAACAGCAGAATCCGCAGCAGATCATTCTTGACATGCAGCCCCAGGATAACAATCAGGAAGAAGAACAGCTGCAGACTCCCATCAGGCCTGAGCTTCAGGATGACCGCATGCAGAATCTGAAAAATTTCAATTTCACCAATCCAAAAGTGACCAGCCTTGATGAGATCGAGCAGGTTCCGGCCTACGCCCGCAGAGGTGTAAATCTGACTCCTGAGAACCCCTCGGATGAAAAAATAGTCAGTCGCTTCACTTTGGGCGAAAACGGCGACAGAAAGCCCGAAATAAGGGAAAACAACTCCTTTCTGCATGACAATGTGGATTGATTCAACCCGACCCGATTAAAAACCCTATATGTTTCATAACAAATGCGCTCTTGCGGGGCGCATTTGTTGTTTTTTTGGGATTCCTGTAACCGATGAGGAATAACATAGTGTAGAAGCAAAGAATATCGAAAATAAGATAAAATGTTCATGGCTGACTGATTATTATCATCTCCAAAAACGAACAATCGTTATAAAAAATTCTTAACTTTGGATTCAGAAAAAAATGAAAGCTATGAATAAAAAAATGGAAAAAGCACTGAACGAACAGATCAATGCTGAAATGTATTCCTCCTACCTGTATTTATCCATGTCGGCCTATTTTGCCGATGCCAACATGAACGGCTTTGCCAACTGGATGCGCATTCAGGCACAGGAAGAACTGGCTCATGCCATGATATTTTTTGATTATGTAAACGAACGGGGTGGCCGCGTGGATCTGAAAGCCATCGAGAAACCCGCAAAAGAATGGAAAAATGCCATCGAAGTCTTTGAGGCAACTCTGAAACATGAACAACATGTGACTTCGCTTATCAATAATCTTGTCAACCTGGCCATTGAGGAAAAGGACCATGCTACCAACAACATGCTGCAATGGTTTGTCAAGGAACAGGTGGAAGAAGAAGCCAATGCAACCCAGATCCTCGGTGAAGTGAAAATGACCGAAGGAAAAGGTCCTGGTATGTTTATGATTGACCGTGAACTTAAAACCCGGGTGTTCATACCTCCGACAGTCACCCAGGCATAATTTGCGAGAAATGTTTAAATGAGATCAGTGCCCGGACAATTTGTTCGGGCATTGTTTTTGTTATTGCGTCCAGTCAAAAAAAATTTTATCTTTGAAAAAACAAAACCTATGAAAACAATTTTGTCTTTTTTCGTTCTCATTTTTGCATTCACACTGGTGGCCAAAAGTCAGGTGGTGTATTCCTGCGATTACAAAAGCGATGCTCAGGTGAAAGTATATGTGGCCGATTACAAAAGCGACGCTGATCTGGTCGTTTATAAATGCAGCTACAAAAGCGATGCTACCGGCAACGACGGTTTGTGGTATTTCGCACAATACAAAAGCGATGCTGACAAAACCATCTATTTCTGCGACTACAAAAGCGACGCTGACCTCGTTATTTATTTCTCGGAATATAAAAGCGACGCCGGCTGGCAGAACAGCAGCAAAAAACATTTGATGTACTAGCGCACAGGAAAGCCGGCTTTTAAAGTGGTCAGTTGTGAGTAGTCAGTTGTGAGTAATTTTTTCACTTATAACTCATCACTGAATACTGGCTACTGACCACTGGCCACTAAAAATCAAACGGTCATAATATCTTTTTCCTTGACAGCAACGATCTGATCAACTTTTTCAATGCTTTTATCAGTCACTGTCTGAACATCTTTTTCAAGGTTCTTTACTTCGTCTTCAGGAACACCATCTTTGGTGAGTTTGCGCGCGCTTTCAAGCACGTTGCGGCGAACATTGCGCACGGCAACTTTTGCATTTTCACCTTCAATTTTCACCTTTTTCACCATTTCCTTGCGGCGCTCTTCGGTGAGCGGCGGAATGCTGATGCGGATAATTTCCCCGTTGTTGACAGGCGTGAAACCAAGATTGGCAGCCATGATTGCTTTTTCAATTGCACCGAGGGCCGTACGGTCCCAGGGCTGAATCACAATTGTTCTTGCATCCGGAATATTAATATTTCCAACCTGCGCAAGCGGAGTCATTGTTCCGTAATAATCAATTTTCACCGCATCGAAAATGGACGGGCTGGCTTTTCCTGCACGGATTTTAACCAGTTCGCGCTCAAGATGTGCAATGGCATTGTTCATTCCTTCTTTGGCTTCTTCAAGTAACAAAACAGATTCGTCGCTCATAGTATTTTGTTTTTCTTCTTTTTAATTTTTGACAAGAGTACCGATTTTCTTTCCGCTGAGAATGGCCGCCAGATTTCCTTTTTCGTGGATATCAAACACAATGACCGGCATGTTGTTTTCCCTGCACAACGTGAAAGCAGTCATATCCATTATGTTCAGATGCTTTTCGTATGCTTCGTCAAAAGTGAGTTCATCAAATTTCACTGCATCGGGATTCTTTTCCGGGTCAGCAGTGTATATGCCATCAACTCGGGTTCCTTTAAGCAGGGCATCAGCTTCAATCTCAACGGCTCTCAATGCTGCAGCCGAATCAGTCGTAAAATACGGATTTCCGGTACCACCGGCCATGATAACCACTGTTTTGCTGTTCAGCAATTCAATGGCAGTCGTACTGCTCATTTTTCTGCACAATGGCGATATTTCGAGCCCTGAAAGCACTTCTGCATTCACGCCTCTTTGCTTCAGCGCATCCTGCAAAGCAAGACTGTTTATGACGGTTGCCAGCATTCCCATATAATCGCCCTGCACACGTGAAACACCTTTTTTGCTTCCACCCAGCCCACGGAAGATATTACCTCCACCAAGCACCACACCGACTTCAGCACCATTATTTACTGCAGAAACAATCTCCTCGGCAAACAGGGCCAGCATGCCTGATTCAATTCCTGAACCCTGTGCGCCTGCAAGTGATTCACCGCTGAGCTTAAGTAGAATTCTTTTCATAGTGTTGCAAAATTAATAAAAAAGGAGGTAATTAACCTCCTTAAACAATCAGTACTTTTCGACATTTGTTTTTTTGCCGTTCTCATCATAAAATGTCCACTCGCCGGTCTTGACATCATTTTTATACTGACCGGAATATCTCATACGTCCGTTTTCGTAGTACACCTTACGAAAGCCCTCAGCCTTTCCTTCAAGAAATTCGCCTTCGCTCCAGAGATTTCCGTTCTGATACCATACCCGCCACAAACCGTTTCTTTTCCCATTTTGAAAAGATCCTTCGGATTGAAGCTTGCCATCGGCATAATAAACCTCTTCCTTCAGTTTCACATGTTCCTTGTCATCGGAATAAAAAACAACCACCTTTTCTTTCCCATTGGGATAGGTTTTTTCCACCACTCGCACGGTCTTTTCACCACCGCATGAAATGAGTAAAAGCAGGACAACTGCCACCGAGAAATGTCTTATAAATCGCATTATTCCTTGTATTCCTGATTAAGTCTTTCAACAACTTTTTCGGTAATATTCAACTTGTCGTTTGCATACAGAATTCCGGTTCCGGAATTGTAATCGAGTACAAAATCATAAGGAAAATCCTGCGGATACTTTTTGATTACGCTTACGATTGAATCGAGAATGCGGCTATTCATATCCAACTGCACTTTTTGCACCTGAGCAAGATAGGAATCCCTGAGATTCATCAGCTGTTCCTGTTCGGAACCCAAAGCCGATTCCTGACGACTGTATTCATCCTTGGTTTGAATTTTTCCGGTCTGAACACTTTGCTGGAATGCATTTACACGAGCCTGAAAGCTTTCCTGTCTTTTGGTAAAATCCTTATCCAGACTGTCGTTCAGTTTCACCAGTCCCGATTTCAGGGTATCGACCAGTTCATACTGAGTCATAATGCTGTCCGACTCAACATAAGCAATGTTGACACTACCTTCGGAGGAGACAACTCCACCTTTGCTGTTAAACGGATTATAGAATTGCAAAACAATGAGAACAACGATCAGCAATCCGGCAGCCAGATTGAAAATCATCTGCGGGCTGCACAAGCAGCATTTCTTTTTGTTTTCAGGAGCACAGCAGTTTTCCTGAGGGGTTTCGTTCATTTCCATAGGTTATTTTAGTTTCCGATTTCAGACATGAATTTGATCCGCATGAGCCGGATTTCTTCTACCGTATATTCATTTTCGCCCAGCTCAGTCAGAGCATCCTCCACCGAATCGGTTTCAGCTGTTCTGAAATACTCAAATATTTCTTCCTGATGATACGGATCGATATTTTCATCGATATAATAATTAAGATCGATGCGTGTTCCGCTTGAAACAATGCGTTCCAGCTCGTCGAGCAGTTCTTCAAACGAGATGTTTTTCGACACGGCCAGATCCTCGAGCGCGACCTTCCGGTCGATGGCCTGAATGATGAAAACTTTCAAACCGCTCTTGTTCACAGTGGTTTTTACCACCATGTCCATCGGACGGATGATATCGTTTTCCTCAACATAACCGGCAATAAGCTTCAGAAAAGGATCGCCGTATTTTGTGGCTTTTCCTGCTCCGACTCCGGTAATATTTTTCAATTCGTCCATGGTCACCGGATATTGAATGGCCATGTCTTCCAGCGATGGATCCTGGAATATTACAAAGGGAGGCAGGTTCTCCTTTTTGGCAATTTGCTTGCGAAGGTCTTTAAGCATTGCAAACAATGCCTTGTCGGTACCACTGCCACGGCCATCGCCTGAGCTGGGGCCGTCTTCCTCTTTTTCTTCTTCGATGTTACGGTCTTTCGTCAACATAATTGAATGTGGGTTGTTCAAAAACTCTTTTCCTTTATCTGTTATTTTCAAAACCCCGTAGTTCTCAATTTCCTTGGCTATGAGGTTCATTATTAGCATTTGTCTTATCACTGAATTCCAGAAACGCTCGGACTTTTCACCGCCTTTTCCGAATACTTCAAGCTTTTCGGCTTTGAGTTGCTTCATAGAAGGTGACTTGCTTCCGAGAAGGATATCAACGATACTTTTTGATTTAAATTGTTCTTTTGTTTCCTCAATTGTTTCAAGAGCGAGTGAAACATCCTCCTCCGCCTCGAAAGAATCGCGCGGAAACAGGCAGTTGTCGCAACTCTGGCAATTGTGTTCAGGGTAGTTTTCGCCAAAATAATGAAGCAATTGTTTGCGCCGGCAAACCGAACTTTCGGCAAAAGAAATGGTTTCGAGCAACAAATGTTGGGCGATCTCCTGCTCAGCGACTCCTTTGTCTTTCGAAAACTTCTCAAATTTCTGCAGATCGTCGATGCTGTAAAAAGCAACACATTGTCCTTCACCGCCATCACGGCCCGAACGGCCTGTCTCCTGATAATAGCTCTCGAGACTCTTCGGCATATCGTAGTGAATCACAAAACGGATGTCCGGTTTGTCAATCCCCATTCCGAAAGCAATGGTGGCAATCATCACATCAACTTCCTCCATGAGGAACATATCCTGGTTCTGACGCCGCACGGCTGCTTCAAGTCCAGCATGGTAAGGCAAAGCCTTGATGCCATTTACCTGTAGAAATTCTGCCAGCTCCTCGGTTTTTTTTCTGCTCAGGCAATACACAATGCCGCTTTTTCCCTCGTTTGCCCTTACAAATTTCAGCAATTCCCTGTTGACATCCTTGTATTTGGGCCTTACTTCGTAATATAGATTTGGCCTGTTGAATGACGAAATAAAAATCTGCGGTTTTTTCAGCTGAAGTGATTTCAGAATATCCTGCTGCACTTTGGGCGTTGCAGTTGCAGTGAGAGCAATTATGGGAACATCTTTACCGATAGCTTCCACAATTGGTCTTATGCGCCTGTATTCGGGACGGAAATCATGTCCCCATTCTGAAATACAATGGGCTTCATCCACCGCATAAAACGAAATATCAATTCCCTGAAGAAATTCAACATTTTCTTCCTTGGTCAGCGATTCGGGAGCAACATAGAGCAACTTTGTCCTGCCGGCAAGCAGGTCTTCATGCACCAGTGCCATTTCGGCTTTACTGAGAGATGAATTCATCACATGAGCCACCCCGCTTTCGGCACCAAGATTACGGATGTTATCAACCTGATTCTTCATCAGCGCAATCAGCGGTGAAATAACAATAGCTGTTCCGGGCAACAAAAGGGCAGGCAACTGATAACAAAGGGATTTCCCTCCTCCGGTCGGCATGATTACAAAAGTATCATTGCCATCCAGCAGACTTTCAATAATCTCTTTCTGCTCGCCCTTGAACTTGTCAAAGCCGAACACGGTTTTCAGAATACCTTTAATTTCGTCTGTCTCAATATTTTTCATCCTAAAAATCCACCCTTCGGTTTTTTTCGAAATGCAAAAGTAACATTTCAAAGTAAAGATAAAAATATTTATGCAATTGAAAATTAAATAGTGGCTCATTAACAAAATAGCTACATTTGTTAATTAAAATGCGAGAAATGTCAAAAGTCAAGGAATTCAACGAATATCGCCTCAGGATGAACAAAACCATTCTTGAAGGCGACAACAAGGTAATCAAACGTCTTTTCTCAGTCGACACCATGGCCTACGATCCGGGGGCACTCAGCTCCAAAACAAAGGAAATGCTTGGTCTGGTTTCATCGCTTGTGCTTCGCTGCGACGATTGCGTGAAATACCATCTTGAAAAGTGCTGCCAAATTGGAACCAGCGATGCCGAAATTCACGAAGTGTTCAGCATTGCCATGCTTGTAGGAGGTTCCATTGTAATTCCGCATGTAAGAAGGGCTGTAGAATTCTGGAATGAACTCAATAAAATCGAATGAAAATCATCCGGGCTGTATCTGTCATTCTTCTGATCTTTGTTTTACGGGCTCCTGCAACTGCCCAGAACACCCGTGTGCTGGGTCATATCAAAGACTCCGTCACTGGTGAACCCGTGCCGTTTTGCAGCATTGCCCTGGCCGGAACAACATCAGGTACAACGTCGGATTTTGAAGGAACATTTAAACTAGAGACCGCAGTTTCATCTGACACCCTGCTTGTTTCATGCCTGGGCTACAAACAACAGGAAATTCCTCTCAGGAAAAATCAGTTTCAAGAAGTTTTTATCCAGCTGGCTCCTGAAAATATTACGTTAAGCGAAGTTATTATCGTCCCGGGCGAAAACCCTGCTGAAGTAATGTTAAAAAAGGTCATCAGGAATAAAAAGGTCAATTCGCCCGACAATGCCGACTTCTATCAGGTTGAAGTTTATAATAAAGTTCAGATCGATGCCAACAATATTTCGGAGGAATTTGAAAAAAGAAAAGCATTGAAAAAATTCGACTGGATTTTTCAGTTTACCGACACCTCTCTGGTAAATGGCAAAGTATATCTGCCTCTGTTCATGACCGAATCATTGTCGGAAATATATTTCCGGGGCGAGCCAAGATCGAAGCGCGAATTTATCAGCGCCGTTCAGGTGTCGGGAGTAGAGAATGAAAGCATTGCGCAATATCTCGGCAATATGTATCAGAATGTCAATATCTACGATGGTTTCATCACCCTGTTTGACAAAAACTTCATGAGTCCGATCAATGATATTGCACTCACCTCTTATAAGTATTATCTCACCGACAGCACATTTATCGACAGCACCTGGTGCTATAAAATAATGTTCAAACCGCGCAGAAAACAGGAACTTACTTTTTCCGGAGAATTCTGGGTCGCTGATTCAAGCTGGGCCATCAAGCAATATAACATTCGCGTTGTGAATGATGCCAACATCAATTTTGTGAACGACCTCATCATTGAACAATCATTTGAGAAAACTGCCGCAGGATTCTGGATGCCCGATAAGGAAAGTCTTGTTATAGATTTCAATGTGATGCAGAACGACCAGAAAAGCACCATGGGATTTTATGGTCACAAAACCACATCGTATAAAAACTATGTTTTCGGACAACCCAGAGAAAGCTCTTTTTACAACGCCCCAGAACGTGTTGTAATTGCCGAAGATGCCTATGACAAGGGTGCCGAGTTCTGGCAAAAAGAGCGGCACGACACTCTTTCGAAAGACGAACAGACCATCTATTTCATGGTGGACAGCATCAGGAAAATGCCCACTTTCAACACTGTTTATGACATTATCGACATGTTCGTGTCAGGCTATCTGAACTGGGGAAAATTTGACATCGGACCTTATGCTTCGATGCTCAGTTTCAACGAAATTGAAGGCGCCAGATTCCGCTTCGGTGGCCGGACTTCGCCAAAATTCAGCAAGAAAATAATGCCTTCAGCCTATGTTGCCTGGGGTACCGAAGATCATACTTTCAAATATGGCGGCGGATTTTTATTTCTTCAGAAAAAGAAGCCCCGGCGCGGATTTCAGGTATTGTTCAAACATGACATGGAGCAACTTGGCATGAGTCCGACCGGTTTTCGCGAAGACTTTTTGCTGGCCAGTTTCATCACCCGGAATCCGGCCAACAAGCTGACCATGGTCAATGAGCTCAAAGCGCATTACGAACACGAGTGGTTTACCGGTTTTTCGAACACCGTTCGTTTTCTTCACAAAGATATTTTTCCTATTGGAGATTCTGTTTTCAACTTTGGTGAAGGAACCACCCGTGACAAAATCACGACAAGCGAAATCACGCTCGAAATGCGGTTTGCCTACAAAGAAAGATATGTTTACAGCGATTTTATCAGAACAAGTCTCGGCACGATTTATCCCATTATTCAGCTGAAATACAGCAAGGGAATCAAGGACCTGTGGAACGGTGATTACAATTATCAGAAAGCCGTTTTCTATTTCAATGACTGGTTCAATGTGGGCAACATCGGATGGTCGAAATATGTGATTGAAGCAGGTAAAATCTGGGGACGCCTGCCCTACCCGTTTCTGAAAATGCATGAAGGAAATGAAACCTATTTCTTTGATGAAACCTCATTCAACACAATGAATTATTTTGAATTTGTCAGCGATGAATGGGTCAGTCTTTATTACACCCACCGGTTCGACGGATTCTTCCTCAACCGGATACCATTGCTGCGGAAACTCAAATGGCGCGAAGTAGTCTGGGGCAAAGGACTTATTGGCGATCTGAGCGATGCGAACCGCAACTACAGCCAATTTCCGGAAGGCATGTACACCCTTGGCAAACCCTATCTCGAAGCCGGCGCAGGCATTGAAAATATCTTCAAATTCCTGAGAGTTGACGGCGTTTGGCGACTCAGTTATCTTGATCACCCCGACATCGCAAAATTCCAGGTGATGTTTGGAATGCAGGTCTTTTTTTAGTGGTGAGTGGTGTCACAATAATTATCGGGAAGTGAGTAATGATTGGTAAGTAGTAAAATGTTATTTCTTAAATAAAGCTGACTGTTTTCTCGTTTGTTTCTCAAATGTGTTCATCTCCATTGATTCAAATACAATTTATTATTTATGTTGCTACAGAGTTTTTTACAGCAATCATCTCGCATAAAAATATATGTTATAAATTTGCCTTCATGAACCAGACCTTCTGAATTAATTTAAATGGAGCATGGTGAGAACTCATAACATCAAACATCCATAAACCCAAATCTAAAGAAATATGAAAACGCTGATTTCTACACTTTTCGTTTTAATTACTGGCATGTGCCTCCTGACCTGTAATGCTCAAAAATATTTCGTCGTAGGAAAGGACACTACTTTTTGCACCAAGCTTTCCTATTCAACAACTTCACAGGGAGCATTGAATCAAATCAAATACACTGATTCAGATGGAAAAAGTGTTGAA
>VSSQ01000567.1_pt1 | contig 22136 bp, 15 predicted proteins | sample 4763081 | NCBI WGS metagenome assembly VSSQ01 (sample SAMN12137344, study PRJNA551015) | bioreactor metagenome | isolation source: SDC9 anaerobic chlorinated ethene degrading culture | place: USA: Knoxville, Tennesee | collected 2015-01-01
TGCGCTTTTTAACTGGGGATTGATACCCGATTGGATACATGACAATGAGAAAGCCATGCAGCACCGCAACAACACCCTGAATGCGGTGAGTGAAACCATTTTCGAAAAAGCATCCTTCAAAGCTTCCATCCTGGACAAACGATGTATCATACCGGTTACCGGTTTCTTCGAGTGGAAAACAGTGGGAAAAGAGAAAATACCCTATTTCATTCAACCTACCGACCGTGAATTTTTCTCCTTAGCAGGAATTTATAATATCTGGCACGACAAGCAATCCAACCAACAAATCAAGACATTTTCCATTTTAACTACGCCTGCTAACGCGTTAATGTCGGAAATTCATAATACAAAAAAAAGAATGCCCCTGATTATTAATCATGGTCAGGAACCGCAATGGGTCAAACCAAATGCATCAGCAGCGTCCATTCAATCTATGTTTCAACCTTATAATGACAGGCAAATGGAAGCTTATACCATCTCAAAAATGGCGAATAATTCTCGTAACAATCGCAATGTACCCGAAATACTTACCCCTGTAGATAATAACAATCAAAGTCAGTTAACCCTCTTTTAATATTTTTGATTATGTTAATAAGTAGTTGAAAATATGAGACCCTTCGCTGCGTTCCCATAGATCCCTCACTTCCGTTCGGGATGACAACGATTCAGTAAGGTCAAATACCGTCGCACTATCTTTCCATTTATTATTAGATTCCTTACGGCGACGGTTCGGGAACCATAGCACCCGTCGCTGTAAAAATTGCATAGTTTTTACAGACTATTGCCGACGGGTAATATTAATAAAGTAAAATTGTCATTCCGAGCAAGGCGAGGAATCTAATTATCTACTCCTGATTCGCATTATTAATTACCAAAACCTCCCCTCACTTCGTCAATACAGTTCCCATATCGGACAATATTGTGCAATCTAATGTGCTTAATACACCTTAAATTTGCATCGTAATCAACACCCATTCTGATCAGATGCTAAAAGTAGATTGCAAGTTATCTAATTATTAATTTTTTAAAACCAACCAATTATGTTAAAGTATTGTTTAATTGACAATCAATTGTCAAAAGATGAAAAAAACTGTGTTGCCATTGTAAGAAGTGAAAAAACCATCAATTTAGATGAGTTTCTGAATGATATGGTAGAAGAAGGTACCGGTTTAAACAGACCACAAGCCCTGGCTTACTTCGAGAAGATGACCATGCTGACGATTAAGTATCTTCAGAAAGGATACTTTGTATCCACGCCCTTGTTCCGTTATCGATCGAGTATTTCTGGAGTGTTTAGTACGAAAAACGACAGTTTTGACCCAACAAAGCATGAGATTAATATTACCTCAACAGCCGGAACACGTATTCGAAATCTGGGTAGCATTGTTACTCCAATTAAGGTTGCGGTTTCGAAAACATCACCTGAAGTTTTTTATTTTATTTGTTCGTCAACGGATGAAATCAATTCAACCGGTATTTCAGGAGGATCCGCAAAGATTTTAGGTACTAATCTTCGATTTGATAAAACAGACCCCAAACAGGGTGTTTTCTTTGTTTCTGCAGAGGATTCAAGTATTGAATACCGTGCTACGCTTTACTCCGGAATTAAGCCATCAGAAATCCACGTGACCATTCCGACGTTTAACCCTGGAGATTACAAAGTGGTAATCAGGAGCCTAACAAAAAAAGAGGAATTGATTTCAGGAACCCTCGATGGTGTAGTCCAATTTTCAGCCATGTAATTATTCATTTGAATGACATGTTAATCATGGAAACAGCAATGAATCTACAAGAAGTCGGCAACTCAGTTGCCGACTTCGGCTTCCTGATTGTGGCGGCAGCTTCTTATATCATCCTTTCAACCAGTCTGTTTTTCTTTTTCGTGAAATGGTTTGTGCGCATCATCAATGGCATCATCGAACGGCAACAAAACGTGTTGGATGAAATCCTGAATTTGCAGAAACTACAAAGGAACACGCTGGACGAAATCAGTCACCAGGTAAAAATGAGGGCTTGAGTGATGGCAGATATAAGAAAATTAGCCCCATTGATCTTGAAATGGGAAGGATTATTCGTGCATGACCCTGCTGATGCAGGTGGTCCCACCCACATGGGTGTAACATTAAAAAGACTGATAGAAGCGGAATTTGACAAGAACAAGGACGGATTAGTTAATATAGCCGATTTGAAAGCACTGAACGAACACGATGTTATCTATTGCTTCCTGAAACCATTCTATTGGGACAGGTGGCAAGCCGACCACATCCGGAATCAATCCATCGCCAACTTGTTGGTCGATTGGGTTTGGATGAGTGGCAAAGCCGGCATCAACATTCCGCAAAAGGTATTGGGAGTGAAAGTCGATGGCATGGTAGGTAATCAAACCCTGCAAGCTGTGAATGAGCATCCCAATCCGGAATTGCTATACGAAAAACTCAAGAACGAACGTAAGTCGTTTATTGAACGCATTTGTAAAGCACGTCCGGCAAACAATCGCTTTCGTAAGGGGTGGTTGAACCGGTTAGCTGATTTTAAATTTGCATGTATATTGATTTTATTGGTAGTAAGTCTCAGTTGCGGTGGATGCAAATCCACCGCCCAACTGGGCAACGTTGCCGTTTCACAGCAAGAATCAATATTGAATACCAATGAACAGCAAGAAGTTTCGACTAATATGCTCAACCAACAAGAAACAGTAACAAGTTGGGAAGAAATCGTGGTAATTGCATCCGACAGTCTGCCGGTTGTAATTACCGCTTTGTTGCATGATTCTCTAAAGCCGAATAAAGGTATATACATGCGCAAAAGTGTGCACCAGATCAAAACCAACAAGCAACATGAACTTGCTTTGGAAAGCGTTTCCACTTCAACCACACAAGTTACCAATCAACAACAAACAATTGAAAGACCGACAGGCCATACATCAAAATTTAAATTGTTTTTGATCTTGATAGCTTTTATGCTATTATTGTTTTTAGCATACAAGTTATCAAACTTCTTCAGGAAATGTCTATTATTTTAGTATAACAGATTCAAAAATGTCTATTAAATCAGGAAAAGACTTATGAAAAATAAATATGCAAAATACATACAATTTATGTAGGGCATAAAATGGATTTATGTAGGGCATAAAATGATTTTATGTAGGGCATAAATTGAATTTATGTAGGGCGTAAAATTAAAATCCCGAATCAGCAACGACAAACATAGCTTATTAGCTATTACAAATCGTACTGATTCGGGATTTTTCATGATATATCCAATCTAATTCCTTCTTCTAAACATCCCCGGACTCACTCCTTTTACCTTCCTGAATGTCCGGTTAAAATAGTGATTGCTGTTAAACCCGCACTGGTAAGCTATATCGCTGATGGTATAATCTGAATACAACAACAGGGGAATTGACTTCTCGATCCGGATATTATTCACATATGTGGTGTAGGTAACCGATAGCTGACTATGGAACATGCGGCAAAGAGTTTCTTTCGCCAGTCCCACGTAATCAGCCATCCGGGGCAAAGGCAACTCCTTGTCGAAATTTTTCTCGATGTGTTCCATAGCTTTCATCAAGCGCCTGTCGTAGCGGATAACTTTGGTAAACTCAGGGCTGAGTGTGTTTGCACGTCTGTTGAAAAGCTTCAAAAAACGGCTCAACTTGTGGCGTTCTGTTTCATGCATGGCACTTAAAACTCGTTGGGTGATTTCTTGCAACAGGGCATCGTTGCCGGGAAAGTTAATCGCGTTGCGCTTCATAAACGCGCATAGTTCTTCCTGTAAACTGGAACAGATTTCTTTTTCATTCATTATCGTAAAAGTTTTATAAAGGGGTTAATTTGGTTAAACCCCTTGGTTTTTTCAGGTGCAAATTTATAGGATGGAGGTTAAACAAAACGTGTGGTATAAAGTATTTTGGTGTTTTTTAATATAATTTTATCGAGGGTTTTGGTTAGGTGGTTGAATCTCAATGTGATGATGTTTTGTGTGATTTGTTAATTTTTTATATTGTTTATTCAATTTATGTTATTATTTTTGGGGTGGAATTGCAACAATTTCAATTGTTTAAATCCCTTAAGATATATTTTGTATGCGAAACTTCTCTGTTTTCAGTCATTTTTCAAATCACTAGCCTTTAGTGTGTTGATGAGGATGTATTTTGGGTTAAGGGGGATGTATGGGAAATGCAGGTTCGCATACAGATAGGGGGTTCGTATATATTTAAGTTAGGCAACATATTAAATCAAAACGATTCGAATGAAAATTTTACTAGCTGGACCAGGAACTGGAAAAACAACAAAAGTCAAAACAATAATAAATAGTGACTTTAAAGATAGTTCAGTCCAAGTCATTTCATTTACTAATGCAACAATTGATGATTTAACAGACAGTTTTAAAGATTTTGAGAATGTCAATTGCGCAACATTGCATAGTTATGCATTAAGATTAAATCACTTGGAAAAGGTTCAAATACTTAATGACGATGAAATTGATATAATAGAAAAACTTTCCTCAAAGACCAAGATTGATTTTTCTACTCTTTGTTCATTATTGAACTGTATCACATTTGATGAAATGATTAAAAGTTGTAACACTTTTATTCAGAACAATCCTGTTTATGCAGAAGAGATGATAGGCAAACTCGATTTACTTATTGTTGACGAGTTTCAGGATTTCAATCCCAACGAACAAAACTTAATTCATATTATTTCACAATATGCCAACGAAACTATCATATTAGGAGATGATGACCAGTCCATTTACAGTTTTAAAGATGCTGACCCTGAAGGAATCATTAATCTCTATAATAATGACAAAATTGAAAAAATACCTCATGAAAATATATGTTATCGATGTCCAGATACAATTGTCGATGCATGTATGAAATTGATTGCTAACAACAAGAATCGAGTAAAAAAGATTTGGGGTAAATCAAATAAAAAGGGAGAATTAAAAATTATTCAAACAACTAATCAGCAGCAAACCAATGACACCGTTTTAAAAATAATAAAGGAAATTCGCGAATTTGATAATGAAGGAAGTATTTTAATATTAAGTCCGGTTGGATTTGCATCAAAGCCATTAATACCAATGTTAATTGAAAATGGATTTGAGCCAAATGATTGTTGGAACAAAAAATTAGATGTTGAAGATTTAAAATTGATTTGGCTATTAAGGAGCGTTTTTTCAGATAATCCGATTTTAAATTTAATCCTATATTCTTATTCATTAAAACTATTTTCTAGACCAAAATTTATCGCTGAGTTAATTGGTCACCTCAAGAAAAATGCAAGAAGTAACGACTTTAAACAGTATCTAATAGAAAACCTAAATCTTGACGAAAAATTTATAAATTATTTTCAGGAAACTCCTGAATTAGAATTGATAAAAGAAGAATTTAAGGAGTTTTCAAAAATTGCTGAATTAATTAATCCGAATTTTATTCAAAGTTCTTTAGATAATATATTTCAACTTTTAAATCCCAAGATTGACTTTAAAAAAGGAAAAGTAAATCTAATGTCCATACATAAATCAAAGGGATTACAAGCGGAGTACGTTTTTTTAGTTGGATTGGTTAGTGGGATACTTCCTAACGAGAATTATGGACTTGATACGATTGAAGCTCAAAGAAGATTACTTTATGTTGGTATGTCAAGAGCTTTGAAGGAGTTATTTATTATCTCAAACATTTATTGGAAAGCTGAATACATCCACAAAGTAGATAAAAACCAATTTAAATATGCTCATTGGATAAAAGGTCCAATAAAAAAATATGTTGGAAAAATGTCTGCTTTCATTGAAGAAATAAATAAATGAAAATACGTTGCCTAACAACAAGGGGTGTAGCCAATGTGGGCTTACATCTGGACTTCGGAGCGGCTTCGCCCGCTCGGGCGTTTTCGTCGGGGGACGAGAACATAGCACGCTCTCCCACACTTGCCACCCCCCCAGCCGTGGGCAAGTGTGAAAAATAAGAAAGACAAAACAAATAAGTACTATATGAAAGACTTAATCGACAAGTTAACAACTTACAATATTTTTAATTACCTTTTTCCAGGAGTTTTGTTTGTAGTCTTAGCTAAAGCAACAACTGATTACAACTTTATCCAAGAAAACAACTTCTTAGGTGCGTTTCTATACTACTTTATTGGAATGACAATTAGTAGATTTGGGTCAGTAGTCATTGAACCGATATTGAGAAAAATCAACTTTGTAAAATTTAGAGACTACCAAGAATATGCAAAAGCGTCAAAACAGGACTTGAAAATCGAACTACTTTCTGAAGTGAACAACACATACAGAACTCTAAATTCAATGTTAATCATTTTGCTTTTACTAAAGCTGTACCGTATATGTTCATTAAGATTTGAAATTAGCAATACATTATCTTTTGTTGTGCTAGCAGCCATTATTACTGTATTATATCTATTCTCGTATCGTAAACAAACAAGTTATATTTCAAAACGAATTGACGCTAACAATCAACTCTAATAAATTATGACCAAAGTAAAATCCTATTCTGTTGGAAATGGTGATATGTTTTATATCAAACATGGTTCCAGTAACTTTACAATTATTGACTGTTTTTTGTCAGACGACAATAAGAAAACAATAGTTGACGAATTAAAAAGTCAATCAAGTGGTAAAGATATAACAAGATTTATCTCTACACACCCAGACGAAGACCATATTCAGCAGCTTGATTATCTTGATGACGAAATGTCAATCTTGAATTTCTATTGCGTGAAAAATGAAACCACTAAAAAAGATGAAACCACTGGTTTTAAAAGATACTGTGAGTTGAGAGATGACAGCAAAAAATCTTTTTACTTGTATAAAGACTGTTCTCGTAGATACATGAACCAAGACGGTATAGATTCTAACGGAACCAAGATTGGTTCTTCAGGTATAAACATTCCATGGCCAAACACAGAAAACCAGTTTTATAAAGATGCTCTAAAACTTGCTAAAGATGGTGGTAGTCCTAATAACATTTCTCCAATAATTACATATCATATAAATGGTGGTGCGAAATACCAATGGATGGGTGATTTGGAAACAACCTTTATGGAAAACATAAAAAATGATGTAACCCTTTCAAAAGTCAATATTCTTTTCGCCCCACACCATGGTAGAGAATCGGGTAAAATCCCAAAATCCATGTTGGACATATTAAAGCCTGACATAATTATTATTGGTGAGGCACCTTCTGCAAATTTGAACTATTATCAAGGTTACAATACTATAACACAAAATACAGCCGGTGATATTACTTTCGTAAATGATGGAGACGAAATACATATTTACGTATCGAACAAAAACTACAGTGTGAATTTCTTGAAGAACAGAAACAAAAGCGAATACAATTATTACATTGGAACACTTGATATTTAAAACACCTAGCCCATAATCGAGTTGACCGCCCCGCCAGGAATAGCTGACGTTTAGAGCCTCTCACACCACCAGATACCTCCTTTGTCGGGATAAACTACCGGTTTTCGTATAAAGCGCTTCGTTAATCCCGATAGCTATCGGGAGGCGCAATTCTGATATAATAAAAGACAAAGATTGGTAGCCTCGTTTTTGTAGGCGTTCCATTGTGATGGTGGTACGCAAAATCGGGCTACAAGCAACTGCCCAGTCCCCATGCGACTCCGGCTGAAACTGTAAGCATGTTCTTGCTCAACCCCTGAACGTAACAGGTTTTTCCGTCTTCGTTCGGGTTTCTTAACATCCCTTGTCGATTGTTACTTTGAATCACCTTTTTTTGCAAGTGAAAACCATCTGCAAAAAACAGCTGATTTTAATTTGCCAGCTACAATTGATTTACTTACTGTTGGTCTTGTGATGTTTATTTGCAAAAGAAAAATATCTTTTAAAAACACAGACTGTTTTTTAACATAAAATTTCTATATTTGTACTTCCCAAAACAATTCTGATTATATCAACACCATAACCGCAATTTATCGTTCGGTATCGAAACAAAAATTTCAATATGAGCCAGTATTTCATTACCAATACTCCCGAAAAATCACTGTCGAAAGTAATTCAGGGTATATTACCTACAAAAGCAGAAGCGCTCGATTTTTTGGTTGGATATTTTTATTTCTCAGGTATTGAGGAAATTTACAAGAATATTGCTGATAAAAAAATGAGAATCCTGGTTGGACTTGAAATGGAGAAAGATTTTCAGAACAAGACATCAGAGTTTGACTTCTTTGTGAAAAAGCAGAAATCATCACGTCAGGACATCCGGAATGACAACTATGAGTCATTGGTTTCCCTGTTCAATCAATCTGATTATTTTGAGGGACAACAACAGGAAGAAGCATTTAAAATATACTACGAGAAGATTAAGAATGGCACGTTGGAAATAAGAAAAACCAAAGAACCATCCCACGCTAAAATGTATATCTTTTCGTATAAGAACGAATTTGCTGAAGATGGAGAAACACCGGGTTGTGTCATAACAGGTTCAAGTAATTTGACATTTAATGGTTTACGTGGACAAAACGAAATTAATGTGCGTTTTAACGACAAGCCGGAATATGTTGAAGCTTGTAGCATTTTTGAAGCTTTATGGGAAAATGCCATCATTCTTGCAGACAAAGAACATATCAAAGATTTTGAAGATGGGGTTATCAAACATGTATGGTACGAAAAAGTGTTTTCACCTTATCATTTGTATCTCAGGGTACTGTACGAATATTTCAACATCGACACCTCCAAGCGAATACGCACACCTTTCGATATAACCAAAGGGAAATTCTTTAACTTGAAATATCAGGAAGATGCGGTGAGAATGGCTATTTCGACCATTCAGAAACATAACGGTGTAATTATTTCTGATGTGGTTGGGTTAGGTAAGAGTATTATTGGTTCGGCAACTGCCAATAATTTGAATTTGCGAACAATAATTATTGCTCCTCCGCACCTTGTACCGCAATGGGAAGATTACAGTGAGGAATTTCGTTTTACTTCGCGCGTTTTCAGTAGAGGTGTTATAGCCAAAGCACTCCAGCATTACAGAGCGAAATCAAAAAGCAATGAACAATGGTTGATTGTGATTGACGAGGCTCACAGTTACCGCAATGAATTTACACAAGATTATGCTATACTACATGAATTATGTCAGGGGAATAAAGTGATGTTGTTAACGGCTACACCTTTCAACAATCAGCCTTCCGACATTTATTCTATGATTAAATTGTTTCAAATACCGACTAAATCTACCTTGCAGACTGTGGATAATTTGGGTGAGAAGTTCCGGGACTTAATTAGCCGATATAAAACACTGAAGAAAGAGCAAAAGGATAAAAAAATTAGCCGTGATGAATTGGTCTTAGCGATTGATACAATTTCAAGAGAAATCAGAACAATTATTTCGCCCTTAATCATTCGCAGGTCAAGATTGGATTTGGATGGCATTCCTGCATATAAAGACGATTTAAAATTGCAGGGATTTGAATTTCCGGTGGTAGAACCTCCAAAATTAATGGATTATGATCTGGGAGATTTAAGAGACTTGTATTTATCAACACTTCGAAGGATTTCCAAAGGACAGTTCGAAGAAGAGGAAATTGATAACGATGATTATCAATATATTGATTACATTGAGGATGAGAAACTAACTGCTGAAGAATTTAAAGCTGCGCGTTACAAACCAGTCATGTATGTGAAGCCAGAACAGGAAGAAAAAGTTAAAAAAGCTATTGAAGAAGCCGGTTTTGAATACAATCTTTTCAAAGGAACACAACGAAACCTGGCGAAATTTATGCGTTCGTTATTGGTACGCCGATTCGAGAGTTCACAAGCTGCCTTTAGAATATCGCTGAATAATATGCTACAGAATTGTATCAACATTGAAGCATGGGCAGCAAAACGCAACACAGTACCTGTATTTAAAAAAGGTATGCTTCCGGATATTGAAGAACTCTACAATACAACCAGTGATGTTATTCCTGAAATGGTGGATGACGAATTGGAAGCTGCAATTGAAAAGCTCAATACCCGGGGTTTATTCGAAATCAAAACAGAGTACTTAAAACCTGATTTCTTTGAGGATTTGCGTGCTGACATTGAATTGCTTCAAACATTGAAAGATGAATGGGATAAAGTGACAGTTGATCCTAAATCGGATGAATTTATTGAAATCCTGAAGGAGAAAATTAAATCAGAACCAACGCGTAAGATTGTTGTTTTCAGTCAGTTTGCAGATACAGTTAATGCCCTTGGAGAGAAGCTTGAAAAAGCCGGATTGCCTGTATTCTCATATACCGCCGGAAAAGCAAGTCCACGTAACAAGGAAATTATTAAAGTAAACTTTGATGCAGGAGTTGATGTAGATTTTCAACAAGACAATTATAAAATTCTTATAGCTACAGACGCTATTTCGGAAGGATATAACTTACACCGTGCCGGAGCAATTTTTAATTACGACATACCATACAATCCAACAAGGGTAATTCAGCGTATTGGTCGTATCAATCGTGTCAACAAAAAAATGTTTGATAAACTCTATATTTTCAACTATTTCCCCACAGATATCGGAGAATCGGAAACACGTACCCAAGAAATTTCCACCCTTAAAATGGCCATGATTCATGCCATTATGGGTGAAGATACGAAAGTGCTTACTTCTGAGGAGCAATTACGTGCATTTTTTATCGAACAATATAAGAAAATAAACGAAACTGATGAACAAAAATCCTGGGACACAGCCTACAGGGCACTCCTTAATCAGTTCATAGGAACAGCAGCCATGAAAGAAGCGTTGAGTTTACCGCTGCGTTCAAAAACCAGAAGACGGGTTGAAAAAGGAAAAGATGGTGTACTTGTTTTTGCCCGAAAAGGCAATGATTATGTGTTTAAATTCAATGCCCCTGGAAATACCCCTGTTGATATTTCGCCACAGGATGCATTCAGCATACTTCAGAGTACCCCCGACGAAAAGGGTTATGAAGTATCGGAACGATTTGAAGCCATGTATAGCGAAACAAAAAAAGCATTATTTGCAAGTTCCACTGAATCTGACACCGAAAAATCGAAACGGGATGCACTCGATAAAATAAGGTTAATCATACAATCGAACAGCGTTGATCATGAATACCTCGAAGATGTGAAAACAGCCATTGAATATGATGCAATTTCGGGATATGCTTTGCGACAAATTAACAAACTAAAAACTTCTGCTTATACCAGTCTGCCGGATATTGTAAGCAAAGAATACATCCAAAAAGTACTTTATACTTACGATCACTTATTGCTTGGAACCGAAACGCTGATTTTGGCTGAAGAGATTGAGTCTATTGAAAATGAAAACTAACAAAATACCTGAATAATGCTGAATCTAAATGCACCTTATAGCAGAACTGAATTTATAGGTTTTCTTGAAAATAACTTTTTGCCGGAGGACTTCAGGTTAGTTGAAGAAAAATTATCGGTGGATGATTTCAAAACTCAGTTTTGTAAAGATGTTTATAAATTAGGCTGTTCCAAAAAATTAGGATTAGATGTTTACGAAATAACACATACTTCCTCACACGATGCCCGGGTAGGTATTTCGAAAGATGCTTTCCAGATTTTACTCCGCAAGAGCTACAACAACCGGGCATTGGTGCTTTTTGTGCCTGAAGGAAGTAAGCAATACCGCTTTTCGCTGATACAGATTGAAGCAGAAGTCAACGACCAGACTGCACGAATCAAACGAAGTTATTCCAATCCAAGAAGATATTCCTTCCTGCTGGGCGAAAATGCCCATGTGAAAACACCGGAGCAATACCTACTTCAGAAAGGTAAACTGAAACCTAAGGATGGTGACTATTTCAAAGACCTGCAGGAAAGATTTTCGGTGGAAGTGCTTACCAAAGAATTCTATCGTGAACTCTCGAACTGGTACTTCTGGGCTGTCAAAAAGGTTGCATTCCCCAATGATGTGAATGATGATACCGACAATGAGAAGTATAACACCGAGAACATCATCCGGCTTATTACCCGACTGATATTTGTCTGGTTTATCAAACAGAAAGAGTTGGTTAGTCCTGATTTGTTTAATCCTGAAGTGTTGAAAACCTTGCTGAAAGACTTTGAACCTGAAAGTCCGGTGCAGCACCATTATTACCGCGCCATCCTGCAGAATTTATTCTTTGCTACGCTCAACCAGGAGATAGGGAAAAGGGGTTTTGCAGGTAATAAAGGTTTCCTTAAAAACAGAGGTACTTACAATATCAAAAATTTGTATCGTTACGAGGACGAATTTCAATGTGATACCAGCAAGGTATTACAACTTTTCAGTGAAGTGCCTTTCCTGAATGGTGGTTTGTTTGAATGTTTAGATGACAAGGTGAAAGATGGAAAAATACTTTATTGGGATGGTTTCAGTAGAAAAACAAGTCGGCAAGCCATCGTACCCAACGAATTATTCTTTGCCCAAGAAAGGATTGTTGACATCAGCAAAGAGTATAACGACAAGAAAATGCAGTCGGTGAAGGTTTCCGGTATCATTGAAATTTTGAAGAAGTACAATTTTACCGTTGAGGAAAACACGCCGGTTGAAATAGAAGTTGCCTTAGACCCGGAATTGTTGGGTAAAGTGTTCGAAAATTTGCTTGGGGCATACAATCCCGAAACACAAGAGACAGCGCGCAAACAAACCGGCTCGTTTTATACTCCCCGCGAAATTGTAAACTACATGGTAAACGAGAGTCTGATAGCCTACTACCAGACCAAAGTGCCGGACGTGAGCGAAGAAAATCTGCGGGCATTATTCAGTTACGAAGATAAGTTATTCGATATTCCCGGAGCAAAAAGAGAAGCGCTTATTCAGGCAACCTTCGATTGCAAGATACTCGACCCCGCCTGCGGTTCTGGCGCTTTCCCCATGGGTATTTTACAACAAATGGTGCATGTGCTGGGCAAACTCGACCCGCAAAACACATTCTGGAGTAGGCTGGTACTCGACAAATCGATGCAGGAATTCGATGATGCAGAAAAAGAAACCGATGAAGACAAGCTGGTATTGCAGGAAGAGATTTACAACACCTTCGAGACACATATCCAGTTTCCTGACTACACCCGCAAATTGTACCTGATTGAAAACTGTATATACGGTGTGGATATTCAGAGTATAGCCGTGCAAATCAGCAAACTCCGGTTTTTCATCTCGCTCATTTGCGAGCAGAAACGCAACAGCAATCCGGAAATGAACTATGGCATCAGGCCATTACCGAACTTAGAAACCAAATTTGTTGCAGCCAACACCCTGATAGGCATCGAAAAACCCGAAGAAGATGTGCAGTATCTGAAAGAAGATCAGATTAACCACATGATTAAGCGGTTGAACCACCTGCGACACCGGCAATTCTCGGTAACCAATGCCAGCAAGAAAAAGGAACTTCGGAGGAAAGACGAAACATTGCGACATGACATAGTAAACGAAGTAGCCCGACTTTATAAACTCCACGCCGACGAAAATCTCAATCGCTACAAAATGCAATTGAAACTGGCTGAAAGGGAACTTGATATGCTGGAACAAAGTCCCGACGATATTCGTACCACCACCAGTACCGATTTATTTGGCAACGAAAAAACCGATTCGTACAACTACACGGAGAAAAGGCGCAAAGAACTGAAGCAACAAATCAAAATGCTGAACAACAGCATCGAAGCCGGCAGTAATTATTCACGCTTGAACTCAATCGTACGGCTTGCTGAACAACTTACTTCCTGGAATCCATACGACCAAAATGTATCATCGTCGTTCTTTGATCCGGAATGGATGTTCGGATTGAAGCCGGATGAAAATGGAGAAGGGTATTTTGATGTGGTGATTGGGAATCCGCCATGGGGTGCAAAATTAAGTTTAGAAGATAAAACTCATTTTAAGAATGTCTTTAGAGAAATTGATTCATCTACCCCAAATACTTTTTCATATTTTATTGGTTGGGCATTTAAAAATTACAATTGTGTAATTTCATTTGTTTTGCCTGATAGTATTCTAATTAAAGATTACGCTAAAACGAGAACCCTTATCAAAGATTTTGTTTCTGAAATTGTATGGTATGAAAATTCGGGAGTACCAGATGAATATAAACCATTTGTTTTTGTTGACCATGATGTTTGTGTAATTAATATCTCAAAAAGAAGTTCTTTGCGATTTCGAAGAACGTTAAATAAGTTTGACAAGATTACGAAAAAGTTTATTGTCCAAGTGGATTATCCTTTAAAATCAATGATTTTTCTAAAAGAATTTGAATATGCATTTAACTTAATTGCAGAAGAAAAGGATTTTATCATTTTAAATAAAATTTTAAGATTTGAACCTCTTGATGTTTACATGCAATGTCATGAGGGAATCCATACTGGAAATAGTCGTGAACTATTATTCTTTAAAGAACGTAAAAATGATTTCTGCAAACCCTTATTTTATGGTGCAAGCGTTGGTGATAAAATTCAAAATTACAAAAGCAACTCTTCTGGTTGGTTTGTTGATTATCGATCTGAAATAATTAAAAAAACAGAAGGTAATTATGCATCTTTAAGGGATGAGAGAATATTCAAACATCCAAAATTATATATTACCAGAACTGGAAACCCATTTAAAGTATTTTATGATGAAAATACTTATTCATCAAATAATTTCTTTTCGCTTCAACACAAAGACTACTCAAAAAATAGTAGCCAGTTCTTGAAGTATTTATTACCTTTCTTAGTTTCAAAACTTGCCCAATTCTTTATTAGGACTTTTGCAGCACCCAGAATAGGTTCAACTTTTATTGAAACTAAAATATTTCACTTACTTAAATTCAGAATCCCAATTACTAATGAAAGCATTAGTAATGTGATAATTAATAGAGTTGACCTAATTATTTCAAAAAAGGAAATTGATTCAGAGTTTGATTCTTCATTAATTGAACTCGAATTACTCGTCTACCGTCTTTACGACTTAACCTATTCAGAAGTAAAAGTAATAGATCCGGAGATAGAGAGTAAGATCAGTGAAGAGGAGTATGAGAAGATAAAGGTAGAATAGAAAATAATAATATTAACTTTTAAGTGAAGGGCGAAGCAGATTTGATAAGTTTTATTTACAACTTAATTCGCAAGAGTTAAGTGCTTATTGAAAAGTCAATAAGTAGGTTATATACCAATTTCAGGTATAAATATATTATTTATTTCGAGAAGTTGAGTAATAATCGTTATTACTGTTATAAGGATTGAATTGACCACGACAGAAATGTTGATGTTGATGTTTAATTCTATAGCAATAATCATAAAATTTCCTGACAAGAAAGGGGTGGTGAAAATACATTTCACCGGTTTAGCACTTATCAATTCCAATGTAACCAGTCAAAAATGCGAAGCCCCATTCAGGTTCGCCCTTCACTTATTTATAATAATCTATGAAACAAAAAGAATGGTTTAAAATAAAATCATACCCTCATATTGGCTTACCATTAACCAATAATGATAAGAAGGATGTCTGTTCCTACGTTAAGAATAAGCATTTAATTGCTCGTCACTCATTTTTACCTTTTATTCACAAAAAAATTATCTCAAGAAAACTAAGGAAGGAATATGATGTAGATAGAAACCCAATTAATAAAGGTAAACGGAAATTGTTAAAACCGAAAGAAAGGGATATCTTCTTCTCAAGTCATTTAGATTCCAATATATTTTCATATTATGGTTTTGAGCTAAACAAACAATACAATAAAGTGCTTGAGGAAAAAGGACTATCACAAACTATAACAGCCTATCGACAGATTCCATTTTATGAGGATGGTATAGTTGTTCGAAACAAGTGCAATATAGACTTCGCATATGAAGTTTTTAAGTTTATTGATAATTCAAAACATGACCTTGTTGCAATATCATTTGATATAAAAAGCTTTTTTGACAACTTAAATCATGCTAAACTTAAAAACATTTGGTGTAAACTATATGGTTGGAGAGTATTACCAGAAGATCATTACAATGTTTTTCGGAATATTACAAAATTTGCCTACATTGAAGAAGTTAGCCTATTTAAACTTTTTCAAAATCAAATAATTACAAAAACAAAATCCGGAACCATTAAAGAAAAGAAGGTTGATAAATTAAAGTACCTTTATAATTCAGGAACTATTGCCTATTGTAATAAGCAAGATATACATTTGATAAGAAAAAGCGGACTAATTAAATCTAATAAATATGACATAAAAACAGGCAAATTGAGAGATTATGGTATTTGTCAGGGTTCACCAATTAGCTCTGTATTGGCAAATTTATATCTACTTGAATTCGATGAAAAAATCAACAACTACATTAATAACATCAACGGATTATACAGGAGATATTCAGATGATATGATTATCGTCTGTAATCCAGAACAAAAGACAACAATTATCAAATTAGTTGAGGAAAGTATTGAGAAAATGACAAAGCTTACAATACAAGCTGATAAAACACAAATATTCCTTTTTCAGTATGATGGCAAAAGAAAGAATTGCTTGATGGAAATTAATGGTATCTATAATCACAATAGCCATAAGTATAAATTAGATTATTTAGGCTTTAGTTATGATGGCAAATCGATTTCAATTAAAACAGGTAGTTTAGCAAAATATTATCGTAGAATGAAACTCAATATTAGGAGGTGTAATTATTATAGTCAGACCATTCAAAATGAGACAAAAGGAGAATTATTCGTTAGAAGACTTTACAAGAGGTTTTCATATATTGGGGCTAACAGAAAAATGAAGTTTAAAAGAAAACCTGGTACAAAAGACCAATGGATAAAATCAAAAAAATATAATTGGGGGAATTACATCACTTATGCAAAATTAGCATACAGAACAATAAATGATTATACAATCAAATCACAGATTAAAAAACATTGGAGAAATCTTAACAAACTACTAGTAAAAACGAATTAACTCATTCAAATATCATAAAATGATAAGCCACGAACAACTTAAAACTGAAGGATTCCAAGGTTTCAAAACCATAAGAGAACTTCAGAAGAATGACATCTTTCTTCCTGATAAGATGGGGGTATATTTGATATTAGCCCCGGATAATTTTCAGGTCGAATTTATTGAGAATGGAACAGGAGGTTTCTTTAAAGGTAAAAATCCCAATGTCAGTATTGATGAATTAACATACAATTGGGTGGAGGATGCAAATATTTTGTACATTGGTAAAGCCGGCGGTTCGGACAGTAATGCAACATTATTTAGCCGAATTAAGCAATATTTGAATTTTGGACTTAATAAACCGGTTGGTCATTGGGGAGGCAGATATATCTGGCAGTTAAGAAATTCAGGTGAACTAATTGTCTGTTGGAAAATGTTGAAAGATATTGAGCCAGCCAGTTATGAATATGCTTTGATTGATGCTTTTAGAAAAACATATGGGAAAAGACCTTTTGCAAACTTAAAAGACTGAAACAATAAGAATTAGCCTAATACTTATTCTTATATATTATGAAGAACGTATTGATATCGTGTACTTTAAGATAATGACAAAATTGAAATTGATGGAACAAAAATACTATGATTTTATGAACGATATAGCTAAGGATGACCTACTTGAAGGCCTTCTTGGTTATGGCATGTTTGCAGATAAAATTCCACCAATTTTCACATCATTGCCCTTGTATAACTTCTGTAAAAGCACAGGGTACACTTGGACATCAAAAAAAGACTTTTCATCTATATCCTATGAGAGTATTAGAAATATTTCTGTCCCACGTATACTGTCTATACCACATCCGGCAGCCTATGTTAATCTATGTAAATATTTACATGACATTTGGCCATACTTACAAAAACACTTTTTCGAGAAGACAAAAGACCAATCTTTCAAAGTAAGCAGAGTTCATCTTCGAAAAATGAAAGACACGAAAGAGCTTTTTGAGATGAACTATACAAATGGTTTTAAAGATGGTTATCCTGAAACGGACATTTCTATCGGCGCCAGATATATTGTTAAAGCTGACATTTCAAACTGTTTCCCTAGTATATATACCCATGCTATTTCATGGGCTTTAGTAGGTCTGACAGAAGCTAAAGCGAATCAAACAGATAGATCAAAATGGTATTATAAAATTGACTATTATACCCGCGCAATGAAGGACAATGAAACACATGGCATTCTAATTGGACCTCATTCATCTAATCTTATTTCTGAGATTATTTTATGTGCAGTAGATAATGAATTAACCTCAAAATACAAATACACACGACATATTGATGACTATACCTGTTTCGCTTCATCAAATCAAGAAGCTGAGGAATTTTTGTTAAGCTTATCAACTACTTTAAAAACTTACGGATTAGCATTAAATCACAAAAAAACTGAAATTATAAGCTTACCAGCACCATCCGATAAATCATGGAAAACAGTATTAAATAATATTCAACTACAAGACACTATTTCGATTTCAGAGTTAAAGCGATACTTAGATACGGCGATAGAATTGTCAAAAAGCAATGAAAATATCGCTGTTTTGAAATATGCTATTAAAGTTTTATCCAAAAAAACATTTTCTGATAAAGTGAAAGATTACTATTTCAAGAGAATTCATCATTTGATTATTATATATCCTTATCTTCTACCATTAATTGAAGAAAATGTAATAAAACCGCTAGACATTGAAAATGAACGGATTAAATCACTATCTGACGATATTCTGGAAGATGGTATAAAATACAGACGTTATGCAGCCATCAACTACGCTTTATACTTTGCTTTAAAATTTAAATTCAAATTAATTGAAACCGATTTTATAGGAATGTCAAAAAAATGCGAAGATTGTGTTTTTATGGTGCTGTCATTCCTTTACGATAAAATCAATAATCCGGATAATATTGAACAATACAAAGAAATCGCATTAAAACTGCAAGCTGATATTATTGATATGGATAAATACTGGCTTTTTATTTATGAGGTTCTAACAAAAGATGAGTTATTAGACCATCAATATAAAGCCCTCAAAAATGGACGTGTAACATTTATCAAAACAATATGAAAGGCAATTCAACATATATACGTATCATAACTGATTTTTAGCTGATATGATTGACAATCAAAATGTATATGCCTTAAATACTAAGGATCAAACAATTCATATTTCAGAAGCAGAAAGTGGTCGGAAAGGTTATTTCTGTTTGGGTTGTAAACGCGAATTACAAGCGGTTAAGCAAACCAAAGAAAACAGAATTTCATACTTTCGTCACGATCATAATGCACTGAAAGGAGAAGGTCTGTGTACATACTCAGATGAAACCTATCGACATCAATTAGCAAAACAGATTCTTTTAAACTACAAGAAAGTAAAAGTTCCTGCTGTATATAAATATCCACCCAAAGGAACTGAAAATTTAGTCGCAAATCTTATTTCGAAAGAAAAATATATTGAAGCCAGTTTTGGAATTCCTGAATTATCATTTTACGAAGATGATCAAGGAGGCATACACTATGGGAAGGTTTTCCCAGATTCAAATGAATATAATCTGTTAATTAGACCGGATATTACTTTTTTTGACAATCAATCAAAGCCGATATTACTTATTGAACTTGTTGCAACTCATAAACTATCAGAAGAAAAGAAATTAAAAATAAAGCATTTAGGAATTGATTGCATTCAAATTGCAATACCAAAAGATTCACCTGAAAATATCGAAAAAGTATTTGACAAAACTGAAAAAACAAAATGGATTTACAATTATGAACAAGAAAGCAGAGAATACGTTCCAACTTCCATTTCAGGTGGAGAGGGAATATCATTTATTGATGAAGACCAAAGAAAGCTTTTTGAAGAATCTTACAAATGCAGAATGTCGCAAATTGGAAACCTTATACGAACAATTAAACGATGTTTGGAATCAGAACAATACGGTGAAATTATCAGAGCTCTTGAATCAGAGATATCAAGAGTTGAGGGAAATTCAGAAGCTGAAAGAGAAGACCTTGAAAGAATACGAAGAGATCATAAACTTAGAATTGAAGCACTACGAGAAAGAATACGAGCAACGGTTAACGAAAAGTATAAGCAAGACATTGACAGAATCCTCAACGAGAGAGCAAGACTTGATGCAGAGGAGCAGCAATTACAAGAGTTCATTAGAAACGAAGAAGCATCAATTACCTCAACTATTGAAGAACATAGAAACAGAATTGAAGAAAAACTATCAAAACAGTATCCAATCACTATCGAAGAAGAGCAAAGAAGATATAGCAATTTGGAGCAAAGATATAAACGAAAGAAATCAGAACTTATCAGAAAAACAGAAAACGAGGATAAAATTATCAAAGAAACAAGACTTATTAACAACAGACTTGAATCAACTATTGCAGAAAAGCTTTCAACCATTACTGAACAAGAAAGAGAACTTGAAAACATTGAAAGAAAAATCAATGAAGAATCAGGAATTGAAAAGGAATATAACAGCCAAATCAAATCAATTGAAGATAAAATTAGAAGAATCGAAGAAGAAGGCGTACAACAACGAAACGAACTATCGGAGAGAATTAGATCAAATAGAAATGACCTTGAAAAGAAGTATAATTATTTTCGTAGACAATTTGTTGCTGCAATTCAAGGTCGAGAGTTTGAAGAAAATGAATATACCAGAAAATATAAAGCGATTATTGCTGACCTGGGCAAAACGTCCGATTACATCTTTGCTAGAAGGAATTACGAACGATACGAAAAAGCGTGGAGATGCTTTACGTCAGGGTCTTATAAGAATTGGCATGACTGAGCAGGAATTCTTTGAGAAAATGGATAAGTATGAAAGTTCAATTTAAATGTATTAGCTAAGACTTCATCTGACAGTAGGGCCATTTTTTAAAGATTAAGTATTGGGTTTTTCTAAGACATAGTGGTTTGGAATAACCGACTGGTAAGAGGGGGTGAAATCACCCCCTCGGCCATTCCAGCCAATCGGATTATTTCTGGCAGGTTGCTCCCCAGCAGAGCCCGCTTCCACTTCATCCGACGATGGCAAAGATACAAAATTTTGATTTAGAGTTTCAAGCATTTTCTCTTTTGTCAGATGAATGCTATCTTTCCATGTTTGCATCGGCGTTTTTCCGTAACAATATTTTCCGGAATGAGGCCTGTGATTATTGTAATAGTCCAGCCAGATATCCACATCCACTTGAAGTTCCTCAATGGTAGAATAAATTTTCTTTCTGAAAGCTGTGGCATAAAACTCCTCCTGTATGGTTCTGTGGAAGCGTTCACAAATACCATTTGTTTGTGGGCTTTTAGCTTTGGTTTTTGTGTGTTCAACATCCTCAATGGCTAAGTACAATTGATATTCGTGATGCTCTCTTGCTCCACAGTACTCTGTACCTCTGTCGGTTAAAATTCTCATCAATGGTATTCCATACTGATCATACAATGGAAGAACCCTGTCATTGAGCATATCAGCCGCTACCAATGCCACTTTCCGATCGTACAATTTGACGGTGGCTACTTTGGCGTAAGTATCTATAAAAGTTTGCTGATAAATTCGACCAACACCTTTTATATTACCTACATAATAGGTATCCTGAGCCCCAAGATAGCCTGGATGATAGGTTTCAATTTCTCCTTTTGCTACCTTTTCCTCTTTGGCTTTCTCTAATGCAACCACTTGTGCCTCGGTAAGTATCAGACCTTCCTGGGCAGCTTTTGCTTCAAGTGCTTTCAATCGCTTTTTAAAAGTTTCCAAATCATTGCGTAGCCAAACACATCTGACTCCCGCTGGTGATATAAAAACGCCTTCCTTTTTCAACTCATTGGATGCGCGAACCTGACCAAATGCAGGATTTTCTGTTGCAAAAGCAACAACACGTTTTTCTATTTCAAGCTCAATGCGGTTTTTGATTATGGGTTTTCTACGGCTGATTTCCTGCAAACCCATCTCGCCTCCTTCTTCAAAAAGCTCTTTGTATCGATAAAATGTGTCACGGCTGTAACCTAAATACTTGCATGCCTGTGATACATTTCCTAATTCTTCCGCTAATTTTAGCAGACCTAACTTGTTTTTGATTAACTTTGTCTCTGTATTCATTTCTGACAGTTTTAAGGGTGAAACTTATTTTGTTTGTGCAATTACAAATTTAAGCTTTTTGCCCTTAACTGTCAGATTAAATCGAAACTAATTCAG
>VSSQ01000291.1_pt1 | contig 22096 bp, 15 predicted proteins | sample 4763081 | NCBI WGS metagenome assembly VSSQ01 (sample SAMN12137344, study PRJNA551015) | bioreactor metagenome | isolation source: SDC9 anaerobic chlorinated ethene degrading culture | place: USA: Knoxville, Tennesee | collected 2015-01-01
TCATGGCAGAGTTTACAAGCGAAAACATAATTCGCACCGAGCAAGTAAGGGGCGGCACACGAATCACTTTGGTAGCATACGACTGCATCGTAGGTAAGAAAAGTGCCCAATATAAGCAGGGCAACGTAGGTGATAAAGCAGCAGAAGATGCAGCTCCCAAAGCTAAAAAGCCTAAACTGGGTGTGATGGTAGAAAATTACTACCCCGAGCACCACGTAAAGGGTTGCGACATTCCCCCGCTTGAGATTGATTTGGAGAAATTACGGGCCCTTAAAAAAAGGGATGAAGAGAGGTAGAAAGCAAACAAAAAACCATCTTCAGATAGTCATCTACACAATAACATTGGGAAGGTAAAAATAAAAAAATCACAGGAAAACACGAAAGGCAAGTTGGCGCCGACAGGCAGTTCGTTAACCCTAAATTTAAATAATAAACAACATGAAAACAGAAAATATTGGTTTTAAGAACGAAATCAGTTTCGTATGTGCTCTCCTTACCGGAGTAGCAGAAAGCAGTCAGGTTTATCCCCGCGTTACAGCAGAAATGCTTACAAGCCGCGAACTGGCTTTGATCTACAAAGGGATTATCGAGCTTTTCAACAAAGGGAAAGCGATGGACTACACGCTTTTAGAGCACGAGATGCGTGCCCTGGACCACGAGCTTTATGCCGAGATGAACGGACTAAATTACGTGGGAGACGGACTTCTTTCTGTGGTTGATGATGTTCACGTTACCACCTATGCCGACCTGATTGTGGAAGAGTATCAGCGTAACAGCCTTCGTCTGCTAGCCATGGAGCTATCCGGCAAGTGCGGTAGCCGGGACATTCCGGTAGAGCAAATCCTGCAGTTGGCAAACTCCAAGCTGGAAGAGATTGCCGGCATGGGCGTAAACAGCACCAGTACCCGACAGATCAGTGAAATCGGTCAGGAGGTGGTTGCCCACCACACCCGATTGTTGGAGAACGGTGGTACTTCGGTGGGTTATTCCACCGGCCTTAAAGGCATGGATAACATTATGGGTGGCTTTATGAGGGGCGAGGTCGCCATTGCCTCTGCCCTGACCTCTCACGGCAAGACAGCCCTCTCCCTTCACATGGCTGTGCAGATTGCCCTTCAAAACATACCGGTCTATATCATCTCTCTGGAGATGAGTATGGAACAGCTTTACGGACGTATCCTCATGTCGCTCTCGAATGTGTCGCCGGAGAACCTGCGTATGCACGGACTTACCGAAACAGAAATTGCTGTAGCCAAAAGTCTGAACGAAACAACGCTGCGTGAACTGCCCATCTACATCGACTACATCCCATCGGCAAGACCCGAAGATATCCGCGCCAAAGTAAAGCTGGCTCGCAAGCGCAAACAATGCGACTTCCTGATTCTGGACTATATCAACCAGTTGGATACGGGCCATGCTCAAGGTGAGAACCTGGCTACATCACTGGGACATGCCATGAAACGCATCAAAGACCTGGCAGTAGAAGAAAACATCCCTGCCTTAGTTTTAGCACAGATGAACCGCGAGATTGAGAAGCGCAACGACAACTACAAGCACAAGCTGAGCGACCTCCGCGACTCCGGGGTACTGGAACAGGCGGCGGACGTGGTATTCTTTATCAACCGCCCCGAACTGCAGGGCAATGGTAAAGGCGATGACGGCGAATCCTTGGTGGGCATTGGCAACATCAACATCCTGAAGAACCGTAACGGTGCCACCGGAACCACCCGCTTCCGCTACAACACCCACATGACACGTATCTCTGATTACTAGCTACTATGGGTAACAGCAAAGAAGAGATAGCGAAGCTGAAGGAGGCCGTGAACATCGAAGACGTAATCGGCACCTACGTGGAGTTGGAGTATAAATTAGGAGGTAAGTGTTTAGGATTATGCCCTTTTCACGACGACTCCACCCCCTCCATGCACGTACATACCGAAAAGCAGATCTTTAAGTGTTTTGCCTGCAACGAAGGCGGCGATGTAATCGCCTTTATCAGCAAAATAAAATCGTGCACCTTTGCCGAGGCTGTTAATCTGTTGCGCCAGGAATGGTGCAACGGATCAACCCCTCCGCCACAACACATCGAGCGAAGGGAAAAGGCCAAGGCACAGAAGCCACCTGCTACACCGGCGCAGCTTGCCGCCATGGAAGCTAGCAACGTAAAGTTCATGCGGTCGATGTATGGACACCATCCCGCCCTGGCCCGTATACATGAGGTAAAGTTGGACGACCACAGCTGGATGGATGGCAATAAATACCACCCCGACTGTGCGGACATTACCCAGGCCTATGTGGATTTCGAGGTAAGTCAGGCAGGAGGTACGGTGCCCAGCGCGTTTAAAGCCATGAGGGGACGGATTGTATTCCCCATCCGCGACGAAAACAACCGGCTGGTCGCCTTTGCAGGGCGTACCACCCAGACCATCACGGACGAAAACAGGAGTTACACCCCTAAATACGTAAACAGCCAAACAAGCGACTTGTACAACAAAAGCCGTACTCTGTACGGTTTGCATCTGGCAGGGGAGCCCATACGGACAGAGACCTTTGCCTTCCTGACCGAAGGTTACAAAGACACCCTGGCCATGGTGGCAGCAGGCTTTAAGAACACCGTTGCCCAGTGCGGCGCCGCCTTTACCGACGACCAGGCAGAACTGCTGAAGCGCTACACCAAACGCGTAGCCGTACTGATGGATGCCGACGACCGCGGACGAGAAATCGCAGCCGCAGCCATCGTCGTACTCCATCGCCACGGCATGCAGACCAGCGAACTACTTCTCCCACCCGGTGAAGATCCCGATTCCCTCTTCCGCCGCATAGGAAAACGCGCCTTCCGCTCCATCGTTGCAGAGTCCCAACTTACCGGGCATCTGCAAGCGCTTAAGGAAAGCACCGGAGTGGATCTGGCAAATATGTGTATGGAAGGAAGCGGTAACAGCGAATTAATCCGGATGAACGGAGAGGAAATGACCGATCCGCTTTATGATCCGGAGGCAAATGGCGAGGAGGGGAACAACGAATCCTTTTCGGTCAGGGACCCGAGCGAATGCAGATCAACACCGAGTTGATGAAGCTCCGCTCCCAACTCTCCGAAGTAAGCAAACAACTAAACAGACCCGTAGTCTGGTATAAATAAAAAAGGCACCGGTCGGGTAAAATCTAGCAAAGTCAGAAATTACAACACCCCGACCGGTTGCCTTAAATACATTTTCACGTTCATTAATTTATTTGGTTTAGGTTATCTATTGTATTACCCCCGTCCACTTTTAGCAACGGACGGGGGTTTTTACATAATAAGAAGATCTACAGCAGAAGAATTCAACTTTTCCTTCTCAGTGCTTTTTTAGTGTTACTGTTTTAACCGGAATAAACATTTGTTTGGATTGATCCAAATTGAAAATAGATTTAATCACAATTTAAATACCACGATATCAACACAGATACAAATACAACAATGCATTCTGTTTGCAAATCTGTTTGCTGAAATTCATTAAGCCTTCTGCACCATCGTTGACGAATACCAACTTACCGAACACCTGCAAACGCTTGCATCCTCTCCCCAATCCAGTATGGGTAAAAAAGCATCGGATAATTCACTTCAGCCATAATTAGATAATTAAAACAAGCTATTTTAAATGAATACTTTAAAAAGACTAAAGAGTTTACTCTTTGGTCTTTTTTTATATATCTTTGTAGAAAAGTTAAATATGAAAAAAGATAAGAGTTTTATAGAGAAAACCTTAGCACTACTAGAAGAAAATGGGTTTGTTAAAGATAAAAGTTCACTAACAGACAAACCTATTTTCTATAAGTCTATTTATACAGATATTTATGTAGTCTTCTGTTATGCAAATTCAAAAAGTAAGAACTATCTAATTCATTGCTTTGATTTATTTATATCGCATAGTAAAAGTATAAAAGAAGTAAGAGAGGAAATTAGATTTTCAGATTTCTGGATTGGAAGTTTTAATATTAATAATGATATCCATTTACGCATTTTCGATGAATTAATGTTTATCAATAAAGATATGAAACTAGAAACTCAATTTGAGAAATTGGATATGAAATATTATAAAATGTATTTTGAAAAAGAGAAGTAATCTCAGATTCTAATAATATAAAATAATTCCCAATATGAATAAAGAGCTATTAAAGAACCTTTTCAATAATGTAAAGTCTCTAGAAGATTCTATAAAATTCATCTATAGGACAACAGACCAGAATGAACCATTTTCTTTTGCAAACTATAAGATGTTTATGCGTAAGTATAATGAAATTGCTTTACTAGTAGCTGGACAGTTGGAAGAAAATATAATTTTTGACATATATGATATAGAGAAAATTAAAGATTGGGATGATGTATTTAGACCACAATATAAAATGTATTTTGATATGGTCTTAGGAAATATAGCCTTACTAAGATCCACAATTGAAAATATGTTGGATATTAAAAATGAAGAAATAATCAACCTTAAGAATTTCTTTACATCAAATCTTCGCAAAGCAATATTACATGAACCAGAAAATGAAGCCTATATTCAAGATAGTATAGAACAATTGCTTATTGGTAAAGGATTGGCAAAAGGCATTGATTATGATAGAGAAGTCGGAAGGATTAAAGTGTCAATTAAGGAATATAAACCTGATTTTATTTTCTTAAAACTTGATTTAGCATTAGAAATAAAATTATCTAAGACTAAAACAAAATCCAAAGAGATCGTCGATGAAATCAATGCAGATATTCAGGCGTATGGAAAAGGATATAGTCAACTTTTATTTTTGATATATGATTTAGGTACCATTAGAGATGAAGAAGAATTCAAAAACCATATTGACAATAAGGATAACATACAATTAATTATCGTAAAAAATTAATTAATTCTTATGGAACAAACGATATACCCAAAATGTCTAAGTAACTGTAATAACAATTTACAGTTAGGGAATGTCTATCTCCGATATTATGGCAGAGATTTTCCTAACTTAATAACTATTTATGAAATAGAAAAACCATTATTCTATGCCTATACAGAAATAAAAAGCATTTCTAATGAGATTGCAAATAAGGAGTTTAGTGACTATATTATAAAGGGTCTATTTACTTTGGTAATGTCTCACTTTGAAACAATGCTTTCCGATTTTTCTAAAAAAATACTTCAATTTTACCCACAAAAATTATCCCTCTTTAAAAAGGAGAATATAACATTATCAGTTAGCAACCTTAATAATGGTAGATTAATAGAGCAAATTATTGAAAATGAAATAAATAGAATCTTTTATTCTAATCTTAATGAACAGATAAAGATATTGCAAAAAATCTGTGGAATTCAAATTGATAGCAATATTCTTGATATAGATAGTTTAATAGAGATTAAAGAAACCCGAAATCTTCTCCTACATAACAATCTTATTGTTAATGATCAATACTTAGACAAAACCAAGAGCGTTAAAAGGGCCCATAAAAAAGGAGATGCCATAAATATTGATAAAGAATACTTTGAGAAATCTATACTCCATATTCTAAGAGTATTGGAAAATATAATAGATCAGGTCAGAGAGAAGTATAAGCATAATAGCCTTATAAAGTTGTTAGAGAAAGTGTGGAGATTTACATTCAAAAATGAAATAATAAAAATAGAAGATTTCTGCACTTTAAACTACATAGAAGATACAATTGACGGACCGTTCAATTTTCCAACTTTTTTATCTAGTTCAGAAAAAACATATATGGAGTTTTGGAAAACACAAAGAATGGGGAGTCAAATTGAGAACCTTGCCATGGTTCATCTTTCTGATCCTACTAAATTATCATTTTTAGTTGAAGTTTTCGGAGAACTGCGAATGACCTATTGGCAATAATTCACCTATTATATGAAATAAGGACAATCTCCTCCTTAAAAACAGTAATCTAAACAGTCAGTAAATAAAAAGGATTGACTATCCTGACACAGTTTTATTTAGACCCCTTCAAATGTCATAATATGCTGAAGAATTAGGATTCATAATCTTTTCAATACCCTCTCTTGCTAATCCTAATTTTAATGCTTTGTAAATTCTTAAAAATGATGGTATCTGCATAAGCCCCTTCTTACCCCATACTGTTTGATTCTTACACTTTTCTATAAATAAATCTTTATTACAATTAAATGGGAACTGATTTGTATTGAAATTAGGATTATGTTGCATTAATAACTTTTTTCTTTTTCTTAACACATTAATCATTGTAGATATCAACCATTGATCCAAATATTTCATTTGATTCTCATCTGTTATCAAAGGATAAAAACTCATTATTCCTTTAAATGATAGTTTCTTATATGTCCCATTTATATACCTTCTTAATAAATCTTCAGTCATATTTCCATATAAATATCTACGGACTTGCATAATAGCAGTAACCAAATCTCGATCTAATCCATTTGACGGTATATTAACTGCTTTAAAAGGTTCTGATTTTATCGGTTGTATCAAATTTCTATATAAAAGGTAAGATATTTGTTTCTTTATTTTTTTGATAGAATTATCTTTTATACCTATATTCTCATAAGAAATACGGTATCCTAAAAACTCTATATACTCTTTTGTGTTTTGAAACTCAGATTTCAGATCTTTGCTTTGTAGTAAATTTATACCTGCAGATTTTTTTTTATTTATTTTTATTCCTGCTTCTTTTGAAAAATCAGAAATAATATCAAATGCCCTAGATATTTTCGTATAATCTTTAGACCAAATAATAGTATCATCCGCATATCGCGCAAACCTAATACCTTCATTCTCTAGACAGCGATCAAGTTTCCAACATACAAGATTAGCTAAAAATAAAGAAATAGAAGTTCCTTGAGGAATGCCAACTTGAAAATCATCAATAAATGCATGAATAATATATATATCTAATTCACTTATTAAAAATTCATTTTCTTCGAACTGCTTAAATAAAAACTCATGATTTATTGACCCAAAGAAATCACTAAAATCAAATTCAGCCACAAATATTCTAGATACATTTGTTAGTTCATGCGCAATATCTTGAATGGCAAAATGAATATTCCTATCATTTCTATAAGCATAAGAAAGAGAACTAAACCTATGCTTATTTTTGGCTAATAAATTATGATAAAATCGATCAGAGACGGCAGCATCAGGTATTTGATAGACCGAAATACTACGCTTTCCTCCTCCTTTTTTGCGCACACTTTTTATATAAGGAGAATTGGGCTTGTAAGTGTGTGACAATATACTTTTTGAAATAGACTTCGCTATTTGTTTTTTTCTTTTTATAACATAAAACGGGTTATATTTATGGTCCAGTCCCCACTCTTCTGGAATATAAATATTTTTATCAGGTGCGTCTGTGATACGTCTTTTGTTTCTTTGATAACTTAATTCCAAATAATTATGATACAAATGAAAAGATTCAGCTTTTTCTTTTGCCTCCTTTAAGATATCGCGCAATATTATTTTTTCCATGGTATTGAGATTTAAAAAACAAAAAGCTCTTGATAATCAAGAGCTTTCCACGGGGAGAAAAAGTAAAAATAAGCTTTCTTCTTCTTCCAAATCTTGAACTGATTTAGAAAACCACGGTTTGGCATTTCAACCAAACATAAATCTACCCGTTTGTTCCCTTAGAACGTCTAGCAAAGTTATATATAAAAAAGGAAAAAACAAAATACAAGATATAAAGTATTTAAAGTAGATAGATCCAGATTCCTTTCTTTTGGAACCATTGTCAGAACAATTCAATCTCATTATCTCATATTATAAATTTCTTTCATAACAGGGCAATCGATGCTGCCAGTGAATCATTCAACGAAAAAATTACTGCTTTTAGATTGGGTATTTAGAGATGTCAAAGACAAAGCATTCTTTTTATTTGGAATATGTAAATATGCATAATGTGAAAATCACTCAACTTATTACGTTGATCAATTTTCCATCGTACAGATTTATTATAGATTACTTCTGCTTCTTGTACTCTTCTTTGGTTATGATACCTTCTATGGCCTTTTCAAAGCTTTCGGCGTCTTTGTAAAAAATCCAATGAATTATGGGGTGGCCTCCATAAATAGAAGAATAGGCTTGCTGAAATTTCCAACCCTTGTTAACCATATAATTTGCTGCATCTACCATGCTATTGAAATCTATTACTTCACCGTTTTCATTTACGAACTTAAGTTTTCCACTCAAGTCGCCCCAAATGTTATAGGAAGATATATTTCCAAAATCGAAAATAATCTTCAATCCAGATGAAAAATCCTTCTCAATTCCTTTTACCTCGCAATAATAGCGTTGCGTTTGAGAGAATGATTTTGTTGCCGATAAAGCAATGATAAATAATACGAATACGAACTTCTTCATTATGATAGTTATTAATATATCAACATAAATCATCAAAAACCTCACCACCAGTCCACTCTAATCCCTGAGCAAGAGTGAAATGCTTTTGGGCTCCATCTTCCCGAAAGAACGAGCGTATATTTTCGTGAACAAACACATCTTCACAAAATATGACTTTAGCAAGAGTCCATGGCTTCGTAGAATCAGAAGCACTCTTACACATAACCAACAATGCGGCACCATTATCAGTAATTACAGACTTTAAAACCAACGATGTATATTGATCGTTTTTGCAGAACGGTTTTCCGATTTCCAATTTATCCTTATAGTCAGCAATAGGGGTATCCGAGATTTCAGTGGGGCAAAATGGAAATTCGCATGGAATTTTCCAATTTGTTTGTATTGCATGGGCTGTCAGTGATTGTACTTCGTTCGACTCAATATTATTTCCCATATTCCTCAAAGTATTGTCAGGATATTGGGGTTTATTGAAAATCCATTCACCAATTTTCCCCCCTTTTAGTTCGGTTCTTTCCTGAGACCAGGAATTTAAACGTTCATAAGATACACGTGCTTCTGCTGATGTTACAGTCCTCATCCATCCAAAATTCGGATCTTTATCTTCGTATCCTTTTAAAACCGACGGATCAGCCAAAAATACTTCAATACGACCAATTAATCTTTCTATTTTAGCAACAGTGATTTTATTATTAAGCACATTTTCCAACTTTGTCAGCCAACGCAAATTATCAGGGCGATTGTTCCTTCTGTTTGTATCAATATGGTCCACAACATGCTGATCAGTAGGCGGCGCTCCTAAAAAAGCGAAAGCAACAATCCGGTGCACTGTTTCATTACTAAAGTTCATATAGCCTGTTTTTTCGTTTGGCTTTCCAAAAGTCCAAGCTTCATCATCCTTGCGTTTTTGCTTATTTAGCCTCGAATGACGCAGAATAGCACCATTATCACGGACTGAATAGTGCTCATTTTTATAATCACACTCTCTAACTTCTTTGAAATCATCAATGCTTACCATAATCTTTCTTTGCCTGTGGTGTTATTATCAAGCTTTGACTGCCTTTGCTTTGGCCTTTTCTTTTATAAGGATTACCGAAACGGCTGCAAGGATCAGGAAACATCCGCCGGTTAAAAGGGCATAGATTGGCTGACCGTTATACACATGGTTTACTATCCAGCCGTGGATTACGCCGTTTACTATCTGGGGAATGGTGATAAAGAAGTTGAATATTCCCATATAGGTTCCCATTTTGGCGGGCGGCAGACTGTCTGAAAGGATGGCGTAGGGCATGGCCAGGATACTTGCCCAGGCGATACCGATACCTATCATCGAGGCGAACATCAGGTCCGGATTGGTAAAAAGGTACATGGTGATTAGTCCCCCGCCTCCCAACAGAAGGCATACGGCATGGGTTGCCTTACGGCCGATTCCTTTGGCGATTGGTATCAGCATCAGGGCAAACAGCATGGCCACAAAGTTGTATACGCTGAAGAGCTCTCCCACTTTATCGGCCGCCACCGCATACTGCGCAGATGCGGGATCTGTTACGCCGTACACATGTTGCGCCAGTGCAGGTGTGGTATAAACCCACATCGAGAAGAGGGCAAACCAGGAGAAGAACTGACACATCCCGAGCTGCACCATTACCTTGGGCATGTGCCTGATATCGTGCATAATCTCGAGGAAACCATTCTTTTTCTTTACCTCGGCGGTTGTTACCTTTTCGGAGAAAGCTGCCAGCTCCTCGGGCGAATATTCTTTGGTCTTAATGATGGTCCACATCACGCTGCTGAACAGGATGGCGGCCCCAACGTAGAAGGCTACTTTCACATTGTCGGGCACTTCGCCGGGGGCAGCGGTGTTGGACAGTCCGAAAAAGTTATTCATGATACTGGGTAACAGCGAGCCTACCACGGCTCCTACCCCGATAAGGAATGTCTGGATGGAGAATCCCTTGGTGTGTTGTTCGTCCGGCAACATATCTCCCACCAGGGCCCTAAATGGTTCCATGGTTACATTGATGGAGGCATCCATAATCATAAGCATTCCGGCTCCGATCAATACAGGCGACAAGATGGCATGGGCCGTTCCGGGCGATAAGAAGAGGTCGGCGTTGGGCATCAGCACCAGAGCGATGGTGGTAAGGATGGCTCCCACGAGGAAGAACGGACGGCGGCGGCCCAACCGGCACCATGTTTTATCCGAATAATGACCTATGATGGGCTGGATGATCATCCCCGTTAGCGGTGCTGCCAGCCAGAAGAGCGAAAGATGTTCCACATCTGCTCCGTAGGTTTGTAAAATTCTGCTTGAGTTTGCGTTTTGCAGTGCAAATCCGAATTGTATACCGAGGAAACCAAAGGTAAGGTTCCATATTTGCCAGAAGTTCAAAAAAGGTTTTTTCTTCATAAAATGATGCTTTAAGGTAGTTCACCGCAGCAAACTTAGTGAATTAATCTGAAAAGCGAAGCCCGCCGGACTAAAAAAGTCAGCGGGTGGTTTCGCGGACAACCAGGTTTGTCTTGATTATCTTATTGACAATCTGATCGCTCTCGCGCCGGCCTTCGATGTGATCGAGCAGCAGGCGCATGGAGGTGGCCCCCATTTCGTATCCGTGCTGGTCGACCGACGTAAGCTGGGGATTACTTATCTCTGCGATGGCATTGTTTGTGAACCCGCAGATGGATACCTGGTCGGGTACTTTAAGCCCTTTGGCCTTCACCACATTGAGGATACCCAGAGCGGTTTCGTCGTTTACGGCAAAAAAGGCATCGGGTGGCTCGGGCAAATTAAGCATAGAGGGGGTGATGGCAAGGGCATCTTTGTAATTATTGCAGATGGTCATCAACGATTTATCCACATAAATTCCGTGCTTGCGCAGGGCATCTTCGTACCCCATGCGCCGGTTGCGCGAAATGGGCATATGTGATTCGGATCCGTAAAAGGCAATACGCCGGCAGCCTGTATTAATAAGGTACTCCACGGCTGTTTGCACACCGGCATAGTCGTCTACCACCACACGGTCTGTAAGAATTCCGGTACAGATACGGTCGAAAAACACTACCGGCACTCCGCTGTCTATCAGTTCCTGAAAATGCGAGAAGGAGGTGGTTGTTTTCGCCACCGAAGCAAGCACTCCGCACACACGGGATTCCTGCAGGGTGTATGCCCCGCGCACCTCGCGCTCGAACACTTCGTTGCTTTGGGAGATGATCACCCGGTATCCGGCCTTTTCGGCCTCGTCTTCGATACCCGACAAAACCGATGAAAAGAAGAAATGCACAATTTGAGGAAGTATCACCCCGATGGTTTTGGTGTTGCTTGTGCGCAAACTCAATGCAAGGGCATTGGGTTTGTATTTATGCTCTTTGGCAAAAGCAAGAACCAGCTCTTTTGTTTCCTTGCTGATGTCCGGATGATCGGCCAGAGCCCTGGATACGGTTGAGGGTGCTACATTAAGTGATTTCGCTATATCTTTTATCGTTATTTGCCGCTTTTTCATTTGTTAGGATCTTTTCATTACTCAAAAATAATAGTTTTTAATTAACAATTAGCATATCCGACAAACTTATTATGAAATTATAACAAGATTTACTTATTTATGCAAACGTTTGCGGAATCGTTTGCATGGAATAAAAGGGCTTAAACCAACTATTTAACCCATAAATCTGTTTTGTGTATATACTTTTGCATCGTTGACTGAAATTATTAAAATTAAACACAAAATAGAGTATTAATCTTAAATTAACTAATGCATGAAAGAGAAGATTCATTCTTGTAAGGTTAGAATTATCCTGTCTGTTGCGATGGGATTACTATTCTCCCTCGGTGTCTTTGCACAGCAAATAACTGTAAAAGGCCATGTGAAAGATGCCAGCGGTATACCAATTATTGGTGCGAATGTTGTTATTAAAGGATCTACAATCGGATCGGTAACCGATCTGGATGGTAATTTCCAGCTTCAAGCTCCTCAAGATGCTACTATTTCCATTTCATTTGTAGGATACAAACCCACAGAGGTAAAGGCTGCTCCGGTATTGATGGTGGTTCTTCAGGAAGATGCCGTTATGCTGGAAGGTACAGTGGTTATTGGTTACGGTTCTGTTAAAAAGGAAGATGTTACCGGCTCTGTATTGGCTATTGATGCCGATAAACTTACCAAGGGTATGGCTACTTCGGCTTCAGACCTGCTGGTAGGTAAGGCTGCCGGTGTAAGTGTTGTTACCGATGGTGGTGCTCCGGGTGCTTCGGCTGCAATCCGTATCCGCGGAGGTTCGTCCATGTCGGCCAGCAACGATCCGCTTATCGTTATCGACGGTGTTCCTGTAGACAATCAGGGTATCAGCGGGATGTCTAACCCGTTGGCTACCGTTCACCCCAGCGATATCGCTACATTTACTATCCTGAAGGATGCCTCGGCTACCGCTATCTACGGTTCGCGTGCATCAAACGGTGTAATCATCATCACGACCAAGACTGGTAAGACCGGCCGGGTTAAAGTGGATTACAACGGTTCGTTCTCCGTTAGTACCAAGTACAACGAAGTAAGTGTGATGGACTCCGAGACTTTCCGCAATTTTGTAACTACAAAATTCGGTGCCGGAAGCAATCAGGCCAAGGCTTTGGGTAACACCAGCACAAACTGGCAGGATCAGATTTTCAGAACGGCTTACAGCACAGACCATAACGTAAGTATTTCCGGAGCAATTCCGAATATGCCTTACCGTGCTTCTGTGGCTTATACAAATGAGAATGGTATCCTGAAGACTTCAAACCTCGAACGTGTTACGGGTTCATTAAGTGCCAATCCTAATTTCTTCGACAAGAAGTTGAACATCAACTTAAATGTGAAAGGGGTTTATAACACCAACCGTTTTGCCAACCAGGGTGCTATCGGTATGGCTACTCAGTTTGATCCTACTCAGCCAGTTTATATGGATAACAATAACTACGGAAACGGCTATTTTATCTATATGAAAACAGATGGCAAACCAGTAGATATCGCTCTTACAAACCCGGTTGCCATGTTGGAACAGCGTAACGACGAGTCTACCGTGTACAGAAGTATCGGTAACGCTCAGATCGATTATCGTATGCATTTCTTGCCCGACTTACGTGCTAACCTGAATGTGGGTTACGACGTTTCAAAAAGTGAAGGCAATGTGATTATTGCGGACAACTCTCCTATGACCTATACTTCCGGTAACTTTAAGCAGGGATTTGGTGAAAACACCTATTATTATCAGCTTAAACGGAATACATTACTTGATTTCTACCTGAATTATGCCAAAGAGATCGGCATCAACAACATCGATGTGATGGCAGGATACTCCTGGCAGCATTTCTATAACAGCACAAAAAACAGATACCCCTACTCTGCTGCCTTCGCTCAATCGAAGGGTGAAGAGTTCTATAAGGAAGGCGACGAATACGAATCTGAAAACTACCTGATTTCTTTCTTCGGTCGTTTAAACTACACGTTGTTGAATCGTTACCTGGTAACATTTACATTGCGTAACGACGGTTCTTCACGCTTTAACCCGGATGGTCGCTGGGGTCTGTTCCCATCGGTTGCTCTGGCATGGAAGATGAACGAAGAGGCTTTCCTGAAGGATGTGGATGCATTGTCTGATCTTAAATTGCGTTTGGGATACGGTATAACCGGTCAGCAGAACCTGGGTAGCAGCGACTATCCTTACATGGCCCGTTACATGTATAGCAAGGCGGGTGCCAACTATTACTTTGGCGACACCAAGTATTCGCTGATCGCTCCGTTGGCATACGACGAAAACCTGAAGTGGGAAGAAACAACTACCTGGAATGCGGGATTGGATTATGGCTTCCTGAACGGCCGCATCACCGGTGCTCTTGATTTCTATTTCAGAGAAACTAAGGATTTATTGAATACCGTATCGGTTGCCGCAGGTACCAACTTCAGCAACCAGTTGCTTACCAACGTAGGTACTTTGGAAAACAAGGGGGTTGAGTTCAGTATCAATGCTCACCCGGTTGTAACAAAGGATTGGGACTGGACCATCGGTTATAATATTTCATACAATAAGAACACGATCACCAAGATGACTTTGAATGACGATCCTAACTATGTGGGTGCTATTCACGGTGGTATTGATGGTGGTACAGGTTTCAACGCCTTGATTCATGCTGTTGGCAAACCGTTTAACTCATTCTATGTATACGAACAGGTTTATACTCCGGAAGGTGTGCCTGTAGAAGGTGCTTACGTAGACCAGAACGGCGACGGCAAGACCGACGAAAAAGACCTGATCACTTACAAGAAAGCGGCTCCGGATGTATTTATGGGATTCTCTTCTCAGTTGTCTTATAAGAACTGGGATTTCGCCTTCGCATTGCGTGCAAGCTTAGGAAACTATGCTTACAACAACATCCAGTCGCAACGTGAAGCTTGGGGTGGTTCGCAGATGTACGACCAGACCGGATTCCTGAAGAACCGTGTTACTACAGCCGAATATACAAACTTCAACAATGCACGCTACTTGTCGAACTACTATATCCAGAATGCTTCATTCCTGCGTATGGATAACATTTCGATAGGTTATACTTTCAACAAAGTGTTTACTAAAGATCAAAAAGCAAGAGTATATGCAACGGTGCAGAATCCGTTTGTAATTACAAAGTACGACGGTCTGGATCCTGAATTCAACAACAACGGTATTGACAACAATATCTATCCTCGTCCACGTGTATATATGATTGGTTTGAGCCTTAATTTTTAATATGATATAAATATGAGAACAAATAAATATAAATATGTAATTTCCGCCTTCTTGGTAAGTGCTGCCCTAAGTGTCACCTCTTGTACGGGAGACCTGGATACGGTGCCTTTGGATAAAGATGAGCTTGTTTCTGAAGTCGTATTTGGAAGCGATATCGCAGCTTACCAGCAAAGCATCGCCAAATTGTATGCCGGTTTTGTAATTGGTGGTAACTCGGGTGGCGACAGTGATCAGGACGTGGTTGGTATCGATGGTGGTAGCCAGGCTTCTTTCCTACGTGTGTTGTGGAATATGCAGGAGCTGACTTCCGACGAAGCGCATTGTGCATGGAACGACCCGGGTATACCCGACTTTAACATCCTCTCCTGGGGTTCTTCAAGTCCGTGGATCAAAGGTTCTTACTATCGTTTGTTTTATCAGATCAGTGTAGCGAATGCTTTTCTTCGTGAAACAACCGACGATAAGCTGGCTGCCAGAGGTTGCTCTGCTGATGTGATTGCAAAGGTTAAGACTTTACGTGCCGAAGCTCGTTACCTTCGTGCCTTGTGTTATACACAGGCTTTGGACTTGTACAGAAATGTTCCGCATGTAACCGAAAACAGCAAGATTGGTAACGTATTGCCCGACCAGATTATGGGTCCGGAATTGTTTACCTACATCGAAACCGAATTGAAGGAGTGTGAAGCCGATATGCTTGATCCTACCGTTGGTTTTAGTGCCAATTACGGTCATGCCAACAAGGCTGCCAACTGGGCTTTGCTTTCAAGATTGTATCTGAATGCCGAAGTGTATGCAGGTGTAAAGAAATATACAGAGTGTATCACCTATTCTAATAAGGTTATCGCTGCTGGTTATCAGCTTGAACCGGTTTACGGCGATATGTTCCGTGCAGACAATCACTTGTCTAAAGAAATGATTCATCCGTTGCGTTACGACGGCGACCAGACCATGACATGGGGTGGTATGACTTACCTGTTGTGTATGGGTTCGTCAGACATGCAGTCGGCTACCAATGCCAAGGGTGCATGGCAGGGTGTTCGTGCCAAGTCTTCTTTGCTTAAGATTTTCGAAAAGGAAAGCAACAGCACTCTAGACTCACGCAGAAGCATGTTACGTACCGAACTTACTGCCAATGTAGAGATTGTGGATCAGTCTACGTTTAAAGACAACGGTATACCTGTTGCCAAGTTCTATAACGTAAACAAGGATGGTTCTAATCCGGGTAGTGCCGAAGCGTATGTAGACTTCCCCTACTTCCGTCTGGGAGAGATTTACCTGAACTATGCGGAAGCTGTGTTGAGAGGTGGAACAGGCGGCGACAGAGCCACTGCTTTGAAGTATATCAACGACTTGCGTAAGAGAGCCTATACAGACGACAGCAAGGCGGTTATTGCCGATGCAGATCTTAAACTTGATTTCATTCTGGATGAAAGAGGACGCGAATTGTTTTACGAAGCTCAGCGCCGTACGGACCTGATCCGTTTCGGTAAGTTTACTTCCAACGATTACGTATGGCCCTGGAAGGGTGGTTCTGCCACCGGTACCGGCGTTGCCAGCTACTTTAAAGTATTCCCCATTCCTTCGGATGATATGGGTACCAATACAAACCTTATTCAGAATGAAGGTTATTAATCAAGGCTTGTACAACTTATAAATTAAACAGAAATATGAAAAAAATTAATATATTCTTTCTCGTTCTATGCTGTTTATCTTTCTTCGGATGCGAAGAGGATGATAAGGTGACAATGCTTGATTTCAGCAATATTGTCGCACCCGAACTTGAAAAGGTGTTACCGGAAAACTTTGTAATTACAGAAACAACCAACCTGAACGACCAGGTAGGTTATGTTCTTTGGGAAAAAGGTGAATACGGATATGCGGCTTCGGTGACTTATACCGTTCAGGCAGATATTCATGGAGGTACTTTCGAAGAGCCTGTGGAATTGGTCTCTTCTACAACCGACAGAGCTGTAATTACAGCCAAAATGCTTAATAACACTGCCATGGCTTATACCATCGAATCAAAACCGATTACCCTGGATCTCCGACTTAAAGCGGTAGTTAGCTCGACCGGTGGCGACGGAACTGCGGTTCCTGTTGTATATTCGAAAGTTAAAACCTTTACATTTACTCCGTACATTGCCGAAGTTCCGGTGAAGGATGCCCTTTACATTGTAGGTGGTGCTCTGTATGGTTGGGGTAACGATAAGGCCAATGTGGGTAAAGACCTGCAACCGATGTTTGCTGCCGACAGCAAACCGGGTGAGAAGATTTATACCTATACCGGCTTCTTCAAGAGCGGAAGCGGTGGCTTCAAGATTATCACACAAGCCGGAAACTGGGATACCTGCTACGCCTATAAGGGTGCTGGTTTAATGGGTGCCAACAATGACGGTGGCGATTTCCCTGCTCCTGCTGCTGATGGTTATTATACGCTTACTGTAAATCTGGCCGATCTTACCTTTACAATGGTTCCGTATGCCGAAGGTGCTACTGCCAAAAGATATGCTACAATTGGTGTGATTGGTGATGCTACTCCTACCGGATGGGATTCGGATACGGATATGGTTGAAACATTGCCTCACATCTGGGTGATTCAGAAGATCAACCTGATTGCTGGTAAAACTATCAAGTTCCGTGCAGATAACGACTGGGCCGACAACTGGGGTATTGGAACAACTACAAACAATATTCCTTTTGGGGTTTCGTCAAACGGCGGAGATAACTTCCTCATCGAGAAGGGTGGCGAATACTTGCTTGTGCTGAACGACCTTACAAAACATTATATGATTATCCGGACCGAAAAGCTTCCGTAATCAGTACTATGTAACAAAATCGGAAAGGGTATTCATCCTCCTTGGGGGGTTATGGATACCCTTTCCTTTCCTAACCAATAAAGATTATACACATGAGAAAATTTTTACACACCTTATTTATCATTCTGTTTTTGTTTCCGGTACTGCATGCACAGGTTACCACCGTACCTGCGGTTGTTACGGAATCAGGGGCAGTTGACATTATCTTTGATGCCTCGCAGGGCAATAAAGAGTTGATGGGCTATACCGGAGATGTGTATGCCCATACCGGTGTTATCACCAACCTCAGCACCAGCGGAAGTGATTGGAAATATGCGCCTGCCTGGGGTGACAACAGTGCCAAATATAAACTTACTTCGTTGGGTTCTGACAAGTGGAAACTTACTATTTCGCCCGATGTACGTTCGTGGTACGGGGTACCTTCCGGCGAACAGATCAGCAAGCTGGCCTTTGTGTTTCGCAGCGCCGACAAGACCAAAGAGGGTAAAGCGGTCGGTGGTGCGGATATCTTTGTTACACTGAATGAATCTGTATTTACACCTACGGCTCCGGTTGTTCAGGCTCGTCCGGCTAACGTGAAGGATGGAATAAATTACCTGAACGATAATTCGGTAACGCTTGTTCTTTATGCCCCGGGTAAAAGTCACGTGCACCTGATGGGCGACTTTAATAATTGGACCAAAGACAATGCCTGGCAGTTATTTAAGGATGGCGATTATTGGTGGATTACGGTTAACAACCTGGAGAAGGGAAAGGAGTATGCTTTCCAGTATCTGGTGGATAATAGTCTGAAAATAGCGGATGCCTATTGCGAAAAGATTCTGGATCCGTCTAACGACTCCTATATTCCGGCTTCAGTGTATCCGAATCTGAAAAGCTATCCGAATCAGACTGACGGGATTGTCTCAATATTGCAGACCGGCAAGACCGGCTATACGTGGACGGCGACCGATTTTATTGCTCCTCCTGCCGATCAGCTGGTAATATACGAACTACTGGTACGCGATTTCACCACCGAGGGTACTATAAAAGCGGTTACTGCTAAACTGGACTATCTCAAATCGTTGGGCGTAAACGCCATCGAGTTGATGCCTGTACAGGAATTCGACGGGAACGACAGCTGGGGGTACAATCCTTGTTTCTATTTTGCTCCGGATAAGGCCTACGGTACAGAAGCCGATTATAAGGAGTTTATCGACGAGGCACACAAACGGGGCATTGCTGTAATTCTGGATATTGTCTTTAACCATGCCACGGGTAATCATCCCTTTGCCAAATTATATTGGGAAGGTTCTGCTACTGCTCCCAACAATCCATGGTTCAATGTTACTGCGCCTCATCCCTACAGTGTGTTCCATGACTTCAACCATGCTTATTCCGGCACGCGCGAATACTTCAAACGGGTATTGGAACATTGGTTGAAGGAGTATAAATTGGACGGATTCCGTTTCGACCTGTCCAAAGGGTTCACACAAAACAGTTCCACAGAGCAAACGGCCTCCAATTACGATGCCAGCCGTATCGCCATACTGAAAGACTACAACAGCAAGATCAAGTCGGTCAACCCCAAGGCTTATACCATTCTGGAGCACTTCTGTGTTGCTACCGAAGAGCTGGAGCTGGTACAAGACGGTATGATGGTGTGGGCTAATGCCAACAATGCATTTTGTCAGGGTATCATGGGGTATAGCAGTCAGTCGGATTTCTCTTCCCTCAGCGCCCAATCCCGGCAGTGGAATCTGAAGGGCATGATAGGATACCAGGAAAGTCACGACGAAGAGCGTACCGTTTACAAGGCGAAGACCTACGGAGTGGATGGGGTGAAGAACAGCACACAGGTTCAGATGGAGAGAGCCGGTATGAATGCGGCTTTTCTGTTTACCATACCTGGACCGAAAATGATCTGGCAGTTTGGTGAAATGGGCTATGATTATTCCATCGACTACAACGGTCGCGTAGGTAAAAAACCGGTGAAATGGGATTATTTGGAGAATCCGGACCGGGCGAAGCTGGCCGACACCTATGCCACTTTACTGAGTCTGCGCAACGAGTTCCCGCAGGTATTTGCCAATCCGTCCACCGAAATGCTTCGGGTTAGCGAAAGTTATTGGAGTAACGGCCGGTTTATTACCTTGCAGCATCCGGATCTGAATGTGGTGCTGGCGGGTAACTATACTACTTCTGCCACATCGGTAACTTTGCCCTTTACACAAACGGGTACCTGGTACGATCTGTTTACCGGCGAATCGTATGTGGTGGATAACCTGAGTAATCCAGTGAATGTTACGCTTCCCGGAAGCAGCTTCAAACTGCTTACCAGCAAAAAGACGCTAACGGACAGCGAACCTATCTCGATGGAGAAGCCTGTGGTGGTCTACCCCAATCCTACAAACGGTTTTATTCAGTTTAGCGACAGTGCTCCGAAACGTGTAACACTTTACAATACCTTAGGCAGACAGGTGCTGCAACAACAGGTAACCGATGGCACCCTCAATATAGGCAATCTGCCTGCCGGTCCTTACTTCATGCAGGTTTATACCGCTGGAAAGATGGAATCGCTCACGATTTTAAAGAGATAAGATCGACTAGGGCCAGACAGTAATAGTCTGACAAAACCAAATGCAGTTCGACTTATTAATGCAATAGTTCAACGCAATATACGCTTTCAGTTTATTACTGCTACGCATGTAATTGAAAAGAAATAGGAGGTCTCAATAATCAGAGACCTCCTATTTTTATTTACTATATCCATCCACTAGTGTCCCGTTAAAATCCTAAACAGACCTTATATATAATTCAAGATAAGCTGATGGTAGAATGTGAGACATTTATAAATGTCCATAATCCATTTACATTGAATATGACACTGACTATAATTAAATTTTAATAGGACTTTAATGTTACAACTAACTGGAATGTTCATTTTATCGATTCGTAAAGTGGTTTATATATAAGAGAGTCTCTCCAATGCAATAGCACCGGAGAGACTCTCTTATTATCAATGACATTTCTTTCAGTTTATATCATTCCTATCCTCTGCTTACCACTTTGCCTCCCAGAATGACGGAGTCAATCAGGTTGGAAGTATAGGCATACGGGAGATACCAAAGTGATGGAATTTCTTTAGTTATAAGCACATTGGCACGTTTGCCCGTACCGATGGAACCGTGACTGTCACTAATCCCCATGGCGTAAGCGCTGTTGAGGGTTGCTGCATTGACAGCTTCTTCGGGGGTAAGCTTCATGATGATGGTAGCCAGGGAAAGAATGAACTTCATGTTGCCCGACGGCGACGATCCCGGATTATAGTCGGATGCCAAGGCAACGGGCAATCCGCTGTCTATCATCATTCGAGCAGGTGGATACTTCATTCCTAAGAAGAATGCCGCACCAGGCAATAAGGTAGGCATAGTTACACTTCCTTTTAATGCCTCGATCTCTGCATCTTCGGTAAACTCCAGGTGATCCACCGAAAGGGCGTTATGCTTCACTCCTACCTGTATTCCTCCCGAAAGAGCCAGTTCATTGGCATGAATCTTCGGACGTAGGCCATACCGGGCACCTGCTTCAAGTATTCGCTCGGTTTCAGCACAGGTAAAAAAGCCCTTGTCGCAAAAGCAATCCACAAATTCGGCCAGCCCTTCGTGCGCCACAGCTGGAATCATTTCGTTCACAATCAGATCCACATATTCAGATTGTCTTCCTTTATAAACCGCAGGCACTGCATGGGCACCTAGGAATGTGGCACGGATAGTGAGAGGGGTGGTTTCCTTCAAGCGACGTATCACCCGCAACATCTTCAGCTCGTCTCCGATATTCAGGCCGTATCCGCTTTTAATCTCCACGGCACCCGTTCCCATACCGATAATTTCATTGGCGCGTACCAAGGCCTGGTCGTAAAGTTCGTCCTCGGAGGTTTCATGCAAACGAAGGGCCGAGTTGAGAATACCCCCACCTCGTCTGGCTATCTCTTCGTAGGAAAGTCCTTTAATCTTATCCACAAATTCCTGTTCCCGGCTTCCGGCATATACAAGATGGGTGTGCGAGTCGCAAAAAGCAGGTAAAACATACTTGCCGGTTGCATCAATCGCCTCATCTGCCTGAACATCTGTTCCCGAAAGGTCGTGCATCGGTCCATAAGATACGATGCAGCCGTCTTCCATCAA
>VSSQ01000476.1_pt1 | contig 22063 bp, 21 predicted proteins | sample 4763081 | NCBI WGS metagenome assembly VSSQ01 (sample SAMN12137344, study PRJNA551015) | bioreactor metagenome | isolation source: SDC9 anaerobic chlorinated ethene degrading culture | place: USA: Knoxville, Tennesee | collected 2015-01-01
TCGGCTACCAGGCCAGGGGAACCCTCGGCCGCAGGATCGTCGAAGGAGAGAAAAACATACGCATCGCCGGAGAAGACGTGACGGTGAAAGCGGAAATACATACCATCAACGGTTTTTCCGCTCACGCGGACCGGGACGATCTGCTAGCCTGGGCGACGAACTTCGCCACGTCCCCCCTGTTCCTCATCACCCACGGGGAACCTGAATCCTCCCTCGCCTTTTCCAATACACTCGAAAAAGCGGGAATGAAATCCGTTGTGCCCTCGCCCGGGCAGGAAATCCAGCTTGAGCCGAACGGAGCCGCCAAAGCGGTGAAGTTCCCTGAACATCCCGTACTGCTCAGGGGTGAGGCACTGCCGTCTGTCCTCACAGAGATCCTGACCCTGGCTTCAGGACTGAGGGAATCCGTTCCGGCGGAAGGAGACGAAGATATCCTTCCGCTGCTGCAGTCCACGAAGGTTCTCCTTGAAACGGCCAGGGGGAAGCTGTCGGCCAAAAAAGCCTAGATTTGTCCGCCCATAAAATGATGGACGAATGTTTCTCCGCTGTGATTCAGGCGGCCTTCCACAGGGAGGACGGAAAGTGATACGGAAAGCAATTGCCCTTCTGGGAGCCCTCGCCCTGGGGGCCATGCTTGTGACCCTTGCCCGGAGCGTACCGGAAGGGCAAAAACTTCCTGCGGTCATCCCGCTGCCTGACGAGGGCGTTCCTTTTCTTTTCCTTGAGACCCGGGAAAAGAATGCTTTTTCATTGCCTTCGGCATTTCTTCCGGATGACTCCGGGAAAATTACGACCGCCTTCAGCGGTCTCCGGAGCATCTTCCCCTTTCTTGCGAAAGCGGAGGAAACCGCGGTGCTGTTTTCCCTGAAAGAGGGACGCCCGTTTGTTGACGGTGTGCTTCGCTTCGGCGGTGACGATTCGGAGAGCATTGCCGGGGGTGTGGTTCCCGAAACCTGGAATTCCCCGCTGAGAGCCGGGGAAGTTTCCGGGGATATCCCGGGGCTTTTCGAACTGAAGGGCGGTCCGTCTCCTCTTTTCCCGCTGTATTTCTGCGGGAGAAACGGGGTGACTCTTCTCGGGGCGACGCCCGGTCGGGTGAAGGCCATGGCAGCACTCCTTGAAAAGGGTTCGGGTGGAATGAATGTTTCCTGGTTCTTGGAAAAAAGGTGGCCCAATCATTTCATGTTCTTTGACGGAGGGATACTCTCCCATGCAGCTTCGAAGAAAGGCGTCTCCGTTGGCCACGGAGGGATTTCAGTAACTGCGGCCTGGAAGGGAGACCTGTCGGGTGGCCGGCTGAAATGGGAATCCGAAGGGATTGAAGCTCTTTTCAGCCGAAATCTGCCGGAAAAAATAACTCCTGTACTGTGGGACGAGAGGTTTCTTGCCCCGGAACCCTTTATCGCGTCCATTGGAATCAGTCTTCCAAGGATACCGGTGACGGCCTTCAAAAATGCCGGTGCAGGAGAATGGAGCATTCAGGATACAGTCGGCCTTGGAGGAAAAGAACTGGATGAGCTTTTTCCGGGACCGCTGATGGTGTCTCTCGGCGGAACCGGCAAGCTGCTCGTTTTCTCCCTGCCGGGGATTCTCTTTCAGCTTCCGGGAAGAGGAGCCGCCGGAACGTCCTTTGCAGCTTCCTTCTGGAACCGGGAGTGGAGTTCCCTCGTCCCGGCTGTGGAAAAACTTGAAGGATTTCCCGCGGGAGGGACTGCATCCATACCTTTTTCCATCGTGTGCGCGGCCAATGCCGAAATGCTCAGGTTCGGCGTTATTGACGGAGGCACTCTGAAGTCCGAAAAGCAGATTGCAGATTTTGTCCCCCTCATGGGGGACGAACAACGGGCCGTTTTCTGGGCTTATCTCGACGGGCCTGCTCTTGCGGAAGCTGTTCGGAGCCTTGCAAGGACAGGAAAGATAATTGAAAAAATGGGACGGAGCTCCGGCGTGGACATGAAAACGGTACTCCGGACATCGGAAGCACTGGAAAAAGCAGGGATACTGTCAGTCGTCATGCCTTCAATGGAAAAAGGCGTTTTTGAATGGAAAATAAGCCCTGTATCCGTGAAGGACAAATGAAGGAACCCCGACGGCCGAGGAAAGCCTGCCGGGGGAAACGATCAGGAGGGAGTACTATGTATTCAGACGCGCTACAGGTCCTCAGGCAAAGGGGACACATCGAATGGTGCAGCAACGATGACGATCTAGGGGCCCTCTTCCGGCGGGAGATGGTCACCGCCTACGTCGGGTTTGACCCTACGGCGGACAGCCTTCACGTCGGACACCTGATCCCCATCATGGCTCTCGCATGGATACAGAGATGCGGCCATCGGCCCATCCCCCTTGCAGGCATGGGAACGGGGCTTATCGGTGACCCTTCCGGGAAAAGCAAGGAGAGAAACCTGCTCACCATTGAAAAAGTGAAAGAAAATCTCGAGGGAGTGAAAAAGCAGCTTGCCTCTTTTCTCGATTTCCACTGCGGCCCGAACTCCGCTCTCCTGATCAATAATTACGACTGGCTCGGAAAACTTACTTTCCTGGAGGTCCTCCGGGACGTGGGGAAGCACTTTTCGGTCAATTCCATGATTTCCAGGGAATACGTCAGGAGCCGTCTCGAGGACCCGGAGAAGAGCATTTCCTACACGGAATTCTCGTACGTCCTGCTTCAGGCCTACGATTTCCTTCATCTTTTCTCGAATTACGGCTGCAGACTCCAGATGGGAGGAAACGATCAGCAGGGCAATATCATATCGGGAGTTGACCTCATCCGGAAAAAAACAGGAGGGGAAGCCTTCGGGGCAACCCAGCCCCTCCTTCTGACGTCCTCCGGAACAAAATTCGGAAAGACCGAAGAAGGAGCCGTCTGGCTTGATCCTGCCAGGACGTCGCCGTACAAGTTCTACCAGTTCTGGATGAATGTGGAGGATCAGTCGGTGGAAAAGCTGCTGAAGCTTTTCACATTCCTGTCCCTCGACGAGATTGCGGAAATCATGAATCTTCACGAAAAGTCCCCGGAGCGACGGGAAGCCCAGAGACGCCTCGCATGGGAAGTAACCACCATCGTGCATGGAGCAGAAAGCGCGGAAACGGTGAAGAAAGCCAGCTCGATCCTCTTCGGTGAATCCTTCGAACCCCGGGAGCTGTCGGGAGAAATGCTCCGGACCCTTTCGGCGGAAGTCCCTACGGGGGAGTCATTGAGAGAGTTTCCCCTTCCTCTGGTGGATCTTCTCATGTCCGCCGGCGCCTGTCCTTCAAAAAGCGAAGCACGCCGCCTGATCAAGGGAGGCGGCCTGTACGTGAACGGTGAACGGGTGTCCGACGAGAACCGTTCCGTAAAGGAAGAGGATGTTCTGGGCGAACGGTATCTCTTTGTCCGGCTCGGAAAAAAACGGTTTTTCATGATTCTTTTCAGATAAACAAGCCGCGGAGGGAGGGAATGAAAATGGCCAAAATAGAATGCTGCTGGTATATCGGAGAATCCCTCCTGCCCTGGGAAGCCTCAGTTGCGGGAACCCTTGCCAGGGCGCTGATCAGAAGCGGGGTGGCTCTTCATGCCTATTCGGGAGCCGGAACGGATCTCCTGAACATTCCCGGGCTTCTCTCATGGCGCTCCATGCACACCATGGAACGGGCAGCGGCTGCGGGAATAAGGGGAAGACTTTGGCATCTGTGGGGAACCCCTCCCTCCTGGTGGGGGATGGTGCGGCTCAGAGCGAGGACCGTTCACACCCGGTTTTCCATGAAAACGGAATGGAAAGGCCATCCGACAGTGTTTTCCGCCACCGAGTGCTCTGGGGGAGAAACCTATATCCCTCCGGGATTCGAGGTCAAGGTGAACTGGGGAGGGGAAGCTCCGGGAGAAGCTTACCAGGGGGATGAGTCCCCTCTGTGTCTTTTGCCGGGGGAGACGTCCGTAGAAAGTGACTATTCTTCCCTCCTCGGAAGTATGGGAATGAACTTCAAACCCCTCGGCCGGGGAGGAGAAGAAGCCATGCAGCATCTGTCATCAGGCAGGACCGTTCTTCTAATAGAAAACCCGAATTCCTCTCTCTCCCTTCTTTCCGCCAACGGAGCCCTCATGGGCGTTCCTGCGGCGGCCCCCCGGTCGCCGCTCATGGACGAATTCCTCGGGAAAGACGGATATGTCCATTTCGATCCTGCCGCGGGGCTCGAGGAGAAACGAAGACTTCTGACCTTGCTTGCCGGTGAGGGAGGGAGAGCGGCTTCGGCTGCAGCGCGGCGCCATGTGTCGGAACAATTTGCCCCCGAAAAAGGTGCGAAAAAGCTGGAAAACCTGTATCTGTCCCTCTCCGGTGTCAAAAAATGAAAGGGAGGGCCGCTGTTCTCGACTGCATAAGGAAATGGATCAGACCGGGCTGGAGGGCTGCGGCTGTGGCATCCTTTTTCTCCTGCGGCCTCAGGATCATCAGGCCAAGAAGGAAAGTGGCCCTCGACAATCTGCGGCTGGCCTTTCCGGACTCGGATGAATCGTGGAGAAAAGAGACAGTGACGAAGTGTTACCAGCATATCTCCTGGATGGTGGCCGAATATCTCTCCCTTGTCTCAGATCCCTCCCGGGTGCATTCCTGGATCGTGGAAACCGAGGGAAAGGAAATTCTCGACGAACTCAGGGACTCCGGCAGGGGGGCGATCATCCTGACCGGTCACGTGGGAAACTGGGAACTCCTGGCAGGGTGGCTTGCCCAGTCGGGGTACCCGCTAACAGCCGTGGTCCGGAACCCTGACGACCCGAATCTTTCGGAACTCATTGAAACCTACCGGGCGGCGCTCGGAGTAGGCACCATAGAGAAACATTTTATAATGAAGGACGCTGTTCGCCTCGCGAAAAAGGGAGGATTTCTCGGTCTTCTTCCCGACCAGGCATGGCATTCCTCAGGAGTGCGCGGCCCATTTTTCGGCCGGATGTGCTACACGGCCGGCGGCCCCGCCGCCATAGCCCACCTTGCCGGAGTGCCCGTCGTTCCCGTTGTCTCTTACAGACTTGCCCCATTCCGGCACAGGGTGGTCATTTCTCCTCCCCTTCCCATGGCCGAAGGGACTGACAGGAACAGCGCCATTCATGAAAACACGCTCCGCATGAACAGGTCAATTGAAGAAATGATCCGCCCATTTCCCGAGCAGTGGCTCTGGCTTCACAGGCGATGGAAATAATTCTTTCCCGGACAGAGAAAGGAATGAAGCCTGCAAAACTAGTCCTGTTCCGTATTTTTCCCTTGATACTCCGCTCTTTTGATGCTACTCTAATACAAAATATCAGAAGAGGAGGGGATGGTCATGATATTCGAGTTCATGTCGCGAGGAAACATCGCTCGTCTTCCTGACGGCATGACTGTTGACGGCCTGCCCGAAGGGCCGTTTCCGAGGGTCCTCCTTCTTCTCCCCTACAACAGGTATCTCGTGGGCTCCGCGACCATGAAACATTACGAACGCTGGACCCTGGGGAAACTTGGAACAGATGAATCCACGGAAGTTTTTCTTTACGAGGGGAAACCGAAGACCCTTCTGCTCGGAGAAGTTGAGAAGGTGACCATTTCAGTCGAAGTGATTTCCCAGCTGAAATCATGTCTCTCAGGGCAGATGCCTCCTCCGGGTGAGCACATGCCCTCCGCTCTTATTCTCAGGGGGCTCATTGGAGAAGAACATCTTCTGGGAGAAGGAGAGTTTCTTCATAACGAAGAAGCCTTTTTTGACGTTCTGGAAAAAGACGGCATGGCGAAGATGGCCTACTGGGCCATTCGGCTTGCCCTTTTCAGGAACGATTATGAAGCCGTATCCCGGGTCAAGACGTGGATGAAAAGTGCCGCGGATGTTTTCGAGGGGGTAACCCAGCCGCCCAAGATATGGTTCTCCCTGACAGACCTCCCCGGAAAAAGGGACATCGAGGAAATGGAAGGCCTTGCTTTTTCACTCGACGACCTTCAGAGGATGAACTCCCAGTCCTCCCGGCCCGTTGTGCTGTACAGCAAGTCCGGATATCTCATTCTCTCAGATTTCGGCGGAGAAGGCCCTGATTCAGCCTTCAGGATATGGATGTTTCTGCCCATTTCCCTCTGGAACGAAATGCGGGAACGGAGGAAACTGTCCATCCGGGAGATAGTCATGGCTTCCTGGGGATATCTTGACGGTCTGTCGGCGGAAAAGGAAAGGTCCCGATACGCCCAGCGGACAGAGGCCCAGGGAACAAGAATGGTATAAAAAAACAGGAGAGAGGCTGAAATGCCTCTCTCCTGTTTTTAACGGCTTGGGGAAAACCTATCAGCTGACTTTCCATTTCCTTTCCACGTATTGTAGGGAGAAACTCGTGACGCTCGTCAGAACAAGGTAAATTATTCCCACCACAATGAACGTCTCGAAGGAGGCGTAGGTGACGCTCCTTACCTGCTGGCCCACCATGGTAAGCTCCGTTATTGCGAGGGTTGACAGCAGGGAAGATTCCTTGATGAGGGTAACGAACTCGTTCCCGATGGCCGGAAGCATGTTCCTGATTGCCTGGGGAAGGATGATGAAGCGCATGGTCTTCAGATACGAAAGGCCGAGCACCTTGGAGGCCTCCCATTGACCCTTGGGCACTGCCTCGATTCCGCCCCTGACAATCTCGCCCACGTATCCCGATGAATTGATCGAAAGGCCGATTATCCCCGCCGTAAAGGCCGGCAGATTCAGGCCGAGGGAGGGAAGTCCGAAATAAATCAGGAAGAGCTGGATGAGAAGTGGCGTTCCCCGGATGATATAAATGTAAGATGCGGCGATGGCCCGGACCGGTGCCACGGGAACAACCCTGAGGGCCCCCACCAAAATCCCCAGAAGGGCTCCGAAAAAAACCGAGAGCAATGAAGCCTGTATTGTCACCTTCGCCCCGGCGAAAAGCATGTGAAGATAGGGAACGATGGCGGAAAAATCAAGCGTCATGGCGGCATGCCTCCTTTTCGTCGCCTTCGGTAAGTTCTTTCCCGAAGTGGACAAGCATTCTCTGGAGGAAAAGCTGGGTCCTGGGGACTTCCGGGCAGGAGAAAATCTTTTTCGGGTGACCCTGTTCGACAATATTGCCGTCGGCCATAAAAAACACCCTGTCAGAAACTTCCTTCGCGAACATCATCTCATGGGTGATGATCATCATGGTCATTCCGGAATCGGCGAGGCCGGCAATAACATCAAGCACTTCGCCGACGAGCTCGGGGTCAAGGGCGCTGGTCGGCTCGTCGAACAGCATGATTTTGGGGTTCATCGCCAGCGCCCGCGCAATGGCAACCCTTTGGCACTGACCTCCCGAGAGTTGGTTCGGCCGTGCGTTTCTCTTTTCCTCCAGCCCGACCCTTTTCAGAAGGGCCATGGCGTTCTCTTCCGCGTCCCCCCGGGAAAGGCCGAGGATTCGTATGGGACTGAGCGTGAGATTATCCAGAACCGAAAGGTGGGGAAAGAGATTGAACTGCTGGAATATCATTCCCACCAGGCGGGCGATGTCGCGATTTGAATGGCTGGAGCCGTCGGTCCGCTTCCCGTACAGGTAAATTTCACCGGAATTGATCTTTTCCAGCCTGCAGATGCATCGTGCCAGAGTACTTTTCCCGGACCCGCTGGGGCCGATAACGGAAACCACTTCTCCTTCCCCGACGGAAAGAGAAACGTCCCGGAGCACCGAGAGGCTGCCGAATGATTTGTGAAGCCTTCGCACCTCTATCGCAGACTGAGAAGCGGCTGAATCCGAAGGGATTGTTTCGCTGCCGTTGTTTGACACTCCCGTCACCTCCTGTTTAACTGGAACATTATAACGCAACCGGAGGGAACGTCAAAGAAAAAACCGCCCGTGAGGGCGGCTGTTCCTACTGGTCGTACCGGGACTTATAGGCGTCGTGATTCAAATCGGACATCAGGTTGTTGAAAGTATCGGACGAATCATCCCGGGAAGCGCTTTTGGCGGTTTTCAGTTCATGCGTTGTCTTTTCCATGATACATCTCCTTTGCTGCAGGATAAAGAATTCCTCAAATTGGTCCGTACCAAATATGAAAAAATTATAGCACATGGTCCGGACTGTGCAAGGGGTATTGCCAACATTTTTTGTTTGATTCACAATAACGGAAGGAATCAAAAGAAGGGGGACGGGCTTGTGGAGACGGTAAAACTGGGTATTGCAACCGAGTACATTCCGGGAAGAGTCAACGTGGGACTGTATGTATCAGACAACGGTGCCCGGCTGATCGACAGCGGCCTGGACGACGAAGCGGGAAGAAAAATTGCCCGCATGCTCGAAGAAAGAAAAATTCCCCTCCAAAGAATCGTAACGACCCATTCCAATGCGGATCACTGCGGAGGAAACGCGTTCCTGAGAAAGAGGACCGGCTGCTCGGTTGCGGCGACGAAACTCGAATCGGTGGTCATTGAAAACCCGTTCCTGGAACCTCTTGTTCTCTGGTCGGCCTTCCCCTTCGGGGAACTTGAAAACAAGTTTCTTCAGGCGAAGCCGTCGGAAGTTGACCTGATCATAGAAAATAGTGGAATAGTGGACGAATCCGGACTGGAAGCGGTCCCTCTGCCGGGACATTTTCTCGACATGATAGGCGTCCGGACTCCGGATGACGTGCTGTTCGTGGCGGATTCGGTCTTTTCGGAAGAACTCATTGAAAAATATGCCGTCATGTTTGTCCTTGACGTTGGGGCGGCCCTGGAAACCCTGGACCGTCTGATCAGGGCTGAAGCCGCCTGGTTTGTTCCCAGCCACGCGCCTGCCTCGGAAAATATTGTTCCTCTCGCGGAGGCAAACCGGAAGGGGCTTCTTCGGGTGAGCGAGGCAGTCCTGGAAAGCTGCGGGGAGCCGGCAAGCAGGGAGAAAATCCTTCAGGGCATTGCCGGCAGGTTCTCTCTTTCCATGTCGGTGAGTGAATACGTTCTCAACAGCGCGGCCGTGGGAGCTCATCTCTCATGGCTGAGAAAACGGGGACAGGTGGCTCCCGTTGTGGAGAAGGGAGTATTGCTCTGGCGAAAAACGAGATGAAAAGGGGCTAAATTCCGAGAACCCTGATCCAGAAAGGAAGGGTGACAGCCGAAAAGACGGTTGTTACCGCAATCACTTCTCCCGCATACTGGTCGTCCATTCCCATTCCCTGGGCAACCACGAGAGAGTTCACCGCCACAGGCATGGCGCATACAAAGACCACAACCTTAACCATAAGGGAGTCCACCGGCCATGCGAGAAAGAACGCCCATACAACTGCAGGCTGAACAACGAGTTTTATCAGCGCATCTCTCCAGGTTTTCCTGAGCATGGAGGGAACGGACCGGAAAGAAAGCCCCGCTCCCACGGCGAGGAGCGCCATGCCCGTCCCGATGTCGCCCAGTACTTTCAGGGTAACATCCACCGGGCGGGGAAATTCGTTCACCCCTGCCAGAGAAAAGCCGATTCCTGCGAAGCAGGCGATCACCATGGGATTGGTGGCGAGTTTCCTGGCCGAATTGAGAATGGACCTCGGCGAGATTCCCCCGGAGAGGACAATCTGGGAGGCGGCGATGGAAATCATGTGGTAGCCTACAAGGCTCATGGCGAAATACAGGGAGAGGCTCTCGAGGCCTCTTGAACCCAGGGCTATTGAAACAGCGGGGATTCCCATGAAGACCTGGTTCGAGCGCATGGAAACGAGCGCGGAAATGGCGAGGCGGTGCCGTTCCTCACCGGCCAGCCTTCCGGCGGCCCAGGCGATCAGGGGCATGATAAGATAGCCTGCGTGAACTGCGGGGAGAAGGTTCAGGTTCCCTGCAGCCGCAAGGTCCGCCCTTGCAGTGAGCCGCACGAGAAGGGCAGGGATGGAGAGCCAGTACAGGATCTTGTTGTTTTCCCTGAATGTGGCCCTTGGGATAATGCCGAACTTGGTGAAAGCCCACCCGATAAGGATGACTGCAGCAATGGGGGAGATGATGGCAATTTCATTCATGAAATAAGCTCCTTTTGCCCTTCATCGGGCCTTTTCTTTAACGGCGGAAACTCATGCCGGTCAATTATAATACAGTCTCGGGTTTCAAGGCTCAATAAAAGAGTACACAAAGGAGGATCGCATATGCAAATCTCACCTGTCATTTTTCGTGAATATGATATCCGCGGCATCGCTGATACGGACCTTTCCGACCCTGTTGTCGAAGCTGTGGGAAAGGCTTTCGGCACCTGGCTCCGCCGCCGCGGGGTGGACAAAGTTTCCGTGGGCGGCGATGTCCGGCTCTCAACCGCAAGAATAGAACGGGCTGCGGTGCGCGGGCTGACCTGGGCCGGACTCGACGTGGTCAGGCTTGGAACGGTTACCACGCCCATGCTGTACTGGAGCATACCGGGACTCTCTCTCGGCGGAGGAGTCATGATAACGGGAAGCCATAACCCGAAGGACATGAACGGCCTCAAGCTTTCCTGCGGTACTTCGACACTGTACGGCGACGAAATTCGGGAGATTCTCCGGATGATCCTCGAGGACGATCTTCAGAAAGGTTCCGCTGAAGGCAGGGTGGAAAAAGCAGATATTTCCGGCAGGTACCTGGAGATGCTGCAATCAAAAATCACACTGGGTTCCCGGAAACTCAAGGTTGTTGCCGATTGCGGGAACGGGACCGCCGGCCTTCACGTCCGTCCTTTTCTCGAATCTTTGGGATGCACCGTGGTTCCGCTTTTCGAAAAGCCTGACGGGACATTCCCCAATCACCACCCCGATCCCCAGAAGCGGGAAAATCTCCTTTCCCTCATGGAGACCGTCGTCAGGGAGAAGGCAGACCTCGGCATCGCTTTCGACGGAGACGCCGACAGACTGGGAGTGGTGGACGAACGGGGTGAGATGATCTGGGGAGATATCCTTATGGCTCTTTTCTGGGAAGAAATCCTTCCGAAACATCCGGGAGCGGAAGCCATAGTGGAGGTAAAATGCTCCCAGTCCCTTGTGGATGAAATCCTCAGGCTCGGGGGGAAGCCGCTGTTCTGGAAATCAGGCCATTCCCTCATCAAGGCGAAGATGAAGGAGATCAGTGCCGTTTTCGCCGGTGAACTATCGGGCCATTTCTTTTTCGCGGACGAGTATTACGGTTTTGACGACTCTTTCTATGCGGCGGGAAGACTCCTTCGGATGCTTTCCCACGGCACAGAGAGCCTTTCGGCCATGATCTCCCATGTACCGGTCTACCTGAGCACCGCGGAAATCAGGATCGACTGCCCCGACGAAGAAAAGTTCGCCGTGGTGGACGCAATACGGGAAAAGGCATTGAAGGACCACGAAGCCATTACTGTGGACGGGGTGCGGATTCTGTACCCTGAGGGGTGGGGGCTGGTCAGAGCCTCCAACACCCAGCCCGTGATCGTTACCCGGTGTGAAGGAAGAACCGGGAAAGATCTTGAAGAAATCGGGGCCGATGTGAAAAAAAGGCTCCTCGCCGAAGGGCTGCCCGATTTCGAATGGACTTTCTGAAAAAAGTCGGGAAAGGGAGATCGTCAGATCTCCCGTATCCCCTCGAGGGCGATTCCGTTCTGGAGCGTGCGGTACACCCTCTGCACATGGGCGGTCATGAGCCGGGTCACCCTGTCAAGGTCCCTGACAACGATGGCGTCGTACACATCCTCGTGTTCCCTCAGGAAAATTTCCTTATCGTCAAGGAGGGCGTAGATTCGTTCATGAGTGGCCATAATGAGGTTGAAGGTCGTCTTCACGATATTGACGAAAATGAAGTTGTGGGTTGACTCGGCAAGAACGAGATGGAAATCGTAGTCGCACTGGGCGCGATGTTCCAGGGATTCAACGTCTTTTCCGGTCTTTGTGAGGATCCGCCTGATCCTCGTCAGGTCCGAAGGTGATGCATGTTTTGCCGCCTCCACCGCGATGGCGGGTTCAAGAACGAGCCGGGCTTCCACCAGTTCCAGAATTGCTTCGTCCTGAAGAGGAACCTTTCCCGAACTTCCCCCTTCGCCCCGTGACCGGCGCACGAAACGTCCCTTCCCGGGGATGCTTTCGATAAAGCCCATCATTTCAAGGATCCGGAAACCCTCCCTTAGAGAACTCCGGCTTACGTTCAGCTCCTCGATGAGCTGCCGTTCGGGAGGAAGGGGCGATCCCTGGGGCAGTGTTCCATCGGCGATCATTTTTTTCACCGTTTCAACGACCTGATCGTAAATCTTCGTTTTTCCTCTACCGTTCTCCATAGGCTTCTCCTCACAGTGTAATGGACACATTGGGATATGATAAGATACAGCATAGTCCACTTTATTCATCAAGGCAACATCCTTTTTCCCAACCGAGAGGAGGAGACATCATGGCGTTTACCGTCCATGTGAAAAACGGGCCCGTTTTTTCGAGCGACGTTCCCGTTACAGGAAAAGCTGTTCTCTCCGAAAGCCGCCCCGAAGGGGGAGACACTGTCGTGGCCTGGAGAGTGAATAATTACCTCAGGTCCCTCGACTGGGTCATCGAAGATTCGGCGGAGGTCGAGTTCATCGATACCTCGTCTTTTGAAGGAATGGAAGTCTACCGGCGCTCCCTCAGTTTTCTGCTTGTCCTCGCCTGTCGGAAAGCCCTCGGACGCAACATTGTCCTCAGGCATTCCATCAGTGAAGGGTATTACTGGGAAGACCAGGATGGTCCCGTTTCAGGTGATGATCTGCAGGCCATCAAAAGCATGATGTCGGACCTTGTTGCCAAGGATCTTCCCTTCGTCAGGAAAGTCGTCTCCCTCGACAAGGCCCGGAAGATTTTTGAACGGCAGGGAAGCTGCGAAGTGGCGCGGCTCTTCAAATGGGCAGGGGTGGACCCCGTCGAACTGTATCGCTGCGCCGACATATACGGTTATTACTACGCTCCTCTTGCCCCGTCCACGGGATACCTGAAGCTTTTCGACCTCAAGCCTCTCGGCCCGGGAATGGTGCTCCAGTTTCCGACAATCAACTATCCTTCCGCCCTTCCTCCTTTCCGGGCGTCGAAAAACCTTTCCTCTGTGTTCCTCGACTACGCACGGTGGCTTGAGGTGCTCGACCTGCGGACCATGGACAGCCTCCACAAAAAAGTCGCGGATGGAAAGTCTCTCGAGGTCATTCTCATTTCTGAGGCTTTCCATGCCAGAAACCTTGGGAAGATCGCGGAGGAAATAGACTCCAGGCCGAAAGTCAAGGTTGTCGCCATTGCCGGCCCCTCGGGATCGGGGAAAACCACACTTTCGGAACGGCTGAAGATACAGCTCCAGGTCTGCGGAATAAATCCCGTAACCCTCGCAATGGACAATTATTTCGTCGACCGTGAGAACACCCCGAAGGACGAAGAGGGCAACTACGATTTCGAGGTAATCGAAGCTCTGGAACTCGAGCTTCTCGAGGATCATCTGAAGCGCCTTCTCGCCGGAGAGGAGGTTGTTCTTCCCCAATTCGACTTTATCGAGGGAAAGAAGTTTCCGGGGAAAAAAGTACGCCTTCAGCCCCGGGACATCCTTATCATGGAAGGCATTCACGGTCTCAACGACAGGATTACCGACGTCATCCCGAAAGATGAGCGCTACGGGATTTTCGTATCCCCCCTGACAGGCGTCTACCTTGACGATCACAACCGTACAAGCACAACCGACAACAGGCTTCTGAGGAGACTCGTGCGGGATTCCAGAACCCGGGGGCATTCCGCTGAATCGACGCTCACCATATGGCCCAAGGTCATAAGGGGAGCCATGAAATATGTCTTTCCCTACCAGAAGCGGGCGGACATCATGTTCAATTCATCCCTTCCCTATGAACTCTCGGCCCTTCGCGCCTACGTGGATCCCATTCTGCACACCGTTCCGGAAGGCTCTCCCGTCTACGGAGATGCCCAGCGCCTTCTCTCCATGCTTCGGTTTATCCCGATGATTCCGTCCGAGAACATCCCCAACAACTCCATAATCAGGGAATTCATCGGCGGAACCTGCTTCGACGCATAGCGGGGCGCTGGGATGGCGAAGGCGACCATGGAAGACGTCGCCCGCCTGGCCGGTGTGAACAAGGCCACGGTCAGCAGGGCATTGCGGGGTGACTCCCGCATATCCCAGGCAACAAGGGAAAAGGTCTGGAAATTTGCGAAAGAAATCGGCTACAGGCTTGACCTTGCTGCGAGCACGCTGTCAGGGGGCAGAACGGGAATAGCAGCGCTCGTTCTGGAAGAAATCGACCCCTGGCTGACGGGGCAGTTCCTGGAGGGATTGAACAGGGTACTCTCAAGATCAGGCCTGGATCTGCTGCTGAAGCTTCCCGGTTTCCACCCCGGAGAACTTCTTTCCTCCCTCGAGGCCCGGCATGTGGATTGCATCCTCTGGGCAGGAACGGAGGAGCACCGTCCAGAACCTCAGGGAACCATCTCTTCCACTCCCATGGTCACCGCCGGCTTTTCTCTCCCCCAAAAACCTGCGGTGCTGATTTCTCGTGAAAGGACCGTGGAGCGGCTGGAAAATCTTGCCGGCAGCGCAAAAGCGCTGAGATACAGGGCAGGCTCCGGAGTTCTTCTGTTTCCTTTTCTTTCCAGGATGATAGCCCCCTGGAAAAAAGGAGAAAAAAAAGTTTTCCCCGTGATCGACGGAGAGGATCAGACTGTTTTGACCGAGCCTCCCGGGGTTTTCTGCACCCGGGGAGAAATGAACCCTCCCTGGGGAATGCATTCCCTGGAATGGCCCGCCTTTGAGTTCGGCGTCACCGCTGCGCGAGTTCTTGTCAACGTTCTCCAGGGACAGGCATCAGTACCGGAAATAACATATCTTGTTCCGGCACTGAAATCCCCGGAAGGCGAGACTTTTCCCTACGTAAAATAAACATCGGTTTAAGAAGAAAATAAACATCAACACATGTTGACAAACAAGAACCCTGATGTTATAAATATCCCGTAGAAGAAACTAATGTTCAATTTACGGGAGGGTTTCGACATGATGTGGATAAAGGATACGAACGGAAACTGGTACTGCGACGGGCCCCTGTGCACCTGTACCATTAAGGCTTCCGCCTGTGTATGGGACAAAAACGACGATGGTTCGTGGTATCTTTCCCAGCCTGCGGCTCCCGTTTCCAGGATTCCTTCCCTTCACAGCGGCAGCGGCATGTTTCTTGCGGGCTAGGGCAGGCGGCTAAAACTCAGTTGCCCCCCAGCCTGCCGGGAAGAAACCAGGCAGATCTACAGGCAGTTTTCCCATAGGCGATGCTTTCCCGTTGAGGATTTTGCCGAGTGCTTTCATCGTTACGGGTATATCGCTGTAAAGAGCGAAAAAGCCTTTTGTTTCCGGAAGAGCAAGCAGAGAATAGGGTGTCCGGGCGGAGAGCAGAAATAACCGTTCCTGCTCCAGGGTTCTCAGAAGTTCGAGCCAGGATTCGTTTTTCCAGCAATCATACTCGGCAGCGAAAATTACATCCTGATTCCGGAGTCTGCCCGACAGGAGCAGCATATCCTCCTTTTCCGGCTTTCCCGGCAGGGTAATAAGGTCAAAGAACGGACAGACTCCCACAAGAATTTCTGCTGCGGCTTTCTGTTCTTCGGGCCAGACCAGCGGGACCTTTTCCCCCGTTTTTATTTTTTCCGAAGCCTCCCTCCAGCTGCGGACCAGCGTAACGCTTTCGGCTGCGACTCTGTGTGCGATCATTTCCCCTTCAGGACAGGGAACACGGGCATTGCGCCTTTCTTTGTCCTCCCTGAAGAGACCGGCCTCTGTCTTGAGATCGAGTATTTTCTCCACAGCGTCATCAAGCCTTTGTTCTGGAATTGTTCCATTCCGGCATGCTTCCAGGAGTGCTTCATAAATGACGAAATGCTCCTGTTCCTCGTACCCCCTGTCCGCTCCGAAAAGAAGTATATCCGCACCGGCGTTGAACGCTTCTACGGCCGCATCGGCAATGGTCCTTCCCTTTTTCAGGGCCCCCATACCCATGGAGTCCGTGATGATAACGCCTGAAAAGCCCATTTCCTTTCTGAGCATGCCGAGGATGGAAGGGGAGAGGGTTGCCGGCAGTTCAGGGTCGAGAGCCGGTACAAGCACATGGGCAGTCATGACCATGGGCACTCCTGACGCCACAAGGGTGCGGAAGGGCGGAAATTCTGTTTTCTCAAGCTCTTTTCTCGTGGAGGAAATCAGGGGCAGCCCCGAATGAGAGTCTGTTTCCGTGTTGCCGTGGCCCGGAAAATGTTTTGCCGACGGGATGACTCCTTCTTTTGCAAAGGCTGACGCCATCGCCCCGGAGAGTCTGGATACAAGTTCAGGAGAGGAACCGAAGGCGCGCACACCGATGACGGGATTGAAGGGGTTGTTGTTCACGTCCGCCACGGGAGCGAAATTCAGATTGATGCCCAGGGCGGAAAGCTCCCGAGCCATCACGCCCGCTGCCTCCGCTGCGAGCATTTCATCCTGAGCCGCTCCGAGGGCCATGTTGCCCGGGAAACGGGTGACTCCCTCGGTGATACGCTGTATAAGTCCCCCTTCCTGGTCAATCCCGATAAACAGAGGCCATGCACCGGAAGACGAAGCAAAAGAGCGGAGGCTCCGGCACAGATCTGCTGTCTGTTCCGTTGACACGATGTTTCCCCTGCTCGAATAGAGGATCACTCCTCCTATCTTCAGGTCGGCGATCATCCTTTTGAGGTTTGCCGATAGTGACGGCCCCTCGAAATAGCACATCATGATCTGTCCCACTTTTTCTTCCTGCGAGAGGCTGTTGATTCTGCTTTCACCCTCCGCCCCGGAAACACCGGGGAGAAGAAAAAGAAAAGAAAGAAGGAAAAGAAAACCGGTACGGGTCCGTTTCATTCCGAGGCTCCTCCAAGGTTCGAATGTAATTTCTCAAGGAACTGCTCTTTGCTCATGGGGTAATTTCCGCTGTAGTACACAAAGCCGTACTCGATTTCTACCGAGAAGGGGAAAGAGTTTTTAAGTTCCGCAAGGGGTTCCGGCAGGTCCATGAGCTTCAGGCTTACGTCCTTGGCTCCCTGCTGGGGAGTCTCCGGAAGGAGTATGAGTATTTTCCTGTCACCGAGGTAGAATGCAATATCACTGTCCCTTACCGTGGTCCGGACAAAGGACGAGAACGCCGCAAGAAAGGATTTCTCCATGTCTTCCTGGTAGTTCAGCCCGGGGACATAGGTGAATTCAACGGCCAGGAGAACTCCGCAGAGCCATCTTCTGTAGCGGAATGCCCTGCTGAGCTCCTCGGCCGTACGAATGGTAGCGTATTCATGAGAATAGAGGCCTGTCGCGGGATCCAGCAGACTGACAGTTCCTTTTGACTGTTCTCTCTTCTTTCGCTCTCTCGGCATCTCGACAAGAGCGAAAAAAAACAGTCCTTCCAGAGGAGCCTGGAATACGATGTATTCTCTGGCACCCAGGCTGACGAAGTCCTCACCGGGTATGAAAAATTCAGTTACGGGTTTTCCGGAAATCTCCCCTCCCGGCACAAGCGAAGAAAAAGCCTTGTTCGCTTCTACAACAATTCCCGAGGAGTCAGTGGTGATGACGGGCAGAGGAATGCTCTCACACAGCGGTCCACGGGAGGAAGCCGATGAGGGGAGGGTGTCGAAGGTGACATTTTCCCGGGAATCGGTTTTTCCCCGAAAAAAATGGTTGAGGAGAATAAAGGAGCCTGAGACAGCGGAAAGGACTCCGGTCCAGGAAATGATGGGAAGGGTTCCCGATTCCATGGAAACCACTGTGACAATCAGGCCCTGGGCAACGAGCTGAATTGGAGAGAGAAGGCGGTAGAGTCCCTGTCTGATGGCTGAGGCGTAAGCGGCGCACAGAACAAAATAAACAGTCATAAGGAGCGCCCAAAAGGGCGCTCCTGTCTTCAAAGGCTCCGATTGCCCTCCGAGGAAAAACAAAGCCACTGCAATCGGAAGGGATACGAATGGGGGAAGGGAAATCCATGTACTCATTGCGCGTTCCGCATCTCCGTCCTCACACCGGGTCCCTTAGCGGAAAACGACCGTTTCGTCCGCGGGATATCCGATTCTGAAGAGAACCTCCACTTTTTTCTTCTCCCCCGGGACGAGCGGAATCTTCCAGGTCAGGATATTCTCTTTATCCTGTTCATCGGGCCTGGGTTCAATCCTCATGGTCTCCACAGTGATCTTTTCCTGTGCTGACAGCGGAATCCTGTCCTTGAGCACCACTGTGATTTTCTTTTCGAAGCCGTTGGTGATTTCAATGGAGTAACCATCCTCAAGCCGCCCTTTTCCAGTCCAGGTGCTGCCTTCCTTTGAAACCATCTGCTCCCTGACCGCCTTTACCAGGGGCATCTTCCCGAAGGCAAGCCGGATGTCCGTCCCCGTTCCCTGTTCAGGGAGCGAAGTCTTTGCCGAAAGTTTTCCGTCCACCGAGAGTTCTGCAGAACCCGGAAGCAGGGGAACGGCGATTTTCTTTGCTTCCGCCGTAATCCATGCTTCTTCGGAGAGCACGGGAACGGACTCGATGGTAACTTCGCTTTTCATTACGAATTCACCCAGCAGGAACTCCGCCTGGCGATTGTCTCCTGGAAGAGTCCCTGGAGCCCGGGCGGTCATGTCCGTCATTGACTGGACGATTTCCGGTTCAGCGGGGGCAGGGGCTGGGGCTCCAAACTTAAACTCCGCCCTGGGCGACATCGCCATTTCCTCCATCATGAGGGCTCTTCGCGCGGTTTTCACCTCAAAATCAGCTACGAGAGGAGAGAGGTCGGGCGTGGATATCGTGGTTGAGGGAATCGTTGTATGAAAAAAAAGATCCCCTTCCAGAACAATCCCTGTATGCTGGCGGGCTCTTGCGAGGAGTGACGATCTGATGTCCCCGGTGCTGGTATCCAGGTTCATCCTGTAAAAGGGGGACCATCCCGCATGCTGGGTCCATGCCTCAACAAGCAGCCTTTTCCCGCCCTCGGCACGTACGGTAACAATAACCGCCCTATCCGAATCACGGGGCATTCTGGCGGAAAAATCAGCCTTCAGGGCTTCAATCGTCTTTTTCCCTTCTTCTATTTCCGAAGAGATGGCGATGAGCTCCGTTTCCAGTTTCTCCCTGGTTTTTCTGGCCGCTTCGATGTATTCAGGCATGTCCGATCCCTTGAGGTCCTTGGGCAGAGGGCCTGATAGGAGTTCAAAAGATTGTTGTATCGCCGAGATTCTTCCCGTCAAAAGGGCGAGTTTCTCTTCGTTTTCTTTTATCGTGCCGTGAAGCTCCTTCAGGGTTTCCGGAATCCACCCCGGCCGGGGCACGCTCACTGCCTCGAATGACAGGATTTTCTGCCCTTCTTCAGGCAGGGGCCTGACCGACGACGGTGAAAAGGTTCCCGGCAGCTCGAAACTAACGATAGGAGCGGCCGGTGCAGAGAAGAGGATTCGGGCCCCCCTCGGATAGAGGTCGACCTTCGATACGCCGGGAAGAACGGATTCAGCGGAAACAGGGCCCGGAAAACCGAACAGGAACAGCGCGGATGCTGCAAGTACGGTACAGGCTAACTTCAATTCACTTCCTCCTTTCGTCCCCTGGGGGGAAATGGACTCTTGAAAATGATAGCAGAAAAAGGCCCTGAAGAACCGGATCTGTCCGCCGATTCTTGCTTTTTTGTTTTTCCCCGGAAACGGTTATAATGTTTTCCGGGCGGAAAGCCCGGAAGCAAAGGAGGGGAGCAGTGTGCTCAAATGTGGAATCATCGGCCTTCCCCTGAGCGGAAAAAGCACGGTATTCAACGTGGTCACCCGCGCGGGCGCGGAGGTAAAACCCTATGCGAGCGGAAAAACGGACCCTAACAGGGCGATGGTCAACGTTCCGGATGAACGGTTTGATAACCTGGTCCGGATTTTCGAACCCCGCAAAGAAACTCCGGCGACGGTGGAATTCGTCGATCTCGCCGGGCTGTCGAGAAACGCGAGCAAAGGCGAAGGCCTGGGAAATTCCTTTCTTTCCTTCGTCTCTGAATCCGACGCTCTAGTTCACGTAATACGGCTGTTTGAAAACCCGGATGTCCCTCACCCGGAGAACAGCATCGATCCTGTCAGGGACTGGTCGATAGTGGAAATGGAACTTATCTTCCGGGATCTGGGAGTTATCGAGAACAGGCTTTCCAGGCTTCATGCGAAGAAAAAGAACATTCCGGCGGAACAGGCTGAAGAAGCCCTGCTTGAAAAATGTCAGGCATGTCTCCTGGAAGAAAAGCCTTTGAGGGATCTCCAGCTCACCCAGGATGAAATCCGCACCCTGAGCGGTTTTGCCTTCGTTACGCTGAAACCGGAAATGATTGTGGCCAATCTTGACGAAACCCAGACTGATGAACACCTCCCTCTTCTGGAATCCCTCCGTTCCCTGGCATCGGAAAAAGGGCTGAGCTTCGTTCGGGTCTTCGGGAAGATGGAAATGGAACTTGCAGATCTTTCCCCTGAAGAACAGGCTGAATTCATGCAGGACCTGGGAGTGAAAGAACCGGGAAGAATCCGGCTTATTACGGAAGCGTACAGGCTTCTCGGCCTCATCTCTTTCTTCACATCCGGCAAGGACGAGGTAAAGGCCTGGACGCTCCGCCGGGGAGAGACTGCCGTTGATGCCGCCGGAACCATTCACTCCGACCTTGCGAGAGGGTTTATCCGGGCACAGGTGGTTTCCTATGAGGACTTCACCTCCCATGACGCGTCTCTCGCGAAGTGCAGGGAAAAAGGAGTCCTTCGCCTGGAAGGGAAAGAATACAAAGTCGCTGACGGGGATATGATAGAAATACGATTCAATGTTTAGTATGGTAAAATCATGGTTCAAATTTTTCTTTTAGAGGAGGCGCTTTTTTATGGCCATGCCGATGCAGGTAAGTCTCGACGAAATTCTCTCCATGCTCCTCGCGAGGGTTGACGGCCTCGCCCTGAGCGACGAGAATTCAAAGAGCAAGTTCAATATCATCACCCGGATACTGTATAAAAAAGGAATAATCACTGACCAGGATGTGATTGATTCTATCAGGGAAGAGCACCGGATGCTCAAGAGCCTCGGCCTCATTGCGGAAGAGCCGGAAGAGGACGTTGTCGAGTCTATTGCCGCCAACATTCTCCAATGGATCAAGGGTGACGTGGACGCCCTGAAAAAGGGTATGGAAGAATATGAGAAAAAGATGCAGGAAGCTATGAACAGGCAAAACCAGAAACCGAAAATTGACGTCGCATCTCCCGCAGTCCTCCAGCAGCTCGACCGCATGGGAGGAAAGCAGGGCGGGAGCAAGCTCATCCTTTAAGTTACGGTTTTAACAAAAAAACGGTCCCGGCGGGACCGTTTTTTTTTCCTATTTTTTTGCTGTCCGTATAATTCGTTCAATTTCGGAGACCAGGGGTTTGATCCTCGGGCCGGAGGCGCTTTTGTTGAGGGCCTGGGCAGCGGAAACAGGCGAATCCCAGTAGACCTGGTTGGCATTCCTGTCGACTGTAATGGCCGCCCCCTCCAGGGAAAGGCCCGCAAAAAGCCCCTTCGTCATTGAATAACTGTAGATCGACGCCCTCAGCCTGTAGTCCGTTCCCAGCTCTCCCCGCCTGCCGACCGGACCGGCAGCGACCGCCAGATCTCCTCCGAGCTTGATGTTGTTTCCCTTAAAACCGTCAAGTCCCCTGTCGTTTGTAATGACAAGCACAAGGGCTATGGACTGGGCTCCAATCTGAAGGCCCCATGAAGCTCCGGCAATAGTGGCGAAGGAAGGGCCATACCACTTTTTCGTTGCCGGATCCCTCCTGAGGACGAGGCCTTCTCCATACTGACCGCCGAAAACCAGCCCCGCCTTGATGACCGACGGAAAAACGGCAACCCCCTTCGCCTGTTCAAGAAGCTCTCCCATGGTTTCTGCATCCTTCTGCTGTGCCATTTCCCTGAGTATCCTGATGGAATCCTCGATTCTTCCCGCCGGGGTGGAAGCCTCCCCGAGGGAAGGCACCAAAAGGAACAGGAAGGAACACATAAAAAGCGCCATGATCAATTTGCTTTGCACATCAATCCCCTCCATTCCGCAAATCTGTGAAAAGGACTTTAGCACAAAAAGACTTATACCGACAGGGTAATGTGCCCTTTCACGACGACATTCCGGCGTTTTCCCCAAACAGGAAACAA
>VSSQ01000569.1_pt1 | contig 22037 bp, 12 predicted proteins | sample 4763081 | NCBI WGS metagenome assembly VSSQ01 (sample SAMN12137344, study PRJNA551015) | bioreactor metagenome | isolation source: SDC9 anaerobic chlorinated ethene degrading culture | place: USA: Knoxville, Tennesee | collected 2015-01-01
TTATCAGGCAATTGGGCAATATATCCTTTATCTAAAAATCTTTGCCAAAGCGCTCTTCCTAAAAGCTCGTCAAGATTTACCCGAATATCACTATAAGAGGTATTTTCAGAAGGCACAATTGTTTCTGAAATCCTAACAAACCCATCAAGAATCAACTGAGATAACCTGCCTGAAATTCCCTCAATCAGCCCATTATCCAAGGGATTTTTCCCGTATGGAATAATAAGTGTCGGTGATAAATATAATTTTTCAGGTGCGCCGAGATTATCCCTTTCTAGTGAAACATCAAGTTCATTATTTGAAATCAACGGTTACCCCCTGAGCGTTTTTTATTCTCAATACAACTTGACTATTTTCGGGGACATCTGCTGGATTCAAGATCACGCGATAAAATCCGTAAACGTAGCCGAACAAACCCTGGATTTTATCGGCGACTGCATCATAATCCTCAGCATATTGATAACCACAACCTGTTGAAACAAGGCTTAGTGATTGTGGATCTACTTGATTGGTGATGCCAATAGTACAAATGTTAACTCCTTCTCTAATTGCCCGATCAGCAATCGCGCGAGCTTTGGTGTCGTCATCTCCTTCAAGGTGAATACTGTCATTATCTTTACCATCAGTCAGAACCAGAAGGTAGCGGTTTTTCGATTGGCAAGAAGACACAGTATCCAAACCCACCTGAATTCCATCCCACAAAGCAGTTCTTTGTCCAGTTCCACTTATTTCCATTGGATCAAGCGAATTTGCGCTTGGGGATTGAACTACTTTAATTTTGTTATTGGCTGAAAAAACAACCATGCCTAATTCATCACCAGGTTTCCGAGAGTCACTCACTTTTTGAATCGCAGAGCGCATCCCTTCAATTCCATCGAAAATTGAACCTGAGTTATCGATCACTGAGACTACACACAAGGCATCATCAGCGTTTTTCTCTTCCACAGAGAAGGGTACTGTTTTGCCATCCAAAGCTACCAAAAAATCAGTCGCGGCAATATTTGGCAAAAATTTATTATTCTCAAGAACTCTCACATCAAAGAAAACACGATTTACATCCCAACCATTGCGAATGATCTCATATTGAATTGTAGGGGTCGGTTCTGAGACTATTACACATTTATCCAGCAGACGATTCTTTCGTTCTTGAATGGAATTTGTCAGATCAATATAATCAAAGGAAGTAATTACATTTGTAGCTTCGTCAAGTTGTTGTTTTGCCATATCGCATCGACCACTCTCATCCTGGGTCAGCGAATTGGGCAGAGCATTTATCGTGATTCCAGCTTTTTCAAATAAAGCCAGACTCAATTCGCGAGAGCATTCGCTTGAGCATTGCTGGGGAATAATATTGTTTGAAATATCAACAATACAGGTTCGTGCAATTTCTTCTGCGGCATCCAGCTTGCCCGTTTCACGCATGGCTTTTGCGTAGCTGGCTTTTTGGCAAATATTTGGATTACAGTAAACTGCTTGAATATTTGGCTCTCTCCCAAATATGCTACCTGCAACCGAAACTGCTACAAGAACAAGCACCAACTGAAAAACCAACGAAATTACTTGTATAACGATCGAATCATTTTTAGTCAAAATAACATAAAGCAAACAAACAATCATACCTGCGACTGAACCGATATAGAGCAGTAAGTCTTGCAATCGTGAACAAGAGCTATCCACAAAAAGCCACTTCTTGCCCAGATAGATGGTTGCAGCACAAATCAGCACACAGAACAACATCCAAAATTTTCGACGCGATAGTCTATCCATATTCTGCTCTCAATTTCTCTAATTGACCAACTCGAAATACTCTCCAATTTTTGCCAGTTCAGCCGGCGTTAAACCAGCTTCCAACATGGCGCGTTCGTAAAGCGGTTCACCGATAGGACCTGCCGTACAAATTTCCAATTGGCCAGAGCTTGTGTTCGGTTTCGGATTTTCCGGCCAATCAGCAAGTTTTTGGCGCATAAGCTGAATGAAAGGACGCATCAAGAACGCAGGGGCAGTGGTTGTATCTCCGTCGCGTTTGGTTAACGATATCCCGTGAAAAGCCAATACATAAAGACCAATAGTTCCAAATTTTGTAAATACATACCGATATGAGATATTATCTTTTTCTGCGCGATCTTTTAACTGTTCAAGCAACTTTCGATTTACCTGGGGTAAAATGCGATAATAATATTGCAATGATGGATTTGGAGGTGTTGCCTGCCAGAATACGCCTTCATATTCCTGACCATTTCCATCAATCATCTTACCTACTTTAGTGGCCAAAGCATTTTGAATATCAACAATATCCTCATTAGCCTGCAACCCAAGGACATATTTCAAACCTTCTTCTGTTAAGCCAGTCGCTCCACGAAGAACTTCCTGCCTGAACAGATTGAGGTCCCCCTTTTTCACGGCATCACGTAATAAACGCAGCCAAGTCTTTTGTGTGAGAAGATCCAACACGTCTGATAAATTCGCCGCATAAATCATAGTAGTGGGAGAAGTATTCATGGTACTTTTAATAATGTCGAGCTCTTCAATAGCTTTTTTAAGCACATTCCTTGATTCAGACAATTCTTTATCGAGTAACCTTGTAGCTGATCGTTCCAAATCCAACAAGAAATTCACTTCTACTAACAATCTGTAAAAAGTACCAAGAATCCCTGCGGTTTTTTCAGCCCGTTTGCCGCTATTGCTCATAGGATCAAATTGATGGAAAATTTTGGATAATTGATCTGCAAGTTTCAAAAGGTCCAAAATCATACCATTACCTTTTATTGAACCATCTTTGAAATCCATTCCAAGCAATTGACGTGACCATCCTTTTACCCGATGGGTATCAGCGATATTTGAAAACCAATCATTGTTTTCATCAATCGTTTCGTACACCATTAGCGGAATTGATTGTCTGGCGCCATTGCCGCGATCATTTTCTTCATCAACTCTGAATTCAACTTTGAAATGGTCTGAATCTCTATCTACCAAAGTCAATAATGATTTTTTCCAATCGGAGATCAGAATACGAATTGCATCTATACTCTTGGGTACGCCATTGAAATGGTAAACCGGAAAGCTCCAGTTCGTTTTTTCTATGCGGGTAAACACATACTTTGTATTTTGTGCATCTGCAACGACATCTTCAGTGTCAGGGGAAATAAATTCTGGTTGTGGTTTGTCAGCAATATACACCCGTTCGTAATTTGGATCTACAAATTCCTGAAGTTTTGTAACTAATTGTTTAAGTGTTTCAAAGTATTTTTGTTGATTGCCAAAATCTTTACCCCAGTAGCCGGTACGAACCAAAACAATGGGTGCTCCAAGATTATTTACCAACAATTTTTGGATATTATCTTGTAGTTCCGGCAGCATGATCGATTTACAAGCCATTTCAACAATTTCGCCTCGGATCGGTTTTGCTGTGTCTCCTTTTCCAACATCTGGTAAGTCTACATAGAACCAGTTTGTGACAGTCTGCTTGTTTTGCTTATTTATCCGCAACATAAATGCAGAATCGGCAGCAATACCAAAAAATGTATTCATAGCGGTTTTATTGTTATTGACCGAGCGATATGTGAGCTGCCCAATACGGATAAAATTAATGGTAAGTGGTGTGTCTTCATAAATTGAACTCACTTCTGCCAAGACCGAAGCAACAAAACGATGTGTACCCTCCCCTGTTCCACCGGCTGTGGAGGAAGTAATCCAAACTTCGATCGGGTTTTCAGGACCAATGTTTGTACCAAATTCAGTGACCATACTTCGTAAATTATTAGCCAGTGTTTCACGGTTAAATTCATGCGATATGGCGGCTTTTCCAACCGCTGGAGATTGGCTCAATCCATATTCCAAAGTTCTCGCAGCAGGGAATTGTTCCACCAGCATTTTTACGGTTTTAAGATCCTCTTTTTTCGCTGCACTTTTTTTGTCGGAATCCACTTCGGATTCCAATTCTCGCAGCATTGAATTAAATGCAACTGCAGTCGTACCCACTCTTTGATCCAAATCAACATATAAAGAGCGTTGATCTCTAACCTTCCAATCAGTACTAACATTTTCTTTACTGACATCAATCTGCAATTCAGCATCAATGCCCAAAATAGATCTTTGTCCAAGTAATTTATAACCAGTACCACCACAAACAATTAGAAACCGATTAGCCATTTCTCCTCCAAAAGAATGATCGCAGATGATTGTTACAAAAACAAGAATAAATTTATCCAACCAATTTCATTAACCAATATCGAAGTTCGTCCAAACAGCCTCCCTTGGCCAATCCATCTATTGTCAATTTAGACTGTAAATTAAATATGAGCTATCGCGAAAATCTATCTAGCTGTTCCCCACCAATAAGATTTTTGAAGATTTTCCCCCTGTGAGTCATCATTTCCCCTCGACTGATGACTCCAGGAATTTATTTATCTTCTATTAGTATTATTCTTCTCAGATCACAATTTTTGCACTTTTATGCACATCAAAATTTTTGTCCCTAGCACGAACAAAAGTCGAAATAACTGTATGACTTTATTTAATTAAATGTATAATTAAGTATTACAGGAAGGGAAATTATCAGTGTAAACACTATGCCAGTGAAAAAAAACATTGATCCTGATTCGATTGAAGAATTTAAGCAAACTTTAGAGGTAACACTTGCCTCCTTAACGGACGAAATAAGTGCAGATGTTACGACAGCATTACGACCAATTCTGATTTCAAATTATGTCAAAGGAAGAGTTGATAGATTTACAGAAGGTAACCCGGCAAAATTAAAGAAATACATTATACGAGTTGCTGATATTTACCTAAGAAATTATCCTCAACTGGTAAAAGTTCAAATTGATTTGGATGAGACAGCTTGGGACGAATTATTTGCTGTAATTATCAATTGGTCACGATCATATTTTTTTCGCAAGAGTTTTAACTCTCACCAACTGGATAATGACTTTGAGTACACGTTAGTTTCAGATATTGCCCTTGCGATTTTAAAATCGAAGTTTCCCTACGACGCCGAATTTCTTGCCTGGGTTCGTGTGATTGTTCAAAATATATGTTTAAAAAGCATGCGTAATTTTTTTGAAATCACGAACAAACAAGATGACATTGAAGAACTAGATGAGACAATCTCACGTATGGTGGGATGTAAAAATGAAGAAGACAAGCATATCGATCATGAATCGACAACAGCTCTTTCACAAGCCATTGGCAAAATCAAGGAACCGAAACGATCCATTATTATTATGCGTTATTTTGACGACTTATCCCTCGAAGAAATCGCAATAAAACTGAACAAATCCATTTCAGCCATTTACAGCCTGCATTTTCGAGCTTTGAACGATTTACGCAAGATTTTGTCAGTAAAAGGAATAGATTAAGTATGGAACATAATTTATCAGAACTAAACAAAAAGGGGATGAGTAAACTGAACAGTGAGTTGAGAAAGTTATCTTCATCAAATAAGATGGATTTCCTTGAAGAGAATGATGATGCGCTTTCATTAATGGTAGATGAGACTCTCAAGGGAGGGGATATTCGAAAAGAATTCCCGTCGTTTTATCATACTTTAACCAAAAATGCAGTGCTTCGCCAAAGTTTTATTGATGCGATCACACTTGATGCTTCAGAAATTAAAACTGATCTCAAGATCAGCCGCCTAATCAAACAACTACTGAACACCCTCTCTGGATTGTCTGAAAGCCAAACCAAGAAATGGCAATTAAGCATCCCTGACCTTTCAGCGATTTTCTTCCCACAGCAAAAACTGGTCTATCGCGGACCCTCAGACTACAGTACGCATTACAACCTGCTCAATAAAAAGATCGAACTGCATCCAGTGATCTATTCCCTTTTGTTGGAAGGAGCATTGTCAGATGAACCTGATAAGTTCTCACTTGATGTGGATCTTGCCATCTCTGAAAACGCAGACCCCTCTGCCTCCGCCTTGCCCGTGGAACTTGAGATCAGTTGGGGCAATTATTCTCAACATCTGATAATTAAAAATGAAGGCGTGACTACTGTAACAGAAATACCGCTTTCTGCCTTTTTAAGCGGGAATCTGGGGCAGGTCACTGCCGCAATGGAACTTTCTCTCTCGCGACCCCAATAATCGTTTACCATGTCGGAAGCAGACCCCTGCTCAGCTTATCTGCATCTAGCCGAAAAGGTTTTTAAGCATGAAGTTAAGCCAAACATGCTGTCTGCTTATCTCCGCGACTTGCCCCTGCTCAACCGCGAACTTTTAAACAAACTTGCAGAAGAGTCTGAAAAGATATCACTTACACAGCCTCGTATGAGTTGGGCGATCTGCTATGTGTTCGAAAAAGCTAGCCGTCAGCAGAAGCTGGACCTATTTACACGTTCGCTGGCCGCTTGGTACCTGGGACGCGCCGCCAATTGTTGGGTACAGCCAAAGAGAACTGCTAAAGCCATCACCCGTGCCCGCCGCGGATTTGTAAAGATAGGTGATGCCGGGTGGATCGCCGCTTGCGACTGGATGGAGAATCGCTTTCCATGGGAATTACACGGCTTACCAGAATCTGAAAATATTTTATCTAAAGTAATAAATATTTTTAAAGAAACTGGGTTTGTAGATTTTTTGCCAAATTGCTTATTGGATATTGCACAAATACAAATACTTCTTGATAAGTTGGAAAAAGCCGAAAAGAACATATTTGATAGTAGGTTAATTTTTAAGAAAAATGATGACAAACTCAACGAAGGTAGATGCTGGGTAGTGTTAGCAAATTGTTATAGACGAAGAAGCCAGTTTAAAAAAGCACTTCATTTTCTTTCCAGATCCGAAAATATATTCAATAAATTAGATTCTTCGTTGGATTTAGCAAAACTAAACTATTATCGTGGAATCATCAATTTATTAAGTACTACTGATTATCAGCTTACATCGAATAGTTTTATTCTTTCTATTAATATTTTCACAAAAATGGACCTGCCTTTTTGGAAAGCAATGGGGTTCTCCTATTTAGGTATGGTAAATATGCAAACAGGTCAATTATTACAAGCGACTAAATACTTTAATAAAGCCGAATTAATTTATAACAAATTTAACCCCAATATTTATATAGCACAAAATTTTACAGCTTTTGGAAAACTTAATTCAATTTTAGGCAATTGTGACATTGCTATTTCACAGCTTCTTCAAGCTAAAACAATTAATATCCAAAATGGAAGAACCCTTGATGTAGGAATAGATATTTCATCAATTGGAGAAACATATTTCATACAAGGTCGATACCAGGACGCGATTTACGAATTTGAGACTGCTAATGATTATTTTTCGAACCAAAATGATAAGAGTAGACTTGGTGTATATCAACTGACTTTAGCAAATTATTGGCTAAATTTACAGCAATATGATCATGCACTTAGCCAGCTTGAATCGGCCGAATTAAATTTATCATACACAAATCAAACTGACGCCACGGTTTCAATAGAATTATTAAGAGCGAAAATATACTTTGGACAGAATAAATTATTAAAAACTCAACATCACATACTTCATGCACTAGATATAGCCCGACAATTTAATTTACAACCTCAAATAGCCATGGCTGAATTATACCTTAGCGAGTTTTACCTTGAAACGCATAAGGAAGAAGTAGCTCTTGAACACTCATTTTCCGCACAGAGAAAATTCCAATCTTTTGGAATGTCATATGAAGAATCAGCATGCAAAATAATTATTGCTAACTGCCTATTAAGATTAAAAAAGGAACAAGAAGCTGAGTTTTACTTAAAGAGCGCATTAACTATCAGTAATGGGAAATATGAAGAATTGGACTGGCAAATATTTGCGGGATTAGCCCAATTATCTCCTATTGAATCGGCTATTAATATGTACTATAAAGCAATGGAAACACTAATTCATATTCGTAGTAATTTTTGGCAACCTCAATTATCTGATACATATAGAACAAAAAAAACACAATTTATTAATCATGCAATTTCATTTTCCATACAACATGAAAATCCAAAAGACGTTCTTTGCTTTATAGAATCTGAAAAAACGAATAGCCTAATACAACAATTGAAATTATCCATAACGAATAAAGCATTTAAAGAATCAAAAGAAAAGGCAAAACTATCCTCAGAGATAAGTAGAATTAAAAGACAAATAAATACATTACTACCTTCTTCCAATTTTTCACCAGAAATTCATTTACTACAAAAAGAAATGACTGAAACTTATGTAAAGTACGATGAAATTGTTGGAAGCCTAGAGCGTTTAAACAATAAGATAGAAAACCCCACCAAGCTTTCTTTATTCTCATTACAGGATTTTATAGATGAGGCTAATAAAAGATTTAATAAAAATTGGGTTGTCTTGGAATATTACATTTTAGATGGTCAGATAATAATAATAATTATTACTAAAAATGAATGTAAGCAAAAGGTAATTCTTAAAAATAATCGATTAGAACAGTTGTTAAAACTGATCCAATTTTCTCAACAGGACCAGAAAAGCTTCTCGCAGAATGAGTTTTCAGAACTTGGGAATTATTTATTACCTGATGATGTTTTAAATGAATTATCACCAGATTCGACCTTAATAATTGTTCCACATCAAAAATTACATAATATTCCATGGGCAGCGCTTGGTGAAAACCCACTTGTTTTAAAATGCATCCCCTTAATTTGCCCATCTTTAGAATTACTCAAATTCTTATGGAATAGATCAGAACCAGATACTCCTATGGCCCAAAGTAAAGGAGTAATGATCGGTATTTCTGAATTTAACGAACGATATCAAGATTTATCTTTCGTCGAAAAAGAGATAGTAAAAATTCATTCAATACTAAACAATAATGACGATGTGTTTACTAACGTAATGAATTTTGAAGATTTAAAAAATATATTTAATTCATCACAAAATCAAAGTAGATACATATGGCTGCACTTAGCTACACATTTCTTTACTGATAATAAAACTGGACGAATAGGAGGATTTTCATTAAAAAATCAAGATGTTTTACTAGATCAAATCCGAGACCTAAAATCTTTTCCTCCAGTAGTAACCTTGTCTGGGTGCTCAAGTTTGTTCAGTTATATTTTATCTAGTGATGAACAAATAGGTGTCACTTCCACTTGCTTTCTTGCAGGCGCAAATACAATAATTGGAAGTGTTTGGCCTGTTGTTGATGGTAGCACAATTCCTTTGATGCTTGATTATTACTTTTATATCAGTAAAAGGATTAAACCTTCAGAAGCATTAGCCCTTGCGCAAAGAAATGCAATCAATTTAGGGAAAAATGAGAATTTTTGGTCGAGTTTCTTGTGTATAGGTGCGGGAATATGATCAAAATACAAGGTTTTGAGGCGTGGGATTTACCCCACGCCTCTTGACTATTATTCTATTAGGTTGGGCAACCTGGGCACTCCCAGGCTAACTGGGTGCCGCCTTGATCAGATTGTGGTGCCACGATGGTGGGGGTCGGTGAACCGGTGACCCCAAGAGCAGTGATCCCGAGCTCTCTGGTCGACAAGATTGTGAATGCGGTGATCAAAATTAAGATCACCAGGATCAGGGTTACGATTGTGCCGAAATTACGTTTGTTAGACATTGTGTCTCCTTTTGGATCGGAGGTTTAGCTATCAGGGGCGCCCTGTCCACATGAGTGGAGTCTGCAGTCATTTCGCGTAATCTCGTTTCCGGCTATTAGGTTGGTAGAAGCTTTTTTGAATCAGCTGATTACATACACATATTAGAGCTTTCAAATGTGCCTGCCAACTAACCTTGCAGGCACATTTGTATCAATTTCGGGCACAAAATGAAAATATTGATGTCCAAATTTGAATGACTTTTATTGAATAATCTTGTAAAATTTTGAAATAGTATTAATAAAACAGCATATTAAATTTAGAGGGAAATAAATAGTATGGAAAGAATTTCATTTGGCAGCCAATTAAGAGCGCTTCGGAATAGCGCTGAATACTACGAGAATGGGTATAACCATCTTTCTCAACAGATATTTGGAGAACTTGTCAGCGAGTATTTTAAAGACGCCGATTTCACCCGCGATACAGTCTCCAAATGGGAAAACGGAGAGACGATCATTCGGGTTGAAGAACGAACCAAATTATGTGCGATTATCAGTGTTCTTTACAGGTACAAATCCATCCATTCCCGCCAGGAATCTGATGCTTTCCTCCAAATGGGTAGGTATGATTCTCTGGATGAAAATGAAGCCAAAATGATCAATCCAGAATGGGTTAACGATCCAGCATTAAAAACAGATTTTGGAGAAAACCATTTTAGCAATTTGCCTGATTTTCCTTCTTTGTGGTTCGGCCGTAATGATGATCTGCAGAATGTAAAAAATTTACTCAAAGGACTGAACCAAGGAAACAGACCGATACGGGTTATGACCATACATGGAAGAGCTGGTGTAGGTAAATCAGCGCTGGCCGCAAAACTTGCGCATGATCCTGAACTTAAATCTCAATATTCAGATGCAGTCTTGTGGATCACCCTTGGTGAGAATGCCAATATTCTTGAAAGTCTTGCATGCTGGGGAAAGATGCTTGGAGATCAAGAATTCCAACAGGCAAGAACAGTCCATGAAGCACAATCCCGATTATCTACGCTGCTAAAAAATAAGCACGCTTTGCTAATTATTGACGACGTGTGGAGAAATGAAGATATCAACTTCTTTAACGTCGGCGGTCCCGGCTGCATAACACTGGTGACCACAAGGGATGAAAATTTAGCCGCGGGTCTAGCGACCAACTCCGATTACGTCTACTCTCTTAAACCACTTGATGAAGAGAATGCAATTAGACTGTTGAATGAATTGGCTCCTCAAAAGGCAACACAGTATCCAGACCAATGTAAACAATTGACCAATGTACTTGAAGGATTGCCATTGGCGCTTCAGATCGCTGGCCGGATGTTAAGGCATGAGATAAAGACCGGACCAGATATTTTAGAATTTATTAAAGAAATCAACCAAAAAAGCGCCGAGTTGGAAAAAGCCGATCCAGATGATCGGAGCGAACTGATCCAATTTACCAGTCCCACTATTGCGGCAATGCTTGAAAAATGCGTTGAACTGCTGAATGTTCGAACACGAAAAGGTTTTACGTTTTTAGGCTCTTTTGCAGCTAAACCATACTCATTTGATGCCAACGGGTTGAAAATTGCATGGCGGACAGACAATCCTGGTCCCACCATCCGCGCTCTGGTTGACCATGGATTGGTAGAAAGTCAGCCAGATGGAAACCGATACCAGATGCATTTATTACTGGCTTTGCTGGCAAATAATTTATTATCAGAATATGAGGCCAAGAAAAAAGGCTTGACCATAAATACTTCTGAAACAATCGATATTCCCGAAGGGAAAATAATAGTTTTTAAATCCCGCGACCCAATTGAAGGGAAACACACTACCATTAATCACAAATTACATATCAATAATCCCAAGCCTGGATCAGAAATAACTATTTTTGACTTAACCAATGACCACAAAAATTAAAAATGGGATTTAATAATCAATTTTCCTTTGGAGTTAAGCAATGATTATGAACCTAGATGATTCAATTGATGACGATGATGATCTTTCATCAAGCAATAATTATGAGGGGAATTCTGAGAACGCGGCAGATGGCAGTAATGATGAAGATAAATTATTTCTAAACTCAATTTCGAATGAAGGTTTGGAAAGTGAGAGTGATGACAGCCACTCGATTGATGACGAAACGGAGGAAAATGAAGCCGTTAAGGTAAACGTCAATATTGCCGGCGGCACTGATTTTAATGTTATCTCAACGCAAAATATTTTTTACATCTCTGAGGCTTTCAGATGGTTTCTAGCCCCCACTGAAAAGATTAAGAGAATTTTCAAACCCGGGTCGAAATTAAAAATACCACAAACACTGAATCAATCCAGAATCGTTGTGATCAATGGGAAACTACATTCTGGAAAATATTGCTTGGCTTTATACCTTGCTACACTATTGGCGAATAACGGGCAAAAAATCTTTTCAGTGAAATGCACGCTTAAATCGAGCATCTTCAGTTTTCTTATAAATGATGCCGCACCCAAGGCAGGCATATTCATCCTGAGGAATGGATTCAGCAACCCCGGCATTCATTTGCAAGACTTTTTGGAATCACCTTCTGAACTTATTGAGTTGCTAGAAAATAGTAATTCATACCTCATCATAACCAATCAAGAAGAAGTGGATCTTCCTGCTGAAATTCTACAAATTCAAAGTGTCAATTACACCCAAAACGAATGTAAAGAAATTTTTCATAATCATATCAACTCTGAACTTTTCCTTATACCAGAGTATTTTTTGGATCTTTTTGAAAATGAGAAAACTGTTACAAACCTCATCTCTATATTAAAAACCCCATCTGGCATTGGGACATTTATCACAGCTATTTCAAATGAAGAAAAGGGTAAGGAAAATCCCGAAGAATATTTGCTGGCGAAAGCTAACGATATCGCTGATTCAAAAAGCTTTATTGGGAATTGGTTTGAAAAATTGAGTTTAACCGAAAAACATTTTGCTTTTACAGTTTGTTTGTTTCCAAATCTACAACGTGAAGAGTTCCTTTTGAGATATGAGCAAGATTTTGAAAATCTTCAAAAATCAAAACTTGAGTTTGTCGGATTAAACCAACTACTGACCAAGACAAATTGCAGAATGACAGAATGGGGATCATTTGAATTTAATGACCCACAAAACGAGCTTTATGTTTTGAACCAACTTAAGAGTGAATACTTCTTTCATTTTAGGAAACTATTTGAGACCTATTCAAATGAGGTGCTGAAGTTCTCATCACCTGGAGATATTGAAATTCGCCTTGCTTATTCTCATGCGCTTGGAGAATTGGGGAAATCAAACTTAAAAGAGATAACACAGGTTGTAAACAAATGGTCACTATCTAAAGAGCTGCCTGTGAGGGCTGCCACTGGTTATGTGCTCAGTCAATTATGCACCGACCCTGATCGAGTAAGTGACGTTGAACAACTATTAACCAACTGGATGGCACAAGATGCACCGAATCAACAATGGACAGTAGTAGCAGCTGGTGAAAGATTATATTCGATCATACCCGAGACGGTTATAACCATTATTGATAAACTATCGAATAATTGGGAAGCGAATGGAGCAATCATTCACGCATTGCTTTCAATTTCCAAGCGGGATCTAAATCGAGTTGTTGATCTGATCATCAAGTGGCTTATCCCTTCGGATAGCAAGTATCCTTTCCGTAGAAAGATTGGAACAATCACATCTTATAACATATTGTCCAAGATAAATCCCTTCAACAGCCGGCGTGTAAACATAATTCTTCCATTGATCTGGGTATTATTAAATCTTCATGAAAGCACTTGTGAAAATATGATGCACCTATGCAGAAATTGGATGAAATCCAACCCGGATTCGGCCCTTAGAGAAGAAATCTGCCGAAATATCGCAGAATCGTTGACGTATAAAAATAATATTTCGGCCAAAATAATTAGTATATTATCTACTTCCTGGATCAACGATGAAAATGAATTTATCTACGAAAAAGCAAAAGGTTTAATTTCTTATTATCGAACAATAAATCTCTCGAATACGAATAAATCAATAGTAATAATAGTTGATCCATGCCTTAATGATCACTTAAATCAAAAAAAAATATTGAAATTGTTTAGAGAAATTCAACAAGTCAGCTTGAGTGTGGCTAAGACGACTTCTTTTTATATGGGAGATTGTAATCCATTCCATCAAAGCGATTTCGAATCTCTGTCCAAGGAAATTCCCCAGCCCCAATGCGAGTATCAAAGCTCAAGGTTAATTGGACCAATTTTGGACAAAACAGAAGTGATAAATATTTTGTACGTAATAATTCTATCATCTGACCAGATCATTGATCTGGAAGATTATTCCAATTCAAATTGGACTGACAAGATAGCAGTTTTACATTTATCTTCTACAATACCAGAATATTCAGGAATAAAGTATATATCAGATCTAAATCCAATGGAACAGATTAAGAATCTGTTCTATCAAGATGAATTAGATTTATTTTAAGAGTTTTTGGGGTAATCAAATGACAGGACTGCAAAAGTTTGAGTTAGACATAACCGGGTTTCCAATGATTTGGTCAGAAAGCATAAATTGTTACATCCAATTCTTCCCATTCAGTAAGATCCAGTTCGAATTATTTATGGCCTCATCTCATAATCCGTTATTTAATGCTGAAAATTATTCAGAACTCATAATTTTAAATCCTCGTGTTTCGCCGAATAATATTCATAAAGACAATTATTGGCAAGCATTTCTCACGGGGGTTAAGCCAAACGAGCTCGAAGAGATCACCCGATGGTATCAATCTACCGACCAACAAAATACTTATAAGTTTTTTTCACTTGAAGAATGGAATGCCATTTACTTTGAGTTCTCAAGAAAAGAACCTATTAGGGATCTTTCTGTTATTCCAACGAAAAATAAAAGAATATCATTATTGATCGAAAAGCTCGGAAACACGTATAAATATTTACGTCCAAATAACAATCGCTCTTTTTCATTAAAAGATCAAATGTTGTTCCAATACGGTGTTGTTGAATGGGTATCAAGCTCTCATTCCAATCATAAGTGGATTGGAATGGGACAACCTAATCCCGATTTCCGAACGGTTGTTTACTCACCAGAACAAGGGGTTCCCGAATATCCAATTGCCCCCTACCAAGATCGCCTGTTCTATTATGGTTTTCGTCTATTGAGGAATTAACGATAATGAGCATCGAAACTATTGAATTCTCTGAAATGCTCTATTGCCGTGTTGAACCCCAATACTCTCTTCAACATATGCCAGGCTTTCAAACGGTTTATAAGAGCGATGATCTTTTAGAAAAAGAAATTGATCAAATTGAAGAAAGAATTCGTTCATTTCAGACAGATAATAAGCGCAATGTAAGATATCAATTTTTCAAGATAGATACAGGAAGATTTATCCTAACTCATTCAGTGGTTATTGATAGTGACCCGGTTATTGTTGACAAATGTCAGCGTGAAGGGATGTTTCTCTCACATTGTTTGGTAATTACACCCCAAGAATTTCTGAAAATTAAAAACAACCCTTTTCAAATATTTAACAATTTCACATTCATCAAATCAGCCGACGATTTGGTAGAAAAATACATCAAATCTGGAGTTACAAAGCCATCGAAAATATCTCTGAATTTATCCACAATACCCATTATAGGTGAGTACTTTTGGAAAGAAGCACTTGTAATAAATTCGCTCGCAGAACAAATTTTTAAACCGCAATTGAATTCATCAACCTTAGCCATATTGGGAAATTCCGATGAAATCTTAAACCTGATCTCCGCGTTGTTTTTCTATACTTTGCCAACAATGCGATTGAAATACAATTTTGATTCGTTTGTTGACCCAAACGGTAAGAATTGGGGGGATTTGAAAATCGTTGGGATTTCAGATACCTCTGTCTCTCTTCCATTTTCGATTAGTAAACGCAGCCTAAAAGAATTTACCTCAGCGTCCATCAAAGATAGGAAAACTTATTATTCAACCTGGCTTAAAAAGGTGACAAATACTGGTTCCTACGAATTCATTGATCAACTGCATAATATTCAAGAAATATGTGAATTCATCAATAATGACAGCGCGATCCTACCCACTCAAATTGATGACAGATTAACCAGGTCATTAAGTGATTCCTGTCAGGGAATGATCAAGGGGTCATTATTTGAAAATCTGTCAAGAATTTTTTCTCGAGAATTGGCCGCAAGTATCTCTCAATTCGCTTCAACTGAAATGGATGTAAACACTCTACATCTTCTAAAAACTAATCAGTCAATAGATATCATACCCTTATCAAAAGTAATTTTAGGGTGGTTGAAGTCCATCTCTCCATTAATCAACAAGACCAGCGTGGGCGATAATAAAAAATTCGAGTACATCGCCACACAATCAAGGAATTTTCAACTGCTATTTATTTCTTCATATCTATCTAAAAATGAAAAATTACGTCAATTTTCAATTGATCAAATGACTTTTATTGATTTTGACAAAATTCTTTTTTTCCTAAATAACCCCATGCCATTGAAAGCCTTTGTAACAAAAAACAAACTTAATTATTTGGTCCAAAATATTCAACCCAATCTTGATAATTTTTCTGATGATCAAATTTTTGATTTCATTAAATCGATTATTCAATATCAAGAATTATCTTTGCTGGATCAATTTTCAGAGCGGGTCATGAAAATCTCCGAGACAAATTTAAAACCATTCTTGGGATTGTTAAAACAAAAATCGTTGCCTGATCAATTTAGGATTAAATTGTTAGTTCGAAAACATTCAATTCACACTAATTAGGTTCGATTAATTATCACATATTATGGAGAGGAAAAATGTGTGCCTTGATTAATAACATTATTTGTCCGTTCTGTTTAACCAAGATCATGTTTCAAAAAGACGTCGATATATGTCCCTATTGTAAAACTAATCTGCCAATTGAATATGTACGTAGGAGTGAACAGAGCACTCCTTGTTTTGTACAAATGGTAGGATGGTCTTCCCATGGAAAATCTGTTTATTTACAAACACTGACAAGCATGATTATGAGACTCTCTTCTATTTGGAGAAACACTTATATTTATTCTCCCCAAACAAATCCAACGTTAACTTATACAAGACAAGTCAGGGAATATCTGCGGACTGGCGTGATGCCCCCAGCAACACATATGGATATTCAAGAAGCGTATATAATGCAACTATTAGGAATGGAACGATGGGGAAATCGGACCATTGTTGTTCGTGATGTTGCCGGAGAATCATTCAATAATCTTCAATACTCTGTTAAATATACGCCATACCTTATTCATGTGCCGACCGTAATCATGTTTTTCAGTCTTTTTGACCTGAAAGAAAGTAACTTTTCTGTTGACGAACTCATGAATGGCTACATTCAAACCTTTTTCGCGAATGATCCCAGTCTTCAGAAAAAGAAAAGAACTGCCATTATAACGATCAGCAAAGCCGACCTTCTGTTAACTGAATTGTCTTCATCAATAAGTAATTACTTGATTTCTGACCCCTTTAGTAACCTGATTCAGCCTGCTGAAATGAATGAAAATCCTGCCTATGTGGATATGTCTCAATATGTACAAAATATGCATCAAATTAGCGAAGAAATTAAAGATTGGATCGATCAATCCACTTCTGGGCATAACCTTTTAATGCTTGCACGTGAGAACAATATCCAATTGAAATTTTCCATCGTTTCTTCTACGGGTTCACCTGTACCTGATGATCACAAAATAAAAATCGGAATCCGTCCATTACGAGTGCTCGACCCTCTTTTCTGGACACTTGATTTACAAAGCATACCCTAGATTTAAGGAAAATAATGAAATGTGCAAGAAGACAATGAAGACACGCAAACCGATTTCTTTTCACGCCCCACGACGGATGTATGCAAATGGTACCAGTTTTCCAAAGGGTATTGATTTAATTCTTAACCAAATTAAATTTGTTTTCCAGAGATTGAGATCTATTCTTGTTGCGCTTATTTTGATCGCTACGTCGTCTTTCTTTGGCGTTTTTTCATATCGAGTTTTTCATTTAGACGATTTCACCTTAAGAAACATCTTTGATTGCATTTTTTCTCAAAATCCACCTGAATCAAAATTAATTATAGGAGTGCTGGCAACTGCGTTAGTCTATGGAGTTTTTTTCTTTACAAATAACGTGGACAAATTGCCTGATTCAAATGTACTACCTTTTACAAAATTCTTGGCCGTGGTGTCTATTCTACTCAGTTTTGATTTTATTTTCCTTAACTTTAGTTTTTTGAGCATTTTCCCATGGAATTTGAATCTTCATGCGAACGTTGAATATTTTTGTACACAAACCTCAACTTTAGTGTTCATTATGTTCCTCTGGATCTTATATCCAAAACTGGCACCGATTTCCACTCCTCCAACCTTATCACTGAACTTGCCACAACCCTTAAAAAATTTCTTTGCCATGTTTTGGATGTTGATCATATCAATTTCGATCATTCTGGTATCAGTGTTTTTGTCAACTTCATTTTTTCATAATTCCGATAATCAAATGACCTTATTCGGAATAAACTGGTTAATACTACCTAAAATTGGAGCATTTTTAACGGGTTGCTTCGTAGCTTCAATTACCTATTGGCTTCCTAAATTCAGGAATGTCAAAAGGAGATTTGGAATCATTAGGTTGATAATCGCTGTAGGCAGCCTTTTTGGAGTCGGGTTTATCTATCGCGGTCTTGCTGACCCAGATAGATATTTGGCAGGAGTTGCAGGTGTTTTTATCTTAACCATATTATTTATTCCTTTACAACGAACGTTAAGCTGAACACCTTTATAAAATTGTGTCAAAAAAAGCACTCCGTTATGTCATCAAGTAGGTAATTATGAGTCATCGCATTATTTTCACTATTCCGAACCAAAATATCAGTCTCTGATCTGAGAATGTTTTTGTTTGCGACGACAGACTATAAAACAAATTTAATATCACAGCCACCAGTTACTCGTTTGAGTTAAATAACACCTTGATCCGAATGCTCATAAATGGAACCAACACCTTCACCTTTGGGTTTAATCACATTACACCCGTGAGTTCAACACAAACCAACTACTTCTTCCGCGACGCATATTCCAAACAACACTCTGTTCAAAATCCAATTGTTATAAAGGTGAGAATTGTATTTACAAGGTTTATTTATTTTAATGATTTTAACCAAAATTGCCTTGTTTTATTCAACCCCACCCCATGTCTCTCCAAAAAGTGTGCAATTCTGTGCAATTATTTATTTTTATTCCCCAAAATCGGGTTTTACTCCAATATTCGTACATTCTAAATAAATAGTAACACCTTATATACTTAGCCCAAGAAAAGCTATAAACTTCGAATCAGTAGATTGGGAGTCCCCTACTGGGATAATAATCGAGCCTCCCCTCGGCGCCATTGATATGCTTGAACAAATACAACAAACGCAAGAATTTTGGTTGAAAAGTATGATAATTTCAAGCACTTTTTAGCTTCTTATGAGTACCGGCCTTTCATAAGTGATTTCTTCATTAATTACTGAAATACTTGAATTTTTAATTGGCAATGGGTCCACGTAATCCCTAAACTTTGCTGTTTCATCGTTAGAAAAATGGATGAAGTGATAATAAAAATCCATCATTTAACTTGGTTTTGAATTGTCTAGAATCTTAGGAACTATTGGATTTTTCGGGGGCATAATAGACGCTGATATATGCCATAAATTATGAAATTGAAGTGGCAACCTCGATCAAAAACATCCATATCTGAGTAATATTTTTCGTAATCACTTTTTTTTAGTGGTATCAGCCGAATTGATTATAAAGAAATTCTAGTTAAATAATAAATACTCATAAGTACCCACCTTATTTAAATAAGTTGCAATAAAATGAGTGATTTCAGGATTATGCCCAAATTTTTCACTAAGTATTTCCTTCGCATTGAGGATTATTGATCAACCTAATCAAATATCAGATTATTTTTAATCAACCCAACCATTTATCATATCGAGATAATTAGCTGAATCCGTCTAATTTTCTAAATGGAACAAGATCTCATGATTTAAAACCTGTTCTTACGTAGAAGTTTTCATTTTGGAAGTTTTCGGAATTAATAAGCACAAAACTCTCAAGAGAGCTCGGGGCTCGAACCTCGAAGATCCCCGAAGGGGATAGGATCTCACGGATGTGAACCTTACTTTCTTTGGAAACAAAAAACTCCCTTGTGGGGAGTCTTTTTAGGTGGGCGCGATACCCTCCTACGGAGGGCTGTGGGGGCTCGAACCTCCAATTCTCGCTGTAAGATGTGTAGCAAAAAAGACACCTAATTTCGGGTGTCTTTCTTTCAGGTGGGCGCGATAGGGCTCGAACCTACGGACCTCACGGATGTGAACCGTGCGCTCTAACCAACTGAGCTACGCGCCCATATTCAACTGTCAACTTACTTGGCGCTCTAACCAACTGTCCCACAAGGGGATCTTTGAAGCTACGCGCCTATATTCAACTGTCAACTTACTTGGCGCTCTAACCAACTGTCCCACAAGGGGATCTTTCAAGCTACGCGCCCAACAATCTTAATGCAGGCAAAATTTTATCATGTAAAGCGACGAACGACAAGATTTAACCCTGTGAAATAGCAAACAACCGATCAGCTTCCTGACGGAAGGCGTTGAAGGTGGCGCGCCAGCTTTGGGGGGTGGTGCCAGCGACGATGGTGCCGAGCATAACGGCCTCCGCGCCGATGGCAGCCAGGTCAGCCAGGGCAGCAGGGGCAAAGGCATGCTGACTGGGAATGACCAGCGGGAGATGGGTGGACTGGCGCAGTTGGCGGTACTGTGCCAGGTCCCGGTATGTAAGTGGTTGACCGTAGCTCTCTTTTTGCATAATTGAGGCTTCCAGTACCTGCATTTCCAATCCGTCCAGACTGGCTGCCATCTCCAATGGATCTTCGCTGGATAACGCCAGCATCCGGTCCATTTTCGTAACCGGCGGCAGAACTCCAACCGGGGCATCGCGCAGGTAAAGCGAGAGAAAATCAAAACCCATCTCGATCAGCTCTGCCAGTTCATCTGCATTCACCGCTGCGGGCGAGGCAGCGGGCACGATGCCACAGGGTACATCTTTAGCGAGCTCCAGTATCTTTTGCAGGGCGCTTCGCTCTTCTGCCAGGGTGCCGATCTTATTGGCGCTGGCGCGATGCTGTAAGTTGAGATGCACCTTGATGACATCCGCACCGCCTTCCAGGCAGGCCTGCACCAGTTCCGGGTCATTGGCGGGCAAGCTGGCGATCAGAACCATGGGGCGTTCCCCTTGCCGAACTGCGTGTAATAATTTTGAGAATTTTGGCATGGACCCTGCTTTCAACGCTATAGGTAAGCTTTTTGCTCCACCAATTTCGTCCGTAATTTCTTTGCATCCAGTTCTCTGGGGACAACATTCTCTTGCAGGCACATTGCCGCCGCGGTGCCAGCTGCCTGCCCAAAGGCCATACAGGTGGGCGAAACACGAGTGGAAGCACTGGCTTCATATGTAACAGAAATACTTCTGCCGGCGACCAGCAAGTTGTCCACTTTTTGCGGTAATAGACAACGGTAAGGGATCTCATAGAAAGCATCTTTAGCCAGGAAGATATTCAGGTGGCCGTCGCTCGCATCCGGGGCATGGATATCGATAGGGTAAGCTGAACGGGCGATGGCGTCTTCAAAGCGGCGGTTGGCGAGAATATCTTGCTCGGTCAGCACATATTCTCCTACGATCCGGCGTGATTCACGAATACCGATGCGATTGCTGGAATTGATCATGCGAGATTTGGTAAAACCGGGAATATGCATCTTTAAGAACTCAAAGATCGAATAGGCTTGCTCGCGGGCTTCCAACTCTGCACGGGTCAGATCCCAGCCATCCAACGGATGCATATTCTGCACACGCGTCATATTAACGATCACATCATCCGGGTGATCGGTTGAAAAGACCAATACATGTTCGCGGTGCAGATTCAGCTTATGCTCAACGATCCAATCTTGCAGGAGATCATCAAAGGCACAGACTGCAATGAGATCCTGATGGCGGTAAATATCCGATCCCGCCTCGCCTAGTCGGGCAAGCTCTGGATGATCTGCCAGATAGGATTTTAAGGCGGGCAGATCTACATCGGTGAGTTTGAACATCAGCGTGGCAGGCTGTACCAGGCCATCGCCGGGACGGCCCAGTTCACAAGGGGCTCCGGAACGGCTGGCAATATCTGCATCGCCGCTGCAATCAATGTAGAGCTTGGCGGTCAAAGCTGACCTGCCATTCTTATTAAAAATTGAAATTGAGTTGATCGTCCCCTCAACCATAGAGACATCCTCTACCAGCGTATGCAGCAACACCCTGGCACCGCTTTCCAACACCATTCGCTGCAGTACCAGTTTGAGCGCTTCATGGTCAAAGGGGGTAACAGTGGCCACGTACCCGGTTGAATCGATTATATGGCCCGGAGAAGCTTTCATCGCCATC
>VSSQ01000570.1_pt1 | contig 22004 bp, 24 predicted proteins | sample 4763081 | NCBI WGS metagenome assembly VSSQ01 (sample SAMN12137344, study PRJNA551015) | bioreactor metagenome | isolation source: SDC9 anaerobic chlorinated ethene degrading culture | place: USA: Knoxville, Tennesee | collected 2015-01-01
TCCAAAATGTATTTAAGGGAAAATCTAATACTGTCGGGGTCAAGTGATCGTAAATCAGCACCATAACACAAGTTCCCTTGTTGTTCGACATGAACTGACATGCCAGGTTTTGATCCTGGAGTAAAGGTAAAATCACCAAATGACGGGTCGGGATATCCAATAACCTGGAATGGGAAGTCTGTTCCACGACCAATACTGCAATCTGTGCCTTCGAATAAGCATAGTGAGGGGAACAAGCGTACAGATAGGTGGTTGGGTAGACTTGGCGATGGAATGACGGGTAATTCGTATCTGGATTTATGTGTGTAGTTTTTTAATGGAATGACAGTCAGGTCACATTGCTCCCCGTTGTCCAGCCAGCCCTCTCCGTTAATCATTTGTGCCAGTTCTCCTATAGTCAAACCATGTACCATAGCTACCTTATGGAAACTAATGTCTGATTTGAACCGGTCATCTTTGCGCACGGGACCGTCAACTTGCTCTCCATTGGGATTTGGTCTGTCCAGAATCATTACCGGGCGATTGTTGTCGGCACACAACTGCATCACATTATGCATCCCCACTACATAAGTATAAAAACGTGCACCTACGTCTTGTATGTCAAAAATCATGATGTCAACCGAGCTGACCAAAGAATCTGCATGATGGTTCTCTCCATAAAGAGAGTAGAGAGGCAAACCCGTTTTCTCATCTATACCATTGTTTACATCTTCTCCACGTTCTATGGTTCCTCGAAAGCCATGCTCGGGGATAAATGCAAACTTAAGGTCTACTTCATTTTCCAAAAGGACATCTACAAGGTGTTTATCCCCGACAATGGTAGTTTGATTTGCCATCAATCCTACCTTCTTCCCTTTTAGTAAGGGCAGGTAAACATCCAACTGTTCTGCACCTGTCAATATTTTTGCTGATTCAGGTTCCGATGTTACGGTTTTACTTTTACAACCAAAAGAGAGTACCCCAATTAGGGCAATCAACATAACCAAGGTTTTTTTCATGACATTGTGATATTAATAAGGTGCTAATTTAGGTATTCCGACGGAAAATCAATATTTTGTTGTCGGAATTATCATTTTAATGCATTTGATAATATCTATTGTTTCTTTGCCACTATTTTTGATTATAAAGTCAATTGAATAATTACCTGCACCGTAAATATTCAGGACATTCAGGAGCATAAGCATTGCAAAATCAGCCCTTGAATCATGGGTCATCGTCAAAACCAACAATCAATCTTGGCACAAGCGATGTATTATCATTGGCAGAACCAATATTGGTATATCGCTTATTTTTGGCCCTTTAAATTTTGACTTTATTATTCTGAGAGAATTGCTCAATTAGCTCAGGTGATATAACCAGGCTGATAATTGTGAACGTACCATTTATTTGATTCGCAACACCGAGGTCCCAGTTCTCTAGATTAGAAAAATACTCTTTAGGGATTGTTACTCCGTTGCACTCTATTGATTTGACATATTCCCAAGCAGGAGTAAGAGACAATGGTATTTGCCACGGATCGGGATCAAAACCAACTTGGGTTTCAAAAATCAATGATGAGTGAGAGGCTATAGTCTCCTTTTCATGAAACTTGTGTGATGAATCATACAAGCCATTAACAGAAACACTGTAGCGACCCCATGACGACAAGTGAACTATCATTGGTGAGCCTGTCGCATTGAAAAGTTCAAATCGATAAGCAACATGCCCCTCCTTTACGCACGATGATAGCATAAATGCCAGTATGAAAAGTTTTAAAATGTGAATCCTATGTATCGCTTTCTGTTTTTTGTAGCTTGTCGTAATTATTCTAGCATTCATAATCATTTTAATTTTAAGGCCCAAAGTTATAGCCGTTTTTCAAATAAAGTCTTGATTTTGATTTTTATCAAGACTCTCATTTTTGCCGTCATTTTCTGCTTATATGGCTTACAGTTTCGGTGGTAACACTAAATTATAATAATTTTTCTGTTTGCTGGAATTGATTTGCCTCTGCATTTGGGGGTGAGGGGATACTTACTTACTTACTTACTTACTTACTCTTAGATTAAATTTTTACTATATTTGAATATAGTAATTCTACGGAATATGTACGAGTTTATTCAGAAGTGTTGTCTTGCCGGAAAGGGGGTAGAGGAAGATTATAAAAGGGAATGGGATGCAGTAAGGTATCTAATTGGGGGAAAAATGTTTGCCCTGGTTGGAAATTATAAAGATGGCAGGGCAATCCTTTCTCTAAAGCATAGTCCGGAATACGGGATTGAAATAAAAGAGAGATATCCGGATATAATTCCCGGGTACTATTTGAATAAAACCCACTGGAGCTCAATCTTTATTGATGGAAATGTGCCCGAAAGTGTGGTTAAAGAGATGATTTCCCAGTCGTATGATTTGGTACTTAAATCATTAAGTAAGACTGTTCAGCGGGAGATTATGGGTGTGTGATTGTTAAATCAAATTCATTAAATACTTCAAATATTGGCTTTTCGTTGTCGGTATAATCCATATTGAATCTTTTTTATTGTTGGGACTACCATTGTATCGCGATAGCTCTTTTGCCCAGAATGTAGTTGTCAAAGATTATTGTGCCTTTTCTCTTTGCTGCAGCACAACACACATGCAGGGGCAGGAGGTGTTCCTCTCTGGGATGGCAATATCTTGCACCCGGTGCCATTGCCCAATTTTTAAGCATCTCTTCACGCTCTTGTTGGGAGTACTGTCCGGTGCATAGATCTGTAAGCCAATCCTGGAAGCTATCATTAGCCTCATCTGATATGTTTGTTCCGCTCCAGTCAAAAGCCCGCATGTTGTGGAATGAGAAACCGGACCCGATGATCAAAATATTTTCATTAGTAAATTGACTCAGGACCTTTCCCAGTTGCAAATGCTTTTGGGGGTCCAGCCCTCTTATCAAAGATATTTGGGTAACGGGGATATCTGCCTGCGGATACATCATTAGAAGCGGGATAAATAATCCATGGTCGAGGCCTCTGTTCTTGTCAATTTTCAAAGGCAAGCCTTTTATTTCAAATACCTCTTGTATTTGATTGACAAGGGAAATATTGCTGGGTGCCTGGTATTGGATTTCGTATGCTTCCTTTGGGAATCCGTAGTAGTCGTATAATAGCGATGGTTTTTCACTTGCCGTGACTGTCGGGACTGCCTCTTCCCAATGGGCACTAATTACAATTATAGCTTTTGGTTTTTCTATCTCATTTGGGAGCTTTTTCATAAAGGAGACCATCTCTTTATGGCCCGGGTCGCCAAGTATCGGCAACGGGCCTCCACCGTGTGATAAGTAAATTATTTGTGACATAGGGTTATCATGTTCTTTATTGTTTTATTATCCATTCGTATGCAGGGTCAATGCCTTTCATGAAATCTTTAAAGCTCTCTTCTATTATATTATCGGGAGTTATTGTATTAAAGTCCTTTTCCGAATTTTTAAAATACTTAGTTGAGTATTGTATCATCAAACCAGAGCTGGGAAGTCCAAGCAGTTTTATTTCTCCAAAGTGGTTTGGCTTACCCGAAGTCTCCTCTCCAACAAAAATGGCTTGGGTCATGTTTTTAAAATCCATGGCATTGATGATTGCTGATGAAAATGTTTGTCTACCTATTATGACATACAATTTGCCTTTTTGATTGAGTTTTTTTATCATTGACATTTCACGGATCAATTCTGTTCCGGGAGCAGAATTCCCGCCACTGTTAAAACGGATGTCAAAAATTACCTTTTCAAAATCATTGTTGTTGATGGTCCCGATCACTTTCTTTTTGAAATCGCTGAATAGTGGTAACTGTTCTGGATTTCCCCTGAATCCTTGAGGTGGAAACTCCCGACTGGCGCATACATTGTATTGGATGTAATAAACATTGCCATTGTTTAGGATACTGTCGGTAAATACCGACTTTCCATTTTGATAACACAATGCGATTGAATCGGGAACAATTGATATTCTGTTTTGCCTGGTCATTACTCCAGGTTGAATTGCATATTCGAGCGATTCTCCTTTTTGGTCTTCGAGGTATAAGTTAATAGGGCTGTTTTCTACAAAGCCAAAGTGTTCAAGTAGTTGTACATATAGGATTAATTTGGGCAATTCTTTTTTTATGGCTGCATGGTTGTCTTCGGTTATTAGCGTTCTTAAAGAATCTGTAATCAATGTAATAGGATTACCATTTACCTTCAAAATCTTGTGCCCCAAAATTCTTTTATTTTCTTCGGTTGCGCCAATAATATAAAGTCCATCTCGGAACCACATTATGTTCAAAGGTAGTATCTTATTGTTATCAGCAAATTTAGACCAACCCACCATTGTGTGTGAGTCTCCAAAGGAAGCAATAAGTTGTTGCAATTTAATTGCGATTTTAAGGTTATTCAGATTCCTTCCTTCAATTATAAGTTGTTCAATACCCGAAGTAAAGTCATTTTCATTCTTTAAATTATAAAGATTGTAGTGGTTTTTAGGCAATTCAATTTTTAGAAGATTCAGATCGGATTCCCAGTCAGTGATTTTGGCTTCCTGTGATGTTACAATAATCGGAATGAGTACTAATGTTATAATAATCAATTTTCTCATAATCGGTTTGGGTTATAATTTTTAACAACAATTTTTTGTTTGTCGACCATTTAATTTATGATAACGACCGTGGGTGCGGTTTGGCAACCGTTACTTGCATCTAGAATGCGTACCCGAGCTTAAGGTCAATTGCCAGTACTGGTTCCCAATTGTTGCTTTCAATGATGTAGGTTCCGACACCTGCTGCTACTTCAAAAATGAAGTGGCGGCCCATTGTTCTTTTGAGTCCGTATTTTGGTACCATCTGGAGATATTGGTTTGCCTCTGCATTCTTGCCTATGCTTATTCCGGGCTGGTAATCGACCGCAAATGCAATGTAGTTTGCAGAGTTGTTTAGTGTTTTCTTCCCTTTCCCAAATCTTTTTGACAGGTTGTAGTAATATCTTGGTTCTATCCTGAATACAGGGGCAACAACCCAATAACTGTCGTAAAAAACTCCGGAGCCAAAGCCACCATTAAGGATAAGCTCCATATTCAATGTTGATTGTGCTGCTATGGGGTGTTCATAGGAGTATGACAACCCTACCAATGGTCCTTTGATGCTGTGGCTGCTTTGGGTTTTTGCATTTTGAGCCGTTAGGTTGCCAGAGATGGTTGCAATAATTGCGATAAGCAGGAGTTTCTTCATTTTATGTTTGTTGGTTGAAATTGTATTTTTCTAGGTGTAATAGTAAATTTCATATCAGTTTTTTTATTCTATTGTCAAATTCCTCGATTTTGGATATTTAACTGAATATTTTAAATCAAATTCCTTTTTCTCCATTGGTTTTAATGTAAACTCCCATTTAACTTCTCCACTTTCTTTGTTTAGCTTACCTCCTGAAATATTTTGAATGTTAACTTCAATTTCTTCAAGTCTTGATACAGGAGCTTGGTCAAGTACAACCAAAATAATTTCTTGACTTTTGTTGTTTTTAATAGTTGTTTTCCAAGATTTTGATTCTTCTTTCTTTGAACCAATAAATTGTCTGGTTTCAAAATCTTTTTCTTTTTCTCGGTTAACAATTACATTTTTGTCTTTACCCAACGAAAGTTGCAAGGTATCTGATGCGAACCGAACATCTAAAAGTGATTTCCCAACAAATGTTCCTTCGAAAAATATATTGGCTTCACCTTCCAATAAATTATATTTTTCCCAGTCAGTGATATTTGCTATTAAGTAAGCTTCTTTTTCAATTTTAGGTACTGAATAATATTGGAAGAATGCAGGTACTTGATAAACTACCATGTCAACCGAATAGTTCTTATTGTCTGAATTGACTGAATACGGAGTTGAAATTTCAAAATTTATGGACGTTTGATTTTCCGTTTGTTCAAAAGGAATTGCAATACTTTCTGCTTCCCTGCTTTTTGTTTTATTTACTGAAACTCCTGTGACTCTGCCTTGAAGTTGTGTTGAAATATCAGCATCTTCCTGAACACCATAACCAACCACTTCAACTTCTTCTAATGCTATTACATCTTCAACCATTTTTACATTAATTACTGAACTTGTGATTGGCAAAGTTTGAGTCTTGAAGCCAATAGATGAGAAACTTAAATAACCAGCATTGTTTGGTAGTGTAATCGAATATTTTCCGTTCATATCCGTGACGGCTCCAATTGTCGTTTCTGGAATCATTACTGTCGCGCCTGGCAATGGATTATTTTCTTGGTCTAAAACCTGACCAGTCACAGAGTTTATTGATTTATTATAAACAGGCGGCAAACTGTAATAGTCGAGAAAATAAGTCTTAAGTTCGGGAGCAACGCCCGATGAATTTGGATTTGAGGAAGAAAAACTAAGTTTTACATTTTTCCAATCAACTTTTGTGTCTTGCCTTAGATTTGCTTTATAAATGATTTCTACGGGGTCATTTATCGTTTTTGCACGAATATCATATGTTGGATACCAACCTGCATTGTCAACGATGTATGATAATTCGAAAGACGGATGCGTTTTAATTTTGCTTTGAACTTTTACTAAAATTTCACCCGAAGCAAATTCTTTTTTGCTTGTTAATGTATTTAATTGGTTTTTAAGTTCGTTCTTCTGTTTTCTTAAATTCTCTAAAGTTTTATTTTTTTCTATTTCTTTGAGTTTTAATGCAGTTAGCTTAGTGCTGTAAAATTCGGATGCTTCTTTGAGTGTCGAAATATTTAATTCATTGTTTTTCCCGCCTATAATCCGATTGTCATTTAAAAAAGTCAATTCATCTTTTAAAATCGAAAGGTAGGTTTCTTCTAGTTTTAATTGACCGTTTACGTCATCAAGTTTTTCTTCAATTTTTTTTACTTCTTCAGATTTTTCGAGTTTATCAATAAAGTTTTGCTGATGATTTACTGCCAAAACAGTCACATCACCACTCGCTTTAACCTGAACACTTTTTGCGTCAATGAAAGGGGACAGGTTTATAAATTTTAAAATTGTAATTCCAGAGTTAAGTTCTACCGTTTTTTGTCTTGTAACTTGTGCTTTGTCAATGAAAACAGTTACTTCATTAACTTCTGTTTTGATTTCTTTGTCTACAATTTCTTGTCCAAGTAAATTGCTGCAAATTAGGCTTAATAGTAAAATAGTTATTGCTTTCATAATATAATTTTTCTAATAGGATGCAAAACTCCTGTTAATTCCATAATTGTCGTTATTAAAATTATGCACAACGGTTGCGTGTATGAAACGTTTGGCATTTCGAAGCGATTTGCTATCAAGTTACAACTACTTTTGATACGAGCTAAAACGCTTGATAAACCACTGATTGCCAAATGTTTTATACACGATGTTACCCAACGTAATTTTTTTATTTTTAAATTCATTATTAAAACATTATTAACTCTCTTTTTTCTTTTTATTTAACAACTCTCTTAGAATCCATTTTTCGATACTAATTACAACAAAAATCAATGAACCAGCTACAAACGAAATAAATAAACCTTTCCCATCGAGAGACGCTGTTCCAAACACTTTTTGCATAAACGGGGTGTATAAAAACATTGCTTGCAGAAGCATTATTGACCCAATACCCAAAAAGATAAAGCCATTACTGAAAAGACCAATTTTTAAAACCGATTCTTTCAGAGACCTACAGTTTATCAAATAAAATATTTGGAAAAATATAATAAATGTTACTGCTATACTTTGGGAACGAGCCAACGCATCTGTTTGTGCCATTCCGGTTGAAAGTGAATAAGAGTACTCCCAGCTAAAAAGCACGATAGTTCCAACTGTCATAAGTATCGAAACAAAAAACACCCTAAAAGTTACAAATCCGTTGAAAAGAGCTTCATCGGGTTTACGAGGGGGACGGTTCATTACATTAGGTTCTTTTACTTCGAATGCAAGCGGCAAAGCCAATGCTATGGCTGCAACCAAGTTTATCCACAACAATTGTACTGGCAACATAGGAAGCAATAGTTCTTTCGTTATAGGATTAAAAGGAAAGAATATAATGCCATAAATCAATATAAATGCAAGTCCCAAGTTGGTTGGAAGCAAGAATGCGAGAGACTTTAGCAGATTGTCGTAAACCCTTCGCCCTTCTTCAACAGCTGCTGCTATACTCGAAAAATTATCATCGGCAAGTACAATGTCTGCAGATTCTTTCGACACAGAAGTTCCGGTAATTCCCATCGCAACACCAACATTTGATTGCTTGAGCGATGGGGCATCGTTTACGCCATCACCGGTCATTGCAACAACATCATTGGCTTTTTGCAAGGCTTTTACCAAACGAAGTTTGTGTTCGGGGGCTACACGGGCAAAAATATTGGTTGATTGTATGGTTTTATCAAGTTCAGCATCGCTCATTTTCGACAAATCCACTCCTGTTACAACAGTCCCATTGGCCGAGAGGTTTAATTCCATGCCAATAGCACGTGCTGTGGCATGGTGGTCGCCAGTAATCATTTTTACTGTTATTCCCGCATTATGACATGCTTTTATAGCTTCGATTGCTTCGGTGCGTGGCGGGTCAATCATACCTATCAAGCCGATAAACTCAAATCCGTTTTCAATATCATCTACCGATATTTCATCACTTTTACTTTGAGTTTTTTGAGCTATGGCAAGCACTCGCATCCCTTTCGAACCAAGCAATTCTATTTGAGAAATAATCTTTTGTGTATCCAAGTTTACACCACCAACATGTGTTGAACAACGTTTTAGCACAACCTCTGGTGCCCCTTTAAGAATAATATTGTCGTTAAGGGTTGCCATGTATTGCTTTTCAGAGTCGAAAGGCACAACATCTTTTCTTGGTATTTCCTGACGTAAACCATCAATTGAAATCCCCGCTTTTGCAGCTGCAACGACCAAAGCAACCTCGGTAGGGTCGCCCGAGATACTGTATTCGTTTGCGGTATAAAGCACATTTGCATCACTACAAAGCACAGCTTTTTTAAGCAAAAGCAACATATCTTCGGGTAAAGCTGCTAGTTCAGCATTGTTTTGTTTGAAAACACCAGCTTTATGATAACCAACACCTGTTACTTGTATGCTATAGTTATAGTTCCACAATTCACTTACAGTCATTTCGTTTCGTGTAAGTGTTCCAGTTTTATCAGAGCAAATAACAGTTGTACTTCCTAAAGTTTCAACCGCAGGAAGTTTACGAATAATGGCGTTTCGTTTTGCCATACGTTGTACCCCAATGGCAAGGGCAATGGTAACAACAGCCGGGAGACCTTCAGGGATAGCACCAACTGCCAAAGCTATTGCAAAAATTAAGCTTTCTTTAAGTGCATCGAACAATAATACCCCTTGCCCCAATGCACGGTATGTTCCAATAAACATAATAATTGCAGTGATAGCAACAATACCAATGGTTAAGTATTTGCCAATAACACCTAACTTTTTTGTTAATGGCGTATCTAAATCAACGGTTTCGTTAAGCATATCGGATATTTTACCAAGTTCGGTATCCATACCCGTTTTTACAACCACTGCCGTAGCAGTGCCTGAAACTACTAAAGTGCCACTATATACCATACATTTTCTGTCGCCAATTACAGCATCGGGAGTTACAGCTTCGGTAGTTTTTTGAGACGGCACCGATTCTCCTGTTAAAGCAGCTTCTTCTACTTGTAGGTTTTTTTGCTGTATTATCCTCATGTCGGCAGGGATGCGGTCGCCGGCAGCCACCTGAACAATATCGCCGGGAACAATCTCAGAAACAGGTATGGTTATTATATTGCCATTTCGAATTACTGTAGCATTTTCGGGAACCATGTTACTTAGAGCTTCAATGGCTTTACCTGCTTTGTATTCCTGAATAAAGCCAATAATTGAGTTTACTACCACTACGGCAAGCACTACCATTCCATCGGTAATTTTACCCAATGCGGTAGCCAACGTGCTTGAACCAATTAAAACCCAAATCAATGGATTGTTAATTTGCCGCCAAAGCACTTTTAAAATGCCATCTTTATTTTTACGTTTAAGTTCGTTTGCTCCGTACTTTTGACGTCTTGTTTCTACTTCTTCTAATTCAAGCCCTTGTAATGAACTCTCAAAATTTTCAAGAACCTCTTTATAGTCAATGGCATGCCATTTCCCGCTTTCGTTTTTTACCATCTTTGAGAACAAATAAGTTTGTTAATAAAAATTCACATTGTAATGCTTTCAACTATTTTTTTAAAAGCTAAAATTATAGTCGAAAAAAATAATCCAAAATATATAAAAGCTCCCAAAACGGAAAAATATCCAAGAAGAATTATAATTCCGTCTTTCTGAATAATTCCTATTGATAGAAAAAGAATAATTAATGCCGGCAAAGTATTACTAAAGGGCATTAGTCCTAAAGGTATCATTAGCAAAATAGAACCAAACAAAATCAAAAAACCATTGATTTTACTTGCAATTTTGTTACATGTTATGAGTCTAAAACGATGCGGCTTGCTTATTTTTTCTAAAAAATAAAACCACTTTAACCCTTTGTTTAAAGCAGTGCGTAACTTTTCCGATGGGAATGACTTGTTTTTTATAGAAGAAGGTAACCACAAACTTTTATTTAAGAAATTACTTATTCCTATAAAAAAAATTATGCCTCCAAAAACAGTACTAATACCAGGTATTGACACTGGAATTAGAAATATTATAGATAATATTGATGCAAATATTAATAAACCGTCGTTTCCTAATAGGTTTATTATTTCAGATAATGTCAGATTTCTGTCAGGTATTTTACTAATTATTTTTTTTCTTTTTCTAATAATGTATTGTCAAAAAAATCATCTTTTTTCAAAAAGACAACTAATTCTCTATTTTTAACTTGCAACTCTTGTGACATAAAAATAAATTATTTCCAAACAGATTCAATAGAATTACTTTTAAAAGTCAAAAAGCTCTCCTAAGAGTCCTTTCTTTTTTTTGTAACGATAATCATTGTCCCTTGAATGGTACTGCTTACCATAAATCATATCATCTTGTTGGGGTTTAAGGTTTTGAGTTGACCGTTCAATTATTTTATCAAGTTCACCGCGGTCAAGCCAAACACCTCTACATTCAGGACAATAGTCAATCTCTATTCCGTTACGGTCTGCCATAACCAGATTTACATCTTTGCAATTTGGACATTTCATTTTTGTAGTATTTGATTGGTTTGTAATTATTTACTTAAAGGTTTTGTGATTTTATTAACTACAGAATCAAGTTTAGAGGTTGATTTCTGTATAAGTGAATCAAGCTTTATTACCTTTTGATGTTCCTTATCGATAAGTGAATCGAGAGTTAGTACTTTATCGATCTCTTGGTTTAGCAATGAGTCTAATGATTCCGTTTTTTTCAACAACTTGTCAATTTTTTCATCAACTCTTCTATTCACATCTCCACAGGAGATGAGAAAACCTGCAGTTAATAAAACCACGAGGGTAATTCTTAAAATTTTTAGCATAATTCAATTGGTTTTAAATTATTACAAATAACGGAATTCTTATAAAATTATTTGCTTTCTAACGAATGAAAAAAGTTTATGCTTAGCCATATTCTGTTTCTTGGGTCTCCATCGATAAATGAATCCAACCTATAGTCGACACCAATCTCCAAATCATTTACTGTAGAAACAGAATACCCTAAAAGAGCTACCCCTCTGATTTCCAAATCATATTCATCGCCCTGCCAGGAGTTTAGATATTCATTGTTGATTTTCAGATAAAACTCTTTCACATCGAGCGACTGTCCTTCCAACGGGATTTCGGATGATATTCGATACCGAAGCCTAAGTTCGGGCTTGCTATTCTTTGCAAATGTTTGGTCCGTCATTACCCTGTGAGCCATTCGAAAGCCAGAATACTTTTTGCTAAAACTAATTTGCTGAATTGTTCTGTTTTCAAACTCACCATCTTCCGCTCTTAGTAAATATCCTCCGCCAACTGTAGTGTTTGCCGCAATTCGTTTTGTTACAACCAACGAAAAGTCTGTGAGTAAATAATCGTATTTCAGTTTCTGGTTATAGATTGACTGCCTTGATTCAGCCTTAAAATTTGCCGACCAGTTCTTTGGGAATTTCTTAATTATATTTATTGACGGAATTATGCCATACTGAAAGCTGCTTTGTGCATTACAATATACCGACATTGCAGAAAGCATGAATATGAGTAGATTTTTTTTCATGTTTAGTAATCAATAGTATCTTTTCTCTTTGAAATTATTTGATTGCTTTCCACATATTCACCTGTTTCTGAGAATAAGTATTCAAGCATAATATAGTTCCCATCCAGCTTAGTCGAAATTACAACTTCAAAGTTTATTGTTATGCCCTCAGGGTTATTCCTGTTCTCTCTCAAAAACTTCAGGACCAAATTTCTATCACCGGTATATTGCATTTGAACCTTTTCAATTTTATACTTTTTGTGCCTTTGCGATAAAATTCCTGATATTTTCGAAAAAGCATCAGAGGGTATTTGGTCTGGTTTTACCTCTATTTCAACATCCTGAAATATTCCGTTCTCGCTAAACTCGATGCTATACCTTTCATTTTTAAATTTTACCTTGGCCTCAATGGTTACATCATTTAATCCTATTTCCTTATACCATTTAACTTTAGAGTCGAAAGTCATTGAGTCGACAAAGGAAAGGGCACTCGAGGGTACATCTTTTGCCTTAATTCGGAATTCTTTTTCATATTTCGATTGGGAAAATCCCTGAAAAGCAATAAGCAATAACGCACTCGAAACAAGGAAGATCTTTTTTATAGCGATATTTATTCTCTTATTGCAATAAACAGGTTTAATTGAAGCAGCACAATTAACCTTAAAGAAATTATGAGTTTTTATTGATTTTCTTTCCATGATTTTACTCTTATTAATTGTTTCACGGTTTCTGCCTTTTTTAGTGCACACTCCAACGATGATGACAGAATGGTAACATGCCCCATTTTTCGGTAAGGTTTTGTTATTTCCCCGTCTGTGTGAATCTTCACACGGTCAATTGGTATGCTACCCGTTAATATTTCTTATTTAGCCCAAATTTCTTACTCCACTTGTTAGGAACTATGGTTGTGATTATTAACTAACCAAGCGTCATGTTGTTGTATGAATTTATGTTAGTCCTATTTTACAGTCTTATTGTCGGGATCAACAAAGAGAACCTCTTTAACTTCAATCTCAACGGGTTCAAATATATCATTATCAACTTCACCGATTAGTATTAGCTCTGTTTTGTCATCAAAAGGTTTATTAGGTAATCGCTTTCTGTCAATTTCCACCTTTATTGCTCCCGTTTTATCCTTGAACTCATATGTGTCAGCATTTATTTGATTCACTATAAATCCTTGAACTTTTACTAGTGCATCTGAGCGATCGAGTCGTGATGCATTGTCTAGAACTTCCTTTACAGTGTATGTTTTATCTGTAACACCTGGTCCTTTATATTGCCCATAAGATAGGCTACTAGCTGAAACAAGGGTGAAGAACAGTAGCAATAATTTCAAAACATTTAATGATTTCATTTTCATAATTTTTTAGTTGTCAATTCTTAAAAAGTCACCATTCATATTGAATTCGAGTTCTAAACCATTCTCAAGTTTTATTTGCTGATTACGGTCGTCTAACTCCCAACCAATTATGTAATTTTCAGGATAGTTTGTTGTTGCATACTCTAAAAGTTTTGCAGGGATTACGCTATCAGGCAACTTTGTTAACCCTTCAATATCAATAACCTCTTTTTTTCTATTGAACTCAATAAAAAATCCACCTTCAAGTGTAATATCATAGGTGAGTTCAAACCCATCAGTATCTTTAATTGCCTGAATGATTGGGTTTTCAGGGAAATGAGTGCTCACATAATTTGATATTTCTGTTGGAACATCAATTAATGGCAAAATTTTTTCCTTTTCGCAACTAATTAATAAAAATGGTACTAAGACCAAAAAAAACAATCTTTTCATAATTTCTGTATCATTAAGTAGCCCTACTCTTTTATGGATTTTCAGGATGCTCCATTAACTATCAAAAAGGATAATTATGAAGCAAAGGTAGATTGTGATTCTGGAGAAATTTTGGAGAACTAACGGTTAGTAAAAAAAACTTGAATTTTGTGTACATTACCATCTACAGTATATGATATTTTATAATTATAAACATCACAAATCTGCTTAACAACGGCAAGCCCAAGTCCAAGGTTACCTGTTTTTCCAGTTGCGAAACGTTCAAATAGTGCTTTAGGGTTATCCTGAAAAACTATTCCTGAGTTTTCAATCATCAAATGCTTTTGAGAAAGAATTATAAAGATGTATCCATCCTGAGTATTATGCTTTACTGCGTTTTTTAAAAGATTATTTACCATTATTTCAGCCAACCCCGCATCAATGTTTAGGTTGCAATTCTCAATTGCTTTTTTCACTTTAATACTACGTATTTCAATTGCTTCTTGAAAAAGAGGCAACGAGTTATTTACTATTTCCGAAAGACTCAAATTTGTGTTTTTATTGTACTCAAGGTTTCCAATTTTGCTAAGCAACAATAACGATTTTTGAGCCACTGAAAGTTTTGCAGCAGCATTAATAATTGTTTGTAGATGTACCAAACTATTGCCATCATCCTGAAAATTATTTAATAACTTTTCTGTGTTAAGTCTAATAATTGCCAAATGAGTTTGTAATTCATGCGATGCGTTTTCATTAAACTCCTTAGTCCGTTTGAAATCGTATGTAATCTTTTTCAGCAATTCATCAATGGTGCTGTTAAGAGAGTTAAATTCATCAATTTTTGATTTTGAAAAAACAGGGACTGGTTCTGTAATTTTATATTTCGAAAGGATACCTAGTGTTTTATAGAATGGATTCCAAAGTTTTCTTGAAATTAAGTTTACCATTATGAAGAGAAATAAGGTGATTAGCAATAATAATCCTAACATCATGAGCAAGGCGCCCTCAAAAATATCGTCATTACCAGGAAGTAGCTGACGTAAAACAATAGTGAAGTCTTTACCTTCATGATTTATAGAGAAATAAAGCTCACGATGGGGGATCATTTCGTTATCTCGTAGCTCAAGAATAAGTGTGTCTTTGAATACGGGTTCATCAAATCGTAAGCCCTCAATAATTTCTGTTACCTTGTGATACTCTGGAAGGTCGCCGTAATTTGAATGAAACTCTACAAGGCGTTCCATCTCATAAGTTAGGTGTTCATCGGTTTCTTCATAAACAATGTACTTAATCATGTAGAATGAAAAAATACTGCCAATTAATAAAACTGGGATAAGTAAAGTGAAGGTTGTTAGGTATGTGCGTTTAATCAATCTCATTTTAATGGTATGTCTAGTTTATAGCCTATGCCATAGACTGCTTTTATGGGATCAGGAGTATGATGGGCAGTAATTTTTTTTCTAAGATTTTTAATGTGCGAATAAATAAAATCAAAAGAATCTGCTAAATCCATATTATCACCCCAAATGTGTTCGGCAATGCTTTCCTTGGTTATTACCCTTTGGGGGTTTGAAAAGAAAAATAACAATATATTGTACTCGCTCTTAGTTAATTCAATTTTTTCGTTTTTCACAAATACTTCGCGGCTGTCAGTTATAATGGTAATGTCACCATAGGATATATTTGAGTTCCCCGCAAAGTTTCTTCTGCGCATTAATGCTTTTATGCGAGCAATCAGCTCTACCATTTCAAATGGCTTTGTGATATAGTCGTCAGCCCCTAACTCTAGTCCCTCAACTTTATTGTCTAATGAATCACGAGCCGAAACTACTATTACCCCAGTTTTAGAGTTATTTTTTTTCAATTCTCTTATGATTTCAAGACCAGAACCACCCGGTAAGTTTATATCTACTATCACAATATCATATTCATACAAAAATATTTTTTCATGTGCAGTGTCAAAATCAGCAGATGTTTCACATAAGAATTTTTCTCCTATCAGAGATGAGGAAATTGAGTCAAGTAGAGTCAGATTATCTTCAACTATTAGTACTTTCATTTCAAGTTAGTTTATACAAAACAAGGATGAAATTTTGGATTAAATTTGGAGAAAAGGTGTTTTTTCATTTTTTTAGGTCAGCCTATTTTAGGACGGGTCATTATGTTGGGTAACTTGATTATGGGTGTGTAAAAGGTGCTCTAAGGGTAGTAAGTGTCTGGGGCTAACCAAACCTTTATTGGGGTTTATATTTATTCTTTATAGATCAAAGTCGTCGGTGGGATTTTTTATGTTTTTTAGGCCAATCATACTTACATGGGTATATATTTCTGTTGTTTTGCTGTTTTTGTGGCCAAGCAACTCTTGAATGTATCTCAAACTTACTCCAGACTCTAAAAGATGAGTTGCATAACTGTGTCTTAAACAGTGTAGTGTAAAGTTATGTTTTTTATATACTCTTCCCAAATATTTATAGAAAATTTTTTCAAGGCTTGTTTCACTGTATTTGCTTCCTCTAATCTGCCCTTCAATTAGGTAGTTGATTGGTAGATACATTCTGTAGTATTTTATAATCATATCCATTATTTTCTCACTTACAGGTAAAACTCTGTCTTTTTGGCCTTTCCCATTTTTAATTGTGATTGTTAGGCGTTTAGAGTCAAGATCTTTGAGTTTAAGATTTAATAATTCACCTCTTCTTAAGCCACAGGCATATATTAGAGTCAGAGCTGTCTTGTGTTTGAAATTTGGAATTGATGTAAGCATCTTTTCAACAGCCTCTTTAGGAATAACTTTTGGTAAGGGACAATATTTCTTTGGTCTTTCAATATTATCTATTGAAAGACTCCTGTTTTCTACCTTCAAGAAGAACAGCTTAATGGCATTAATAACTTGGTTCTGATATGATGCTGAGTAACCTTTTTTAATAATGTAATTTCTATTGAACAAAACTACATCAGAGTTGGTAATTTCAGAGAGGTCTTTATCAGGATAATGGTTTAGAAAAACCATTAATGCCTCTGTGTAAGTTTTGACTGTACTATTGCTGTATCTTCTGCTTTCCAGCCACGCCTTGAAATAGGTAATCTGATTTTCATCCTTTCTCTCCATTTCTCTCTCCTCGTTGATTAATGATCGTATTTTTTTGCGATTTTAAAGACCTAAAGTAATAGCTTTTAATTATAACTCGTTGTTAAAGTTACAATTTTTTCTGTTTGCAGGAATTTAAAAAAAGCGTTTCTAGAATGAGTACCCGAGCTTAAGGTCAATTGCCGGCACTGGTTCCCAATTGTTGCTTTCAATGATGTAGGTTCTTGCCTATGCTTATTCCGGGCTGGTAATCGACCGCAAATGCAAGGTAGTTTGCAGAGTTGTTTAGTGTTTTCTTTCCTTTCCCGAATCTTTTTGACAGGTTGTAGTAATATCTTGGTTCTATCCTGAGTACAGGGGCAACAACTGTGGCTTCTTTGGGTTTTTGCATTTTGAGCCGTTAGATTGCCAGAGATGGTTGCAATAATTGCGATAAGCAGGAGTTTCTTCATTTTATGTTCACCAAACTTTTTATGTTCATGAAAAAGCAAAGGAGAACTTTAGATAATCATGTAAAAATAAAGTACAACTTTAGATATTCATAAATATTTTGTATGTTTACCACTGAAAAACTATTTGAAACTTACTAACATGTTATCCCGAAAAATAAATCTTTTAGATGCACAAAGTGAAAGCATTTTCCTTTGGGGTGCAAGACAAACAGGGAAAAGTACATTGTTGAAAATGATTTTCCCCGATTCGCCTTATATTGATTTACTTAAATCGGATGAATTCGAACGTTACAATCGCCGGGCATCCCTGTTGAGAGAAGAGCTTATTTTGCTTCCGGATAACGAGTTGATTATAATCGATGAAATTCAGAAAATTCCGGCTTTGCTGGACGAGGTGCATTGGCTAATGAGTAACAAGAACCTCCGCTTTATATTAAGTGGTTCTAGTGCACGTAAGTTGAGGCGTAGCGGTGTAAACCTCTTAGGAGGAAGAGCTATTCGAAAACATCTGTTCCCATTTGTAAGTGCAGAGATTCCGGATTTTGATTTGATAAAGGCTTGCAATAACGGTATGCTGCCAAGGCATTATCTTACCGATGATGCTAGTAAGCGTCTCAATGCTTATGTAGGCGATTATTTGCAACAAGAAATCAAAGCTGAGGCTCTTACACGAAACCTGAATGTATTTTCCCGTTTTATGGAGGTGGCGGCTTTAAGCAATGGAGAGGTAATTAATTATAACAATATAGCATCGGAGTGTGGAGTTAGCGCACCTACCGTAAAAGAGTACTTTTCTATTCTGGAAGAGACCCTTATCGGCTATACAATACCAGCCTTTACCAGTAGGGTAAAACGTAGGGTTATCCAATCACCAAAATATTATTTTTTTGATGTGGGGATTGCTAACTTCCTATTGAAAAGAGAATCTCTTTTACCCGGTTCACCCGAATTTGGACATGCACTTGAGCATCTGGTCATACAGGAAATAATTGCTTACATTGGCTATTCAGAATCAAAGCATTCACTATCTTACTGGCGAACAACATCGGGGTACGAAGTTGATGCGGTAATTGGTAATGCCAGAATTGCAATCGAAGTAAAATCTACTGAAGAGGTTCAATCATATCACACCAAAGGATTGAAGGCGTTCTCCGAAGAGTTCCCGGATTGCCGTTTGATTATTGTTTCAATGGATAAGCATCCACGTCGATTGAACGGAATTGATGTGCTTCCTGTGCAAATTTTTCTTAAAAAGATGTGGGGAGGGGAGGTGTTTTGAATTGGATCACCGGATTAGTTAACGCAGAGGGGTTCCGACAACCTCAAGTCTTCAAAGAATGCTTTTAAAATTAATCCCTGATTTTCAGGTTCGTTTTTAGCATAATGGATGTCTGAAATGTGTATCAGCTTTATTGGATTAATTTTATCGTATTAAGTTGAGTTTGTTTTCAGTTTTTTTAAATAGCCGCTAACGGTTTGCAGCTACACGCAGGTGGGGATTTATAGCACTGAACTTCATAAAAAGTACAGAACTTAGATTTAGCACTTCACTGTCATAGAAGCACTGAACCCCCCACTTGCGTGTAGGTGCTGTTGGGTGCTGGGCTTAATTCTCTAGTCTTTGTATTTCAGTCTTTATTTGTTCAATTACTTCAACATTAAAAATGCGTTTCTTCTTTCCTGTGCTTTTTATTGAATAAACAAAAAATACTTTTCCGCCAAATTGTTTTTCAAATCTCTCGTGATTATTTGAATGCATCTCTATCCACTGATATTGGTTTAGTGCCTGACCAGATGCGATAGGTTTGATTTGTAGTCCGATAAATTTGTCTCCTATTCTTATTGAGAAATCAACACTATAAGTTCTGTCCCAATTATCCGGTGCTGGCTCTATAGTGATTCCAAGAGCACCTTCCAACTGTCCATAAATTGTTTCAATTTCTGTTACGTATCCTTCGTAAGTTCTGTTTAAAACTAAGTTGTAGGCATAATCAATACATTCTTCTTCTGTGATTGAAAGTAATTCTTTCTGAACTACTTCGGTTAATTTCACATATAAGGTTTGACCTAAACCTGTAATGTATTCTCTTGTTATCCTTAAGCCATTTTTCTTTTTCTGAGTTGCTTTAGAAAAATAAAATGTTTCCCACTCTTCAAAGCTATTTGGGGCACAGGCTCTGATTAATTCAGAAGTTGAACCGACACTATGAGCTTTGTTAAGCCCCCATCTATTTAAACCATAGTTCAGTAGAGTTTCCCTTTTAAACTTTAAGTTCTTTCCATCAGAACCACTAATCCATTCTTTTGCCATTATAATAAATTTAAAATTTGACGAGTTGTTTGTTGATTTCCTTGATTATTCCAAGAATTGATTAGTGCAGTTCTTCTGTCATTGTCACTGCCAGTTCTGTTTTCAAGACTATCAATATATCTTTCCAATTCTTGAAGATTTGAAATGATAAAAAATCCCGCTGGTCTCCCTGTTGATGCACCAATTAAATCGCCATCTACTTCAATACATTCTTTAATGAGTGTTCTTAGTTGAACCTGGTTGCCACCTGTGGGATAACCTAATAATTGCGCTAATCTTCTAGCTCCTATTGCAGATGCCCTACCAATTCCTAATGAATTGAGCAAGTTCTGTCGTTCTTGTTGTGAGAAATTATTGGGCATCAGTTGTATTTAGTAGATTGATAAATTTTTCCTTGTATTTAAATTCAAATTGAGTGTCAGGTTCTGCAAGTCCTTCTTTAATCAAGTGAGCATTCAAAAAGGTTTTATTTTTTAAATACAAGTAACACATTAAATTATTCTGATCGTCATATTTTTGATTGTCAAATTTCATAAAGACCTTTTGACCTTTTGTCTTGTCGAATAAAAACTGTTTGGCAGAACCATTTGCGCTTTTCTTTTCTTTAATTCCAATTAGTCTTACAATAAGGTCATTATTTAGTTTTACCAAAACTGGACTGATAATTTCTTTAACTGTAAAGTATTCTTCTCGCTGTCCGCTGTTTTTATCTATTTTTGAACCAAATTGAAGTTTCTTTGGGTCAATCTTCTTGTCTAGATTTTGGAAATCAACGAAGCGATATGGTAAGTTGTCTAACTCCTTTTCCGTATCAATGTTTATTTCATCTTTTAAAAACTCATAAGTTGTTCCTGCAATGTCAGATTGGTTAATATTTAATTTCTCCTTTGCAATTTCAATGAATTCAGGATTTATTTCATATCCAATTGAATTCCTTTCTAAATTCCTTGCAGCCAAAGAAGTTGTTCCGCTACCCATAAACGGGTCTAAAACGGTTTCACCTTTAAAAGCAAACATTTTAATTAATCTCTTAGGCAACTCTTCTGGAAACATTGCGATGTGTCCATCTTGTTTTGCTCCGCCAAAATTCCAATGACCTGCAAAATATTCTTTCCATTCTTCGGTAGTCATTTTAGATTGTTCTTTTATTTCTTTGCTAACCTTTGATTTGGAAGTGCCTAGTTTTTTAAAAATTAAAATAAACTCATAGTCAATAGAAAGAATACCATTTCTTGGTGTCGGAAAACTTCCCATTAATGATGCTCCACCCGTTGTATTTGTAGTGGTTTGTTTCTGCCATATAATAGCTCCCATATAATCAAATCCTATGCTTTCACAGAATTTGATTATTTCAGTTCGGATTGGAATAACTTTATAACGTCCATAATAAACAGCTCTTGCAAATTGGTCGCCTATGTTTATACATAGTCTGCAACCGTTGTCAAGAACCCGATAACACTCATTCCAAACAAGATTTAGGTTGTTAATATAGGTTTCATAATCTTCGTGATAGCCAATTTGATTCTCAGTTCCATAGTCCTTTAGCTGCCAATAAGGTGGCGATGTTATGACTAAATGAACAGACTTGTCGGGGACAAGATTCATTTGTCGGCTGTCTCCGTTTATTATTTTATGTGTCGTCTTCATTTTAAATCTTTTTTAATTTGTTATCAGTTACAAAGGTAGTCATAATATAGGTTTTTCTGTTTGATTTCACTGGTTTCTTAGCCTTGCACCCAACTTGTCTATAGCTATCTTAAGTTAAGGTTAGCTCCTAAAATATGGCTAGCTAAACATACCTTTTGTAAAGATTATCAATTACGCACTAAAATTAGAATTTAATTCATTAGAATCCAATATCTTCTCCTAGCAAATTGTTTGAAATCAATTTGACTAACGATATTGTGACCATTGTGGAAGTGAATGGTATAGCGTTATTTAGAAATTGAGATATTAAACTTCGTCATCTCCTTTTCCTTGAGTTTATCCACTACTTTGATCCTGCATTCCCGAAACACCTAACAAGTGGAGTTTAAGACTCATTTCATAAAATACTGTATTGCCGAAAAATAAATGTCGATTTACTTGGATTTATCATCGTCATGCCTTGCATTTGTACACATTACGAGACAAAGAATGAGCATCATAAAACAGTTGGACAAACTATCAGGCATAAAATATGCCTATGAGTCTATATCCTGGTGGGATAAGGAGAAGAAACAGTCGAGATCG
>VSSQ01000572.1_pt1 | contig 21944 bp, 21 predicted proteins | sample 4763081 | NCBI WGS metagenome assembly VSSQ01 (sample SAMN12137344, study PRJNA551015) | bioreactor metagenome | isolation source: SDC9 anaerobic chlorinated ethene degrading culture | place: USA: Knoxville, Tennesee | collected 2015-01-01
GACTCGCGACCCCCTCCTTGGCAAGGAGGTGCTCTACCACTGAGCTATTTCCGCAAAAATGGTGCCTCAGCGCAGAATCGAACTGCGGACACAGGGATTTTCAGTCCCTTGCTCTACCAACTGAGCTACCGAGGCATAATGGCGACCCAGGACGGACTTGAACCGACGACCTCCGCCGTGACAGGGCGGCATTCTAACCAACTAAACTACTGGGCCATTTGTCTTAGTGTTGACTTATGTATTATATGGTAAATTACTGTTTATGTCAAGTTCTTAGCACTATTTATCTTAAATTTTATGATCAGTTTTATTTATATAGGCCAAAGTATCCTGCAGATTGGCCTCCAGCTTGCCCTGGAGCCCCTTTAGGCTCACACTGTCAAATGCTTTTGAGTCTCTAAAAACACCTGCAATTTTTAACTCAGCAAAAAATTGATTGCGCAGCCGATTGTAATATACCACAAACTGATCTTTACGTTCAAAATCTGTGTAATCTATTATTATAATAGAGCCATTAATATGCTCTATAGCTTTTTCCGGTTTAATATAAAGTTCAAAACTACCGATTGTATTTGGTAGGTTATTACCATATTTCCAAGCTATAATCCCCTTATTTTTTACCATTTCCCCCAAATTAACTGAGGCTGGATTCTCCATGCTGTTGATAATTCCAGGTAATGCTTCCCCTAGTTTCTCGGCAAAAATATCTCTTTCTTTATATACATAGCGAACATCTCTGTAAGTGTTGATTCCCATAGTGTGTACTACAATATAGTCAAAAGTCTCTGCAGTATAAATAATATCTAATTTTGCTTTTAATGCTTTATTAACATATTGGCAAATATGTAAAATCTGTCCATCAATATTTCCATTAGTTTGCTTCACAAATCCATATATTTCTTGTGGTAAATTTATAATAAAATTCCACGCTTTAACCTCTTCAGCAATTTTTTCTATAGACGGGTACGACATTAAACTCCTCCAGCAGTCACTATTAAACTTATCCCCTGCTAAAAAAGGAGACTAATATGCAACGGTAATATTATAGACGATTTTACAACATTTATAAAGATAAAATATTTAACAAGATAAAATTAGCTTTATCTTATTTTTTCACATATATTAGTAGCCTTTAGAAGGAATTAAGAAATATTTGTTGTATATATACATTATATTTAGGTGAGCTCAGTGTGAGGGGAACTCCGCCCGCCCAAAAAAAAATAGGAGGTGTTTGATTTATGGGAAGTAATACTAAAAAAGGACTTCTGACGATCTTAATCGGCCTAGTTATTTGGTTTATTCCTATTCCTGCTGGGGTAAAACCAGCTGCTTGGCATCTACTAGCTATTTTTGTGGCAACAATTATCGGTTTTATCCTGCACCCGCTGCCAATAGGCGCTATTGCTTTAACCAGCGTTGGCCTTACAGGATTTTTAGGCGTTGTCAAACCCGCAGACGTACTATCCGGCTATGGCAACACTACCATCTGGTTGATAGTATCAGCCTTCATTTTCGCTCAAGGTTTTATCAAAACAGGGTTAGGCAAACGTATTGCCTACCTAATCATGAGAGCTATTGGTGATAGCTCATTAAAACTAGGATACGCAATGGCTATAAGCGACTTAGTCGTTGCTCCTGCAACCCCCTCTAATACAGCTCGTGCCGGTGGTATAATGTTCCCAATCGTACGCAGTTTAAGTTCTGCCTTTGGCAGTGAACCGGGAGATACTTCACGAAGATTAGGGGCTTATCTAATAAAATCGGCCTTTCAGTGCAACTGCATCACTTCAGCAATGTTTATTACTTCTGTTGCGCCTAACTCTTTGGCTGTTGCCCTTGCCGCACAAGCCGGCGTAAAAATTAGTTGGGGAGCTTGGGCTTTAGCATGTATTTTACCTGGGCTTATTTGTTTAGCAATTTGTCCTTACGCAATTTATAAAATGTATCCACCGGAATTAAAGGATACCCCTGAGGCTCCTGAAATCGCTAGAAAAGAACTTATTGCAATGGGACCCATGTCCAAGAGTGAAAAAATTGTCTTTGGTGTCTTTATTTTAGCACTTGCTCTTTGGGCTACTTCCTCAATTACTAAGTTGGACGCTACCATGATTGCCCTTGTATGCGTTGGCCTAATGCTTATCGGCAAAGCCGTTGAATGGGATGACATCATTAAGGAAAAAGGTGCTTGGGATACTTTAGTCTGGATGGGCTCTCTAATGGCTTTAGCTACTGCACTTAATAAACTTGGTTTAATTAAGTGGGGTGCCGATCTTGTTGCCGGCAGTCTGGCAGGAGTTTACTGGATGACTTCTTTGGGTATCCTCCTAGCAGTCTTTATGTGGTCACATTATGCTTTTGCCAGTCTTTCTGCACATGTGTCTGCCATGTACGCAGCCTTTCTTGCTGTAGCTATTGGTGCCGGGGCACCACCATTTTTGTCTGCTATGAGCCTTGGCTGCTTAATTGGTTTGATGGGTGGTATTACTCACTACGCAACCGGTCCAGCACCGATTTACTTTGGTGCCGGGTTTGTACCACAAGGAACATGGTGGAAACTTGGTTTCATTATGTCTATTATCAATTTTCTTGTTTTCACTCTTATTGGTGGAGCTTGGTGGAAAGTTCTTGGTCTTTGGTAAAAATATACTAAGTACAAAAATAAAGGGTTTGCGCAATTGCGTAAACCCTTTATTTTTATAGCCAACAGCTCTTTAAACCAACTCATGCTTATTTTTTTTAAAATGGTTTTCATAATAGCTGGTACAATGGGGATTCTTTGCCCACAATTTATTTGCTACCGGTTTCCAATTCTCCGCATACTCTCTACACTTATCACACAGGGCTACAACCTCTTCAGGAGCCTGTAAATCCGTGGAAACAGCTTTGGTTTCTTCAACCATTTGCACAAGTTTTTCCGGATTTTCCAGCATTGGGCAAGGAAGAAGATGATTATCATTAAAAGGTTGGTTGTCCCTATACGCAAGGAATAAAGGTTGTTGCAATGAATTAAGTAGAGTATCCTTTTTTATATTAGCTTGGGAATAGTGAACGAATACACAAGGCTCAACGTCACCATTAGCATTAATATGCAAATAATTTCTGCCTCCGGCAATGCATCCTCCCATAAATTCACCGTCATTTTGAAAATCAATAGTGAAAATCGGTTTTCCTCCTTTGGCAGCACGTACTTCCCTTAGTCTACGATAAATATAGGCCCGTTGTTCAGGAGTTGGTAAAAGCGTTTTTACGGCGTCTATGCCCACCGGCATGTAATGGAAATACCAACTATAGCGGCAGCCCTTGGAAATTAGTAAATCTAAAAAAACATCTGAAGTTACCATCTCTAAATTTTCCTTAGTATAGCAAACGGAAGCCCCAAAAAGCAGTTTGAATTTTTTTAATAAATCCATTGCTGCCAATGTTTTCTTAAATGCTCCTTTTCCACGTCTTGAGTCATTAATTTCTTCAAATCCTTCAAGACTTAGAGACAAAGAAAGATTTCCTATTTTAAGCATTTCTCTACAAAAATCTTCTGTTACTAATGTCCCATTAGTGAAGGCAAGAAAATAGCAATCGTCATGCTTTTTGCACAAACGCACCAAATCATCTTTTCTTAACAATGGTTCTCCGCCCGTATACATAAAAAAGTGAATTCCTAATTTTTTAGCCTGCATTATAGTTTTGTCTATTTCCTCATAAGAAAGACTCATATTGTGACCATACTTTGCCGCCCAGCATCCCTTGCACTTCATATTGCAAGAACTCGTAGGATCAAGCAAAATAACCCAGGGTATATTAAACCCATACTTTTGGCGATTGGCACGGACTGTTTTGGTGCCCAAATATGCGGCTTCAAATCCAAGATTTAAAGCTGTAGTGCGCAGCACTGAGTGATCAACCTCTTTTATTAATGACTCCACATAACCTTTCCATTTACCCTTAGGTTCTATAATTATTCTTTTTGCTGCTTGGTAACTCTCGCCGGCAAATAATGGACCAGCAATTTTTTCTACAGTGGTTAATATTTCTATGAGATTTTTTTCGCGATCATGTTTTGAACATTTCAATGTCCTATTTATAATTTGACGAAGCATTCCTTTTTCCATACTATTAACCAACGATTTCATATATAAAACCTCCTTGTATTTATATAGAACAGCGTAAATTTTACATTTAACATAATAATTCTTTTTGCTAGAATATTAGTTTTGAAACACCACCATAATATAATATAAGTGTACATAAAAAGAGATGAATCTGAAAAGATTCATCTCTTTAAGATAGTACATTAGCATTATACAATTGTTATGAAACGTCTAACTAAAATAGATATTTATTAGACTTTATCGCTATCGCTAAGCCTTACCAACTCATTAATAGATATGTTGCTAATTATTTGATAAATTTCTGAAATAGCAACAGCGGAAAGGTTACTGGCATCCTTTAACCAACTCACGATTATAAAGGTAATACCATTGGCATAGTATTGAGCTAACATTTTAGGTGTAATGGGACCAAGGTGCCTTACTTGGAAAATATTTTTCTTTATAAAAAGCTCCAAAAATAATTTCTCAAAAAGCCCAAAAATGATTTTTTCAAAAGAATTCTGGCCATCAATCTTTACCGCTTTAGTGTAAAATTTCTTATCCCGTTCGATTTGTTTGAGCATCAAATCGATTGCCCCTTTTAACATATCATCTTCAATCAACAGTGTTGCCGGCAATATAACCTCATTATAAAAAATCCATTCTAAAAGTGCATATTTATCAGAAAAATGGTTATAAAATGTTGGCCGAATAAGCCCAACATTTTTAGTTATATCTTTGATGGTAATCTTTTCAAAAGCCTTGGTCTTTAATAATTCTTTTAAACTTTGCGCAAGCAAATTATTGGTAGATTCCTCATTTTTCCCCATTTAATCACCTCTGCAACCATATTTCTATAGTTCAAAGTATAACATTTAAGTAGTTTTTGAGCAACGTTGATGCTTACTGTTTTTATAGTCGTTGCTATAATGCTTTATACTATGAATATGTTGGAAATACACCCAAAACTTTAGCTATATAAAAATATTTTTTTTACAGAATTATAGTTCTAATAATTTCTACAATAGAAAAATTCCGCTATAAATTTAGTCATTAATTTTTTATCCATTCCTTAATTCTTTTTTTGTTGGCAGCATAGGTAAGCGTGAATAAAAACAGGGCCATAATTCCACACCCTGGAAAGCCTAATAAGCCCCCTGTGTATTCCATTAATATCCCTGCATAGAAATTACCAATAGGTGTAGATCCTTGGTTTAAAAAGGCATATACGCTCATGACACGACCTCTATATTGTTCCTCAGATGTTAATTGAAAAATAGAATTCCCCATATTCATAAACACCAAATTAGCAAAACCTATAATACCAACAGCCAAAAGCGCTATATAATAATTTGCTATAAAAATCATACTTATTTGAATTCCTATAGTTAACAGTAAGCTGCCTATAAACAGGGACTTTTTAATTCCATTTTTTGCTCGGGCAGACATGAATATAGCTCCCAGAAAAGCCCCAATTCCTGCCGCACTCATTAGCGCGGTATATGCACTGCTTCCCATATGTAATACCTCTTTTGTAAACACCGGGATTATGACATCATTGTTCATAGCGAAAGTACAAATAATAGCCATCAATATAACGTTAATTTTTAATGTACCTTCATGTTTAATATATTGTATGCCTTCCTTCATCTCCCGCATGATATTCTTTTGTACTTTAGCCGTTTTTTTGTTTTCTGTATGAATATAAAACAAGCTTAGCAATACGGTGAGATAACTAAAAGTATTGATCAAAAAGCAAAACCCAACGCCTAACTTTATTATTGCTAGCCCTGATAAAGCCGGCCCAATAATTTTCGCTAAATTGACAATTGTTGAATTTAAAGATACCGCATTCATAATGTTTTCCTTACACACCAGATCAGAAAAAAAAGACTGCCGAGCCGGCATATCAAGGGTTTGAATGATACCAAATATAGCGCTTAGTAAGAAAATATGCTGATATGTTACTAAATCCAAAAATGTGAGCAAGGTTAAAGCAAGTGCCTGCAACATGAACAAGAACTGTGTAAGTAACAAAAGATTGCGTTTAGAAGCAACGCGATCAACTATCACCCCTGCAAATAATGTAAACAGTAACATTGGCGTGAATTGACACACCCCAACCATACCAACCAAAAAAGGCGAATCTGTTATAGAATATACCAACCATATCTGGGCTGTTCTTTGCATCCATGTGCCAATGAGAGATATACATTGACCACACAGAAAATAACGGAAATTTTTATAATGTAACGAAGAAAATATCTCATCTAATTTAGCTCTTAGCAAGCAGAAACACCACACTTGTCATTTGTTTTTTGTCTAAAATATTTTTGTAATTTTACTATTAATATTTAAGTAACTCGCTAACGAAAATTCTACATCTTAGTATACTATTTAGCAAATTATATTTTAGCATAATAAAGAACAGCTAAAGGCCTTTTTACCTAGAGCTGTTCTCAACATTTTATAAACAAAATTTTCAATGCTAACTTATAAAGTTTAAGCTCTATTTAAACCCTTAAACTCCTCCAAAAGATTTATCAGTTAATACATTTTTGATGAAAATTGCAACAATATTGGGATCAAATTGTGTTCCTGCGAATCTATCAATTTCTTTAAGAGCAATATCCTTACTTACAGTCTTACGGTAAGTTCTATTTTGGGTCATTGCATCATATGTATCAGCAATAGCAATAATTCTTGCTTCAATAGGTATTTGCTCTCCCTTTAATCCATAAGGATAACCGGTTCCATCATATCTTTCATGATGAGAAAGGACAATCTTGGCTAAATCTTTGTACTCAACAGTATGTTCTAAAATTCTTGCCGATTTTGCTGTATGGGTTTTTATTATTTCCCATTCTTTTTCATTTAGCTTACCTTTTTTATTTAAAATTTCTTCATCAATACCTATCTTGCCAATATCATGCAAAAACCCCGCAATCTTGATTCTGTTAACCGCTTGCTTAGTGAAATTCATTTTTTTGGCAATCGCTTCACAAATTAACCCTACGCGCTCTGAATGATCCTTTTCTCTTTTGCTTTTTTCAAATAAAGTCTGCATTATAAGCTTAACCGTGTTACTTTGAGCACTCTGGTTTTCATAATACTTTCTCTTATACATAAAATGTTCTGCTTCTTTTAGCAAATCATCAATGTCGTCCTCTTCTCGCCTTTGGAAACTGTAGCCAAATGCTACAGTCGAAAAAGTTTTATTATCATTGCTACTAGAATTAACATTTTCAACTATATATTCCATGCTTCTTCTAAGCTTTTCCTCACTTGTTTGAGTAAATAAGATAGCGAATTCATCCCCACCTATACGAGCCAAAATATCTTTGTCATCAATAGATTTTAGTATTAGATTTGTGACATCCTTTAGTCTTTTATCCCCTTCGTTATGTCCAAAAGTATCATTACATGCCTTTAACCCGTTTACGTCACCTAATATAATACCTAAGGGAAAATTGCTTTTTGTTTTTACTCTTATAAATTCCTCTTTAAAAAATCTCCTGTTATAAGTCCCTGTAAGATGATCATGATATGCCATATATGCATAATTTTCCTGTAGTTCTTTCCGCTTAACAATTTCCTGTTCCAGATTATTCTGTATTATTCTTCTTTCGGTATTATCTACAACACTCTCAATTAAATACTTTTTACCATTAAACTCTGTACTTACTACCGTTTTAATTATTGAATTTATAGTGCCATTAGAACACATTATTTCACGTTCCGAGTTATCTACTTCCTGCCCAAAATCAATAATGGGACACTTACCTTTTTCTGATGGACAGAATAAAGTATGACAACTCTTGCCGATAAGTTCTTCAGAGGAATAGCCCGTGATACTCAAAATTTTTGCATTTGCATAAACAATGCATTGAGTATCATACTCAATTATAACGACTCCAAACCCAAGTTTGTCTAGCACCAAAGGAGCAAAAAGCGAAATATTATCTGAACTAATGTCACATAAATTAACAGAAGACTTATTTACCTTGCCCATAATGCAACCTCCCACTAATTTTTCTAACATCGCTTAACAATATTCAAATAACATTTCTTAATATATTTTAATAACGTATTTATCTATCATTATTTTTATTCGCTTTATAAATATAAAGTCCTGCTTATATTTAAAGTTACCCCAAATGTTTTATAACTAAATTCTGCATATTTTATGTATAATCATCTCTATAGTAGTCAAATGAAAGGAGTTGTTTTTATGAAAAAACGCATTACTATCCTTTTAACTATATTCTTTATTCTTATTTTACCAATTTTCGCCTATGCTTCTGATTATGTTGGAAATGCCCGCACACATAAATTTCACTATGCCAGCTGCTATTACGTTTCAAGAATGAACGAGAATAATAAAGTTTGGTTCGAAACACGTGAAGAAGCAAGGGATGCTGGTTATATTCCCTGTAAAGTATGCAGACCATAAAGCTTGAAAATTGTACGAAACATACATTCAATGCACTCTAAAAAGTATTTACTAACATACAAAAAGGACTGACTATTATTAGTCAGTCCTTTTTGTACTTTTGCCGCTAGAAAAAATCTACTGTAATTACCCGGATACCTGAAAAGCCTAAGTTTTATTTTTCTTTTTCTTTTTTACCTTCACCCTTATATAAGCATTTTCCGAAGTCGCACTCCTTCACAAATTCGTAAAATGTTCTTGAGAGCTTCATATCAAGAATACCACTCTTGTATATTAGCCAAGTGTTACGAGCCAACAACTTACCCTTTTTATCACACAAGGGTATAGAGTATAATCCCGGTTTATCATCTATTAGGATAGAAGGTAAAAGTCCGTAGCCTAAACCCTTAAAAACCATTTCCTTACTCAAATCCAAATTGCTTACTTGCATACCAATCTTAGGTGGTACTTTAAAGTTATCATTCCACCATGCATCCAGAAATGTTCGATAATAAACCTCAGTATCATAATCAATGCGAGTCATATGAGGTAAATCTTCTAATTTAAATGGTTTTGTAGCAACCGCACACACATAATTTGTAGTCAATAATAACTTAGAGTGCTCATCCCAACCGAAATCATTACGCAAAAAACCAAAATGTAGTGCCTTAGAATTCATGAGTCCCAACACTTTGCTGCTTGGAGCTATGGAAATATCAAAGGTTACCTTGGGGTAAAGTTCTTGAAACCTACTTAAAAGCTGTGGAAGATAGTAAGATGCCAAAATACTTGGTGCCGCTATCCGCAATATACCGCCAATTTCATCTCCAAGATTTGCTAGCTCTTCTTTGAAAGTACTAATTTCATTCAAAATTTTCAGAGCGAAAATTGCCGCTCTTTCCCCTGCACTAGTAAAAGTAATCCCCTTGTTTCCTCTATAGATAAGAGTGATTCCCAAGTGATTTTCAATTTGCTTAATACGTGTAGTAAGGGCCGGTTGTGACAGATATAGCATTCTTGCTGTTTTAGTAATATTTTTTTCTTCGTATAAAGTTTTAATTATTTGCCAATCTCGCTCATCCATATTACTACCTCGCTTTATTTTCTATGACGCTATTTTAACACACTTATGTGCCTCATAGCACCATAGAAAATGAAAAGACATACACCTTTATCCACTGGCGCATGTCTTTTCACAAATTATCTTTTCACTTGTGTTTGGTTCTTTATTTGCCCCGTTGGAAGTTCTCTAATAAGATCCTTGGATTTTCCTGCTCGGAGGATATAACTGTCCGTAGAATGACCAAGAATGGCTACTATTTTCTTACTAATGGCAATAGTCTTATCCAAGTCAATACCTGTAGCTATACCGGATTCATCGCACATATGCACCACGTCTTCCGTAGCTACGTTACCTGCTGCTCCCGGCACAAAAGGACATCCGCCTGCACCGGCAAAACTAGTATCAAACTTGGTAAAACCACTAAGCATACCGGCCATGATATTTGCCATACCCATACCACGAGTATTGTGGAAATGAAGCCACCAATTGACCTCAGGATAAGCCCTTAACATTTCCGTACAGATAGCATTCACTTGCTTGGGATAGGCCATTCCTGAAGCGTCAGAAAGAGAAATTTCCCTCACTCCCACCGCCAGGTAAGCCTCTACAATATCCCGTACATTTTTAATCGGTATTTCTTTATCCCATGGTGAACCAAAACTCATGGATATGGAACCGGAGATGTCTATATTAGCCTCTCTAGCCTTGCTGACTGCTTCCTCAAAACCCGCCACCGTCTGTGCAGGAGTCCTGTTTAAATTAGCTAAATTGTGAGATACACTGGCAGAAACGTTAAGCTTTACCTTGGTACAACCACACTGAATAGCCCTATCTACACCTCTGGTGTTAGCAATAAGAGCACGATACTCTACTCCATCTGCTTTTTTTATACCTTTAAAAACTTCATCTGTATTAGCCATTTGCTCTACTGCTTTGGGACTCACAAATGAGCCAACTTCAATAACTTTAAAACCAGCGTCTGACATATCATTAACCAGACCTATCTTCTGCTCAGTGGTTAACAAAGTCTTTTCATTTTGTAAACCATCCCTAAGCCCTACTTCGCAAATAATTATACTTTCCGGTAAATTCGCAAAGTCCATCTATATTACTCCTTCCGCTTTCAAAGCTTGCAAATCGCTGGCTTCTAAACCTAGATATGCTTTATAAACTTCAGCGTTGTGAGCACCTAACTCTGGACCAACCCATTTAATTTCACCTGGAGTTTCGCTAAACACAGGTGCAATACCAGGCATTTTAATAGTCCCTAATTGAGGGTGAGCCATTTCCACAACATCATGACGAGCAATATACTGAGGATCTTCAAAAATATCTTTAATACTATAAATAAGGTTAACAGGTACTCCTTCTTTATCTACAATAGCCTTTAAATCCTTATAATCATAACTACCAATCCAAGCACTTACAATTGCATCTAGTTCAGGATCGTTGGCAACACGGTTCTTCATTGTATTAAAATGAGGATTACTTCTTAACTCCTCCTTGTTCATAGCCGTAGTCAGATACTCCCAGGTGCGATCGGTACTGCAAACCAAAACCACCCATTTGTGGTCTTTTGTTTCATAAGTTCCACCGGGGCTTGAAGTCCCGCTAAGCTTTGGTTTGCGCTCACGTATAATGCCATTCTTATCATAATCTGCACAAAGTATTTCCATAAAGCGAAATACACTTTCATAAAGACTCACATCTACTTCCTGACCCTTACCATGCAAAACATCTCTGTGATATAAGGCCATCATAGTACCCATACAGGTATATAAACCTGCTATATAATCAGTCAATGAAAAAGAAGGACTTACCGGCGGGCGATCCGGATAGCCGGTTATATAAGTCATCCCTGAAAAGGCTGTAACAGGAGTGCCAAAACCCGGCAATTTTGCATAAGGTCCTGTTTGTCCATAACCTGTAACATGGCTCAGGATGATATCTTTATTGGCTTCTTTCATTTTGTCATATCCTATGCCCCATTTATCCAAAGTCCCTGTGCGAAAGTTTTCGATAATAACATCTGTTTTTTCTACCATCTTGAGAAACATCTCTTTGCCTTTTTCTGTCCGCAAATCCAAAGTAACGGATTTCTTATTGCGGCCCATACAGGCAAAACGCATGGCATCTTTTCCATGAAAGGGTCCTAGGCGCCTAAAAGGATCTCCTCCATTAGGCATTTCAATTTTAATAACTTCTGCACCAAAATCCGCCATCAAACCAGCAGCAAATGGTGCTGCAATAACAGTAGATAGATCCAATACTGTAACTCCGGTTAACATTCCCATAACAAGCACCTCTCCCAAGTTTTCGCTTAAATCACTCTTCATCCTTAGCTTATTTTTATTATATGTTTTTCCTAAGAAGTTGAAAAATACTGAATTTGAATACAGGGTATAAAGTTTTTCTATTACAAGCTTTCTGTGTTTAGTTATAATTTATACCTCTTACCGGACTTGGAGATATTGCTAAATCCCATAGTGTCACACAATATAAATGAAGCATGACTCAAGCTTTATGCAAAACCCGGCTATGCTTCATTTGTCTGTTCATTTATAACTACTTATCCTCCAAACACACCTATCCAACGCCAATAGGTTGCGGCACATATTGCATATACAATACAGCCCACTACGGAAATAGGAACACCTACCTTAGGGAAATCCCAAACCGTAAGTTGTCCCGTACTATACACTAATATATTCGGATTAGTACAATAGAACATCAATACAGGATATCCACCTATAATCATTCCTGCAGAAAGAGCCAATACTTGTGGTGGTAATCCTGCTTCCACTCCCAAGGCAATAATCATCGGCATCATAGCAGTCGTCATTACCGTAGTTCCCACAAAGAATAAATGCATGAATTGACAAATGAGCATAACAACAATGGTTAGAAGAATTACAGGCAGTGCCTGCAAGCCGAATGCCTGGAAAGCTTGAGCCGCAAGCCATTTAGAGGCTCCGGTCTTCATGAGTAAAGTGCCTAAACCAATACCACCGCCCACAACCAGCAAAATACTGTAATTAATATGTGGTGAAGCCTGCTTCCATTTGAGAACGCCAAACTTAGGAATGAATAATAGTAACCCACCTGCCATACAAGTTGTAGTTGTATCGATTTTGATTATCTTCTCTGTTGCCCAGCCAACAACAACCAGTAAGAATACCATAAGGGTATATATTTCATCATATTTCATAGGTCCCATTTCATTCAGGCTCTTAGTTACATAAGAAGACCCGCCCGGGATTTCTTTTTCTTCCGGCTTAAACAATAACTGAATAATAGCCCAGTTAATTATTGTCATCAAGAGTGCTGGGGGGAATCCTATTTTTAACCACTCCATATAAGAAATTGTGGGGCCACCGGCTTTTTGAATAAAATCAATAATAACAGGATTCGGTACAGTTGCCGTCAAGATGCCGGAGGCAATAGTGCAGTTAGTCATCGTTAATGTTAATAATAAATTCGCCCCAAACCTTGTACGTCCCTCACCTTTGAACAACTCTATAACGCTAATACACACTGGCAACAAAATAGCCACACGAGCAGTGCTAGAAGGAACAAGAAAAGATAACATGATGTTTGTTAATACTACGCCAATAGTAATTTGCCTTGTAGAAGAACCTACCCACTTCAAAATAAGATAGGTCATACGCTTGGCTAAATTAGTTTCAATCATACCTGCTGCCAAGATAAATGCCCCAAACATCAAGAACAATGACGAAGAAGCAAATGATGATAGTGCCGGGCCAACTTTGTCAATGCCCATCAATACGGCAAGGGGGGCTACTGCAATGCTCGTTACTGCCAAAGGAACCGCTTCTGTTAAATATAGGATAAAAATACCGGTAAACAAAGCTAAAGCATGATGCCCTTGTGGCGTTAATCCATGACCTAGCGGCATGAACCAAACTATCATTCCGAATATGATAGCTAGAGGAAACCCCCATCTCTTTCTTAATATGTCAATCTTATTTTCTCCCAAAATACTCCCTCCTTCTTATACTTACATTTCATCCCTTGGACGTATTAGCCTATCCCCCTCTCCGATAAATATGCAATTATTAAAATTTATGTATTTTTTCTGAAAATTCTGTTTCTTGAACACATTATTATCCGCAATAACTTTTGAAAAATCTTTCACGCCTTATATCAGTATTTATTGGAATTACCCTTGTATGCGCTCACTGGTGAAAACTCCAACAAAAAAATCTCTATTTGTCTACTTATAAATATTTTTCATGCATCCGCGCTACGCTCTATCTACCATTAATTGTAAGTGTAACTTAGTTTTTAAGGAATAGAAAATACTCTTTTTGAATTGGCACCATAAAAATTAATTATACCAAAATTAATTATACCCGCTGCATTTTGTGACAAGATTTACTGACCCTTTTTATCACAAAAATGTTTTTCATATCTTAAGTATTATTCCACCACACACCAAAAATCGCCGATATTTACTCAGATACGCGAAAGACCAAGGATTTAGTATGATAAGGTCTGACAAAGTAGATGAGTAAATATCAGCGATTTTTTAAGTAATTAATATACAGGCTGGCAAAGCTTTTCTATCTTCCCTCACCAGCTTGCTTCCTATCATAGTTGTCATGGTCTTCATGATCATCGCGTTCTCTAAGGTTATCATGATAGCTATTTCGTTTTCCTGCATGTTGTTGTAGATTGTGCGCCGGCTTTGGATTTAGAATTCTTTTCTCTTGTTGATTCAACGGGTGTTGATATGCTGCCTCTGCAACAATTGGTAAACTTGCCGAACCCATAAATTCTGTTAATATCAGCACCGCCAGTAATTTTTGCATTTTTTTCTTTAGCATTATCATCACTCCTTTGATTTTTTCCAACCACTAAATTAGGTTCTATAGTCATAATACCAATAATATATGTACACAGCATGTCAAAATACTGAACTAGATATGTTCTAAGAGTTTTCGATACCGGCAAGTTGAAATTTGAAAACTTTGGGCATTAATTAATTTATTTATTTAATAATTTGAAAGTGCTTTTTTCAGTTGATTTTTTCAATCACTTTTCCATACACACCAAAAATCGCCGATATTCACTCAGATACACGAAAGACCGAGGATTTGTTATGACAAGGTGTTTTTCCTCTTTTGTCATATTCTTCCCAACTCGTCAACACTATTTTTCTCCCCCCACACGCACAAAATCGCCGAGATTTACACAGATACGCGAAAGACCAATGTTTTTGCAAGAGGATAGTACAGCTAGTACATCCTCTTGTCAAAACATGCAGTCTGACAAAGTAAATGAGTGAATATCAGCGATTTTCATTAATACATTTTATTTATTATTTACCTTCATAGACCGGTATAACTGTAACCTTAGTTATTATGGTTATAATGGTTATTAAAGTCATAGTGGTTATCATGTTTATCATTGTTGTCATGTTTATCATGGTTTCTCCTTTGTATTTCTCGTTGATGTTCTCGTCTTTGCGCCTCTTTTTGATGTTGGATTCTTTCCTTTTCTTTTTGACGCTCTATCCTTTGCACTTCGCGTTGGTGCTCAATTCTTTGTTGTTCTCTTTGATGTTCAAATCTTTGCTCTTGTGCATTTTGAGAATGATAAGAAGATGCCTCCGCAATAACTGGTAGACTAGCCGAACCCATAGTTCCTACTAATACAAGCACTGCCATTAATTTCGGCATTGTTTTCTTTAGCATTATAACCACTCCTTTTATTTTCCCTGACTAATTAGTCAAGCTTTCTATGGTTATAATACCAATGATGTATGTCTAAAGCATGTCAAAAGACTTATATACATGTGTTCTTATTTATATAACGCCAACCGAAGCTTGCACATGATGAAAATAATATATTCCACACATAAAAAGGCACTCACCTAGTTATGAGCACCTTTAAAATACCTATTGCGAGGACCATTTAAATAAAAACAGCTAGACATCTATATTATAAAGCAATAGAATGATAAGTGACCAGTATAAATATTTTTTATGACAAAATATTTTCTACTCTTTACAAAGAAAAGCAGGGATATTTGTGAAAAAGTTACGGCAATTTGATATGGAAAGCTATCGTATTTTAGCAGAATTAAGCAATGCCATTATCTTTGAATGGGACATTGTCACTGATTGTTTTTATGTTTCAGAAAATTGGCCAACCATATTTAACCTAAAACCGCCAAAAGAAAATTTTAGTAAGAATTTTACGAAAATTTTTTCTATGCCACCTAATCAACCTGACATGCTTACACCTTATATAGAAAATATAAAAAAAATAACACAAGAAATAACATTTCTGTTAATTATCATAAAGTTGAAGTACAGCTTTTGACAAAAGAACAGTCATACATCTGGTTTCAATTGCGTCTTCTTTTGCGTCGTGATACAACCGGGTCACCCAATAGGCTTTTTGGCATGATGACCAACATAGATTTGCAAAAAAAAGAAAATGAAAAATTGCTTTATCAAGCACAAACTGATGTTTTGACAGGCCTTTATAACAAAGCGACCACTCAGCTAATGATAAGTGATTATTTAAAATATTCTAGTTTACAGAATAAAAATCAAGCTTTATTTATTATTGACATAGACGGATTTAAAGAAATTAACGATTATTTTGGTCATCTCTTTGGCGATGCGGTCCTAGCAGATCTAGCTCGCTGCATAAAAAAGTCTTTCAGAAAGTCAGATATCGTTGGACGAATTGGAGGGGATGAATTTCTCGTACTTTTCAAAAATATAACAGGAAAAGGTCCCATTCAAAAAAAAGCTGCAGAGCTTGTAAGGCTTTTACATCGCAAATATACCAGCAACCACATAACATTTAAATTGTCAGCAAGTATTGGCATCGCATTATCCCCATTGCACGGCAACAATTTCAATGATTTGTTCCGTAAAGCAGACATTGCTCTTTATCACGTAAAAGAAAATGGTAAGGACAATTTCTATTTTTACAATGAAGAGTTGAAAACCCCACGATACATAAGCAGGAGAAGTATTGAAGACTTTGGCATGGAAAATAAAAGAAAACAGAAAGCTTTTCAGGAAAACGTCATTGAGTACATATTTAAAATTTTATATCGTAGCAAAGATGCTGATACCGCCGTTAATCTAATCATGGAAATCATTGGTCGTAAATATAATATAGACAGAGTATTCATTCTGGAAAAAAACCGTAAAAATGAATACTACAATACCTTTGAATGGTGTGAAGAAAATGTTTTGTCCAGGCAAAATGAGCAAGCAAAAGTACCTAGTCGTATTGCCAAAAAATTCCTTGAACGCTTTGATGAAAATGGGCTATTCAATTGCGAAGATACTAGTTTATTAGACCCTGCTATAAAAAAATATTTTAATAATGTCCCTGTCAAAGCCTTGTTGGAGTACGCCATGATGAAACAAGGAATGATTGCCGGTATTATAGGTTTTGAAGACCATAAAAAACCACGTGTATGGAAAAATGATGAAATAGAAGTTTTATCTTTTACAGCAGAAATTTTAAGCACCTTCCTGCTAGAAAAAAGAGCTCTTGACCAATTGAAAATATCAAATGCCCAAGCATTAGAGATTTTAGACCATATCGATTCATTTATTTATATTATCGACATGAACAACCACGAAATTCTATTCTTAAATAAAAAAGCCATCGATTTTTTTGGCACAGATCAATTTGGTGGCAAATGTTATGACTTCATCAGTTGCGAAAACGCTCCCTGCCCTTATTGCCCTATGCTTTTACTTACCGATTCCATAGAACAGGCACAGCAAGATATTTATTTTCCAAAGCGCGATTTATGGGTGCATGCAGCTGTTTCAAAAATACATTGGGATGATTCACGCAATGTTTGTCTGCTGCATTGCAATGATATTACCGCACTAAAAAAGGCTGCTAAAATTAATACAATATAAAAGGCATTGCCTCTTCTTTCATTGCAAAAGAAAATAAATTATGTTAAAAGATCTATAGGTAGCATGGTTGAGGCATTTTTAGTGTTTGAAACTTAAAAACGTTACTACCATACAGATTTGTTCTTTGTCTTATGGAACATGAAAAATGTCCAATCAAACGAGCTTATTACATTTTCTTGGTCTCTCATTTCTTCTACTGCCATAATCAATTTTGTTTCCATATTTGTACTCCTTTCAGTTAAGTGGTATAATTTTGGTATAGCGTTTTCATTGAACCTGTCGGAGGTATTTCGCCGCAGGTTCTTTTTCTGTGCCCCGGTGCAATGCCACAGTGCCTACCATCTCTGTTCGAAAGTGATATAATATTGTATTAAAGGGGGATGATTATTATGATTAGCTTTGGCGTAATATCCACACCGGAAACAAATCCTGCAATAATGCACATTATTAATGAGTTTGTATCCCTAGGCTGGGTCTTGATCCAAACTAGAATTGTTCCGAATACTAAAGAAGATATTTCTCATTTACTTGTTTGGCCTAGCACAAATTTAGAACCAAAGTGGCCAGAATCTATTCAGCAATTCCAAACTCAAGATGATGATTATTCGGAAATACTTTCCTGTGTCAAAGCAGGCACTAAGACTCCACGGTATAACTAATGCTGCAGCCTTTCGCTTTAAACTTCATAACCATAGTTTTATTTTGTATTGGCTTCTGCTGCTTTTGTTCTGCAATGGCGGCTATTTCTTTTTGTTCACGTCACTTTTTATTCTTTAGGTTGCAATACAGCTACTTTATCACGTGGTTGCAATAAGGGCTTTGCTTACAAAATATTTTTATTTTCTATACTCACAATATGTTCTACTTTAGGCAGAGTATTAACTACTAAAAATAGACCTTTCGTGTTAATTATTGATTTTCTTCTGCTTTCAGCATATTATGGAATTAAACAAAGGATATACCATCATGGAAATTAAAGGAAACATGAGAATTCTAAGAGATAAATACAACCTATCCCATTACAAAAGAAAACCAAGATTAGTAAAAAATAACCGCCCAGCGCTTTTAGCTCTGGACAGTCAAGTAATTACTACATAGTTAATGAATCAAATATAAAGATTAGGAGGAAACAGCAAATGAAAAGAGAAATCAATGTATTGAACCACGCAACAGAGATTATACAGGGGTTGGAAGGCGGAGTTTTATTAACAACAAAAGCCGATGGCAAAGTCAATTCCATGGCAATTGCCTGGGGAATGCTAGGGGTTGAATGGCGTAAACCAGTATTTATAACGTTTGTAAGGGAAGGTCGCTTCACCAGAACACAGCTTGATAAGAATGCGGAGTTCACGGTTAATATTCCCTATGGTGCTTATGATAAAAATATCCTGACATTCTGTGGGACAAAAAGCGGACGTACCACAGATAAAATTAAAGAGCTAGGTCTAACACTTGAAGCTCCATTAGTTGTTTCCGTCCCCGGCATCAAGGAACTTCCTTTGACACTTGAATGCAAAGTAATTTACAAACAAAAACAAGATTTACAGTCCATAGCACCGGAAAATCAGGCTTTCTACCCACAAAATGTCGATAGCTCTTTCCCTGGTGCAAACAAAGATGTCGCTATAGCATATTATGGTGAAATTGTCCGTGCTTATTTCATTGAATAATTAAGAAAATTTATAATATCAAGCACTTCAGTGATTACCATAAACGCTAAAAAACTAGATGCTGTGATATTAGAGGCCCATGAAGATGGATTATCAGTACAAGTGCTGCATTTAGGTCCATAGAGTAATCTATCTTTCAGACGCTAGAAAAACTCAACCAGATAAACTCAAAACCGTTCTAAGGTATATGGTTAAGCCAGTATTATAAATAAATTGCCTATTATGCCCTTTCTTTATAAATGGCAAGTCAGATGTTTTACATGAAAGTATTACACTATTATTTGGCACACTCTTATCAAGCAAAAAGCTCTGTGTAGTTAGCAGGTTAGGCAATTGGAGCCTAAATCCTCTTAACCACTCAGAGCTTTTTTATGTCCATTTATATAACAAGAAAACATATTTTATCATACACGCTTATAGCAATTACTTTTTTTAAAGGTCACCAATATAAAGCTTTTTTTCTAATATTTCGCATATCTCTTCAAGTATTTTGATTAATTTCTGGCGCTCTGCCAATAATTCCGCATAGGTAGCATATTTATTATCTACGCTAGAATCATTGTACTTTTTCCTTATATTTAATATGTCAGTAATTTTTTTTGTTATTTTTTTAATATCAGCATCTAATAAATTTCTTGTTTCTTTATCAAATAAAATCCTCTCCGAACTTGTTTCAGTTTGCATTTTCAGAACTATTACAGAACTTTCTTTGATTATATCTTCATCAGTCTTAGCTTTATCAATAAAGTCAAAATCATCTAATTGTTTAATTAAGCCTCTAAATATTTCATAAACCTTATATCTTTTTTCAAATACGATTAAATTATTTTGCCGCCTAAGCAAATTCTTCTGGCTCCACCCAAAATAACAAAGCGCCATACATGAAATTGCAGCAATGACAATATTAATAATCGTTGATAATTCCATATAAAAACCCTCCCTTATAACTACTTTTATAATTTCATTATTCTACTTTTTAAAATATTTGTCAACGATACCGTTTCTCTGCTAATACTTGCACACAGTCAAAAAATATGTCAAAAGTTTCAGTACCTTTTTGCCACAAAAATGTTTTTTCTTAAGTATTTTCCCCCACACGCAAAAATCGTCGAAATTTGCTCAGATACGCGAAAGGCCGAGGATTTTGTTAATGGTATAGTGCATGCTGGTACATGCCATTAACAAACCGCAAGGTCTGACAAAATAGATGAGTAAATCTCGACGATTTTACTTATAGTTTTATTTCTTGTAATATTTTAACTTTCACTTGTTTAATAACTATTCCGGCAATGCTTCCTCATTTAAATAATGATAATAATATAATCCTAGCATATCCATTAAGAAATAAACCAATAATTCCCCCAATTCTTCTACGTTCTCCCCTTTATATCCAAGGAAAATCCAGCCGTGATCACCAATTGTTGAAAATACAGCACCAATAACAACTAAGCATAAATAAAGCTTAGGAATAGGGATTTTAGTAAATATTATCCGCCATGGAACTGTATTAATAAGGCCTGCAACAAGCATTACTATAAAAAAGCCTATGCATACATTAATAAGCATATGATGCGGCACTTGACTCATTGGTATGAATTCCGGCCCTGCTTCCGTTATTTTTGTCTGAAAAAATACTCTTCCCCAACTAAGCTCTCTACCAACTAGAAGGAAAAAAACACCGCTTACCCATAACCACATATGATGGATTTTATTTTGGCAAGACTTTTTGTAAAATCCTAATGATAATAACTCACCTACTAATAAAATAATTACTTGCAAATTTTCCAAAAGTCCGTTTTCCCAACTTATTGTTTTTGGTAAAACATAAGCTATTGGCACAATCAAGATAGTAAAAACAATATTTATATACCCAATAAGATCAAAATAATACCTGCTAAATTTTATATGCTTAAGCATCTTGTCATCCCTTTCAGTATAAAAAAAAATATAGACAAAAGGGACGGTTCTTTTTGTATCAACTACTTTTTTATTCTAAAAACATTCTCTTTTTTTGGACAATTAATTATTGATAACACGCTTATCGACAATCATGCACTTTCACGCAATTCTCTAATCCTTTTTAATTTCGCTATATCTCAAAGCTCATTTAGGGCACAAACCCCCTTCTTACCTTGCCCAGAATCGCTATTTTTTGTGTTAATGTTTTCAATTGTTTGATACAAAAAAAATCTCCTTTTGCATACGAATATATTTATTACTACAACAACAAAAGAATACTACTAAAACTAAAAAGAATGAGTACCATAAAATACCGAACTCATTTTATATTAGCTGTTTGATAAACTGTCTAGTATTTATTGTGCATGTCACTAATGCGTAACGGCTTTGATATATTTACTTTTATGATAGAATTATGGTTTTAGCTGCCATAGTTATCATGGTTCCTACTTTGAACTTGTCTTTGGTTTTCTATCCTTTGCACTTGCGCATTTTTAGAATGATAAGAAGATGACGAGGCACTAGTTGAATAACTCTCCTGTCTGATAACTCCTAGTAATGTAAGTGCGGATATTAATTTCCGCATATTTTTATTTGGCATTATAACCACTCCTTTTGTTTTCTGACTAGCCAGTCAGTTTTTTCATGTTTATAATACCAACTAAATATGTTTAAAGTGTGTCTAAACCTAATATTAATGTATTTTTTTTGTTAACAAATTAATATCCTAAGAAGGCACTGTATTTCATCGCATTAAATAATCATCCACCCGCATAGCGGGTGGTTTTTCCTTTTCGGGCATAGCCCTAA
>VSSQ01000573.1_pt1 | contig 21862 bp, 21 predicted proteins | sample 4763081 | NCBI WGS metagenome assembly VSSQ01 (sample SAMN12137344, study PRJNA551015) | bioreactor metagenome | isolation source: SDC9 anaerobic chlorinated ethene degrading culture | place: USA: Knoxville, Tennesee | collected 2015-01-01
CCTTGCGCGACCAGAAAAGCTCTTCTTTCACAGCATCATCCTTTTCATAGTTCCAGATAACAGCATGCCATCCATCGGGGTTTTTTGTCAGCCTGAATTCCTCTGGATATTGTAAATCCAGAATATCGTAATCGGTCAGAAATTGTGTCATAACCGTTTGATATGACGGATAGGCCGGTCGCTGGATTTCTTTTTGTGCTGCTGCAATTAGAGGCAATAATAAAACGAGTATGGCAAGCCTGATGTTCATAGTAACGGAGTTTATACAAACATACAAAAAAACCTGCTGTGTTCAGCGCATCTGGCAACGCAAAAAAAAGGCGGAACTTTCGCTCCGCCCGGTTGAAACCAATTTGGAATTATTCGGTTTTATTTCCAATGCAAAAATAATGGAATCCGTTGCTCTTCATCTCATTCCGGTCAAAAATATTACGACCATCGAGAATCAGCGGAGTTTTGAGGCGTTTTTTCACGTCGTCCCAGTCCGGATAGCGGAATTCGGTCCATTCGGTCACGAGCATCATGGCATCGGCGCCGTCAAGAGCAGAATAGAGTGAATCAGCGTATGTGATGATATCGCCTATTTTACGCTTAGATTCGTGCATGGCCACCGGATCGTATGCCACAACCGAACAACCAGCAGCAAGCAGCTTGTCAATCAGTACCAGTGCCGGAGCTTCGCGCATGTCATCGGTGTTTGGTTTGAACGAAAGGCCCCACATGGCAATTTTTTTACCTTTCAGATCGCCGTGGAAGAATTTTTCAAGTTTATTGAATAGCACCGATTTCTGATCATCATTAACTTCTTCAACAGATTTCAGTACGCGCAGGGAATAACCATATTCATCAGAAGTCTTAATAAGAGCCTTAACATCTTTCGGGAAGCAACTTCCACCATATCCGGTTCCTGAATAGAGGAATTTCGGACCGATACGCGGGTCGGAACCTATTCCTTTACGCACCATGTTGACGTCAGCACCAACCAGTTCGCACAGATTGGCAATGTCATTCATAAAACTGATTCGGGTTGCCAGCATGGCATTTGCGGTGTATTTGGTCATTTCAGCTGAAGGAACATCCATGAAAATCACCGGATGTCCGTTGAGCGTAAATGGCTTGTAGAGCCGCGACATGATTTCTTCCGCCACTTTCGATTCAACACCAACAACAATGCGGTCGGGTTTAAGAAAATCATTTACGGCATCACCTTCTTTCAGAAATTCAGGGTTCGAAGCCACATCGAATTCAATGTTCAAACCTCGTTTGTCAAGTTCTTCCTGAATGGCATTGCGTACTTTTTTGGCGGTTCCGACAGGCACCGTACTTTTTGTAACAACCAGGACATATCTTGTCATATTCCTTCCAATGGTACGCGCAACATCAAGTACATACTGGAGGTCAGCGCTGCCATCCTCGTCGGGAGGAGTTCCCACAGCAGAGAAAATCACATCAGAGTCATTGACAACCGAAGCAAGGTCAGTGGTAAAGCTCAGTTTGCCTTTTTCAATATTGCGGACCATCATCGGTTCAAGGCCCGGTTCGTAAATGGGCGAAACGCCCTTTTTCATTTTTTCAATTTTTTCCTTATCGATATCGACACATACAGTATCAATACCTACTTCAGCAAAACAAGTCCCGGTAACGAGACCAACATACCCGGAGCCAACAATTGCAATTTTCATGAAAATAAAATTTAGTGAGCAAAAATACGATTATTCAGTTGTTTACAAAGCAGACGTTAATGACAGTTATCATGAAATCGCCTGCAAAAAATTATGGTGGATTGACCTATGACGGGTAAAGTTCGTCCCGCAGGTATTCCTGAATACCGTCAAGCGGATTGGAAACCACCGAGGAAACCACATAACCTCTTTCACGGCAGAATTTCAGCAACAGATCTTTCATATTCAGAGCGATTGATCCGACAAATCCAACAGGAGCACCTTTTTTCTCATACATACTGATGTGATGGCGGAAAAAAATCTCAATTGCTTCTGATTCGAGTGCAAGCACATATGGATGTTCCTGCAAATGATTGATTTTGCCTGTGATGGATGCAAGAAAACGCCCTGCAAATTCGTTTTGATAAACCTGTTTCAGAAAAAACGTAAGATCGTCAGGATAATCTTTTTCAAGAATTTCAGCCAGATCGGCAGGCAACACGCCCCGGAGATAATCAGCTGCAATTCTCTTTCCCATCCATGCGCCACTGCCTTCATCGCCAATAATAAATCCCAGCGCAGGAATATTTCTTTCAATTGTAGTTCCATTCCAGTAGCAGGAATTACTTCCTGTTCCTATAATACAAGCTATTCCCGGAATATGACCAAAGAGCCCGATAGCGGCTCCTTCCATATCGCTGTGAATATGCAGGATGCTTTCAGGAAAAAACAGGCTGAGCGCGTTTTGCAGCTTCATCTGCATTTCGGTGGAATGACATCCAGCTCCATAGAAATACAACCGTTCAACATTCGAAAAGTCGATAAAAGGTCTGAGATTTTTCTCAACTTCTGAACTGATGGATTCTTCGCTTAAATACACCGGGTTAAGGCCCCCGGTTTCAACCTCAAGAAAAATTTCGTTGCCTGCAAATCCCCGCCAGGCTGTTTTTGTAGAGCCACTGTCGGCTATTAGTGTAAGTCCCATGTTTGAGTCGCTACGAAATTATCAGATGGTGATTTTGAAGGATTTAAAAAAAGCACTGGCTGCTTTTGCTTCCGGGTAAGAATTGGTGGCCATTATGGCAACCTGAAATACAGTATTTTTTGCAATATAAACTCTGTAAATTACGCCATACTCATTTCCCTGACCGCTGAATTCAGCTCCTTTGTATTTTTTGCATTTCACATCCTTGCGGTTTCCAGCCACAATATTCAGCTCACCGAAAAAGCCTTCAGCAGCATTGTCGATGAATGTTTTGTGATTTTCCTGACCACCGATATACCCGTCGGGATAATCAGCACAGGCTACCATAAAAATTTCATTTTCTCCTGAATAAATGAACATGTGAAGTCTGATGGTGCCATCAGAAATATCAACATTTGAATTTGAATATTCCGGTGTGCCCGGAAAAGTGATTTGAAAATTTCCCAGCGGGGAAGAATACTTTGTTTGCGCCAGTAATACAATTGATGCAAAAAGCAGAAAGAAAGAAAGAATTGATTTTTTCATTGGTTAGTTTTTAAGAAGTTTAAGGGAATCTGTCCACAAGTCGGTTGCAATCCGCAGAAAATACACTCCGGTTGAAAGTTTTCCAAGGCCGGTAACGAGAAGGTAATTATAACCTTTCTTCAGTTCAAGACTATCTTTTGACCAGTGGATTTTCCCGTTGCTGTCAACCAGAGAAAGTTTGGATGCTGAACTTGATGTAGAGTAGATTATAACATCAAGTTCTTCAGAGAAAGGATTTGGATTTGCCATCAGACTGTTGTCAGAACCAGGCGAATTGAATTCATTTCCATTGAGAATCATATGTGCAATTACCATGCTCGGCACGCCATAACCGTACATTGAGTCAGGCATGGAATAACGACTGGCACTTTTTATAACCGATTCTATCACTTCCATATTTGACAGATTCCGGTTGGCCTGCCATAAACAAGTAACGGCACCAGCCATTACGGGCGAACTGAATGAAGTACCGTTGCTCGGATAAACCCCATCGCTGCTTGAAACAACACTTGTTGCTACGCCTTGTGCGCAGACCGTTGGTTTAATTCTTCCATCTGCCGTAGGGCCATAGGACGAAAAAGATGCTATATTTCCATAGGCATCAACAGCTCCAACGGTCAGAATACTGTCTGCATCGGCGGGTGCACCTATATAGTGCCAGCTGCTGTTTCCACTGTTTCCGGCACTGTTCACAACCAGAATACCTTTTGAAGCAGCCATATCGGCTCCTCGTGTTGCACGGGCAGTGTTGCCGTCTAGATCCGAGTAAACATGATTCTGTGAGGGATCATCAAATTCGGTATAGCCCAGTGACGAGTTGATAACATCTGCACCAACACTGTCGGCAAATTCGGCAGCTGCAATCCAGTTGTCTTCTTCAACAATATACTCTGAACCTGCATCTTCGGACCTGAGCAGCCATACACTTGCATGAGGCGCGGTACCGACCAGTGATCCAGGCACATTGCCAACTATGGTCGAAGCGACCGACATTCCATGTGTGGCTTCTTCAAACAGATTGTTGCCAGGCAACACAAAATCCTTGTAACCAAGCAGACGTCCGCTGTTTCGCAGACTGTCGAACATGGATAGTGTATTTACGTGATAAAAACCGGCATCAAGTATGGCTATCACCATTCCTTCGCCCTGAAAACCAAGTCCGTGTAAATAGTCAGCGCCGATCATATTAGCCTGGTTCAGTCCCATCCCATAATCATTGAGAATTCTTTTCATCTCTGAATTGCTGCGCATCGTGACTGCTGCATAATTGAATACACCGGATACTTCCATCGACTGGGTGCCGTTTTTAAATGTTTTTTTCTTTTTTGCTGCCAGATAGGGTTTTGTTTTAACCACTTCAGAGACAAAGCTCAATGCTTCAATCTGAGGAATAACAGTCGTATCTGTGACAAAAATTGTAGCAGTATTAAACCAGCGTGACTGATTGTAAACAACAGTTCCCATGCTTGTCAGACTATCAAGATATGCCTGCACAACGGGAATGTCGGATTCATCAATGGCAATTCCCATGCGCTGCCTGCGTTCAATAGCCCTCTGTGATAAAAACTCCTGCGGGTTGCTGATATTATACGGGGTATTGTTCTTGTCAGTAAATTGCACCCGGTAAACTGCTCCGGATGTCTGGGCACTGGCAGTGAACGACAGAACAAAGAGTGCAAAAAAAGCTGAAATAATTTTCATATAGGTGTTTTCAGTTGTGTCCGAATGATGTTAATTGCCAGGAATAATCAACGCCGGCAACAATGCTGCCCGAAACAAAATCCTTGTCAATATCCCTGAATTTCTTATAAACGAGACCAACATTTCTTGCATAGATTTCATACTGATTTTTTTCCTCAATCAGATTGCTGGAGACGTTTTGCAATACTGTTACTGTTGAATCGAATGAAAGCAGTCCCAATGAATACGGTTCGTCAATTTCATCATACTCATAAATCTGCTCATCATTTTCATTGAATGCATTTCCGTCCCACTCGGTATTTGTTCTGACAGGAAAAACAAGACGTGTAAACCGGACATTTTCCTCGACCCTTTCTGCAACAGAAGTAGTAAGACACGAATACCAGACATCACGGAGATACCAATCGGCAGAATCATTCATTTTCAGCCAGCGTTCGATCCTGATGCATGGTCTGCCTTGTGCATCGTTGAACAAAGATTCGTATATCTCCTTCAGTTGAAACGAGTAATGTTTGACCGTATCGTAGAAATCGTCGTAATATGTTGAGTCAACATTATAAATCATGTAACTTCCGGGAGTGTAAGGGAAATATGAATACCCCAAATCCTCGGGTGGCAGATCGCTGTCTTTACGGCAACCGGCAGTCAGCAGCGACAGCAGCATCAGCAAAATTATCACACCCGGAACAGAAATTTTCATTTTTCAGCAAGGTTTAGTACATGTCATAATTTGGGTCACCAATTCCGTTGTCTGTTGAGGTTTTACCCCTGTTTTCAATGTCCAGTTGGGAATCCTTCTTATTCAACTCCACAGGATCTTTATCTTTCTGAAACACTTCGCGGGACACAACTTCGCCGTGAACGATTTTTTCACGCACAATTATTTTTCCGGCATCATCGTAAGTAACCCAATCACCTTCACGGATTCCATCTACATATTTCCCTGTCACATATACCATGCCGTTGCCATGATAGAAGGCCCATACCCCGTTGCGTTTGGTATTAGCGTATGTGCCTTTCATTTTCGGAATGCTGTCGGGAAAATACTGTACAAACTGACCATCCAGCCAGCCATTGATATAATGGGCAACTTCGAGAACCTGCCCGTTATCGTAGTATCGTTTGCTCAGACCCCATTTCTGACCGTTTTTGAATTCCACTTCTGCAACCACATTATCATACCCATCATAGGTTTTCCATAAACCATCGCGTTGCTGATTGATGAATTTTCCTTCTGACAGTTTCTCTCCGTTCGGAAAATACATTACTGTATAGGCCGTTTTTCCAAGATCAGAATATGTTGTTTCAGATTTTACAGATCCATCTACATAATAGTAAATGAACTTGCCAACCGGTACTCCATGTTCAAAACGGCCCTCATATTTCAGTGTATCTCCGTTGTATTTTTTCCAATACCCCTGTTTTTGTCCTTTCTGATCAAGCTTGTTAAGAGTATCGGCAGGATTTTGTGCAGAAACACAACAGGAAACTGTTGCGATAAATAAAAACAGAACAAAAAACTTTCTCATAGTTTGGTAATTATTACTAAATAACGAGGACAGCGTTCAAATCTTTCATAAAATCCGAAAAAGATGGATAACACAAATCGAACTGGTTTTCTGACATATCCATTTCTTCAGGATTGCCTATGAAAATGGTTTTCATTCCGAGCGACCTTGCAAATTCCATATCACTGGCCGAGTCTCCAAGCATTATGCTGCGTTTGAAGCTGATCTGGGGAAAGTCCCTGGCTGCCTGCATGGCCATTCCCGGGTTGGGTTTTCGTGTATGGTGATTGGTTTCGGCCAGATACGGGCTGAAATACACTTTATCAATTCTGCCAGCGCTTTCAATCACTTTCGAAATCATATGGTCGTGAATTTGCTTCAGTTGTTCTTCGGTCATAAGCCCTTTTCCGATTCCCTGCTGATTAGTAACTACAATGATCTTTCCGAAAACTCTGGATGCACTGGCAGTAGCCTGCAATGTTCCGGGCAGGAATTCAAATTCATCAACAACTGTAATATAGCCGCCGATTTTTCGTTGGTTGACAACTCCGTCCCGGTCGAGAAAAAGCGTCCAGGAGTCATTGATCTTCCATTGTTGCAGCAGTAATTTATTGTTGATTGATTCAGACATAAAATGATCCGGATTACTTCTGGTTAGCGAAAACCGACGATTCGACGAGTTCACAAATTATGTGCCCGATTAATATATGCGATTCCTGTATGCGGGGAGTATCATCAGAGGCAACTACAATGGCAATATCGGCAAGATAATTCAATTCTCCACCACCACATCCAAGCAATGCAATGCATGTTGTACCTGTTTCCTTTGCCATTTGAAAGGCATTGACAACATTTTTAGAATTCCCGGAAGTGGATATTCCGATAAGAACATCATTTTTCCGGCATTGAGCCTGAACCATCCGGCTAAAGACATCATTGAAGCCAAAGTCGTTAGATACAGCTGTCAGATATGAAGTGTTGACTGTAAATGATTCAGCGGGCAGGGGAGCGCGGTTCAGATAAAAACGTCCGCTGAGTTCAGCCGCAATGTGCTGTGCATCGGCTGCGCTTCCGCCGTTTCCGCAAAGCCAGACTTTGTTGCCCGATCTGAAACATTCGGTTATTGCTTTTACGGCAGAATCGATTGCTCCGATTACACCGGAATCATTCAGCAAATCCTGCTTGACCTTTATGGATTCTCTGATTCGCTGTTCAATCATTTTCACTGTTGTTATTCAGATTCAGAAATTCCCTGATGACATATTTGTTTCTGTCTGGGGTTGCTCTTCCGATCATTTCGGCAAGAAAACCGCCAATAAACAACTGTGCACCAATTACCATGCAGAGCAATGCCAGATAGAAAATCGGCAGGTCAGCAATTTTATATACTTTGAAAAATATCTTTTCCACTGCCAGATATCCTGCAATACCAAAGCCGATAATAAAAAGAATTGAGCCGATTGAGCCGAAGAAGTGCATCGGTCGTTTGCTGAATTTTCCGACAAACATAATGGTAAGCAGATCAAGAGGACCACGAATAAAACGGCTTATCCCGAATTTGCTTTTACCAAACTGACGTTTGCGGTGTTGAACCACTTTTTCACCGATTCTGGCAAAGCCCGCCCATTTGGCTATTACTGGCAGATAGCGGTGCATCTCACCATATACTTCAATGCTTTTCACAACGTCGTTGCGATAGGCTTTGAGCCCGCAATTCATGTCGTGTAGCCTGACTCCGCTCATCACACGGGTTGTCCAGTTGTAGAATTTGCTGGGAATATTTTTTGTCAAAGTATTGTCATACCTCTTTTTCTTCCAGCCTGAAACAAGATCATAACCACCTTCAGTGATCATTTTGTAAAGTTCCGGAACCTCATCAGGACTATCCTGCAGATCAGCATCCATGGTAATAACAACATCGCCTTCCACTTTTTCAAATGCAGCCTGCAATGCAGCTGATTTTCCATAGTTTCGTCTGAAACGCAGTGCGCGGATATTCGGATTGTTTTTCTGCAGACCGGTTATCACGTTCCACGACTTATCAGTGCTGCCGTCATCAACAAACATGATTTCATACGTAAAGGAATTTTCCTTCATCACACGGTCAATCCATGCTGAAAGTTCCGGGAGGCTTTCCTCCTCGTTGAGTAGCGGTATGACAAATGAAATGTTCATTGACTAGGCTGTTAGACTATCTTCCAGACGGTCCTTTTTCTTTGCAATAAGAGCTACAAGGGCGCTGACGATTAGTGATTTAATGAGATATTTGAGCAGAATTGCCATGTATGTACTGAATTCCAGCAACTTCGAAATATCGTCAGGGTTTACGTATTCCTTCAGTTTCGGATTATTGGCAATCTGTTCAACCATGGTTAGCTGTAGTTCATGAACACTGTCCTGCAGGTAGGACGGGTCAAGGACAAAAAGAACAAACAGTTCCATGGCCGCGAAACACATAAGCCCGATAAACATGACGCCAAAAGAAATCAATAATGCCGACGGATATTTAATGATTTTTTCTTCGGTCATCTTCCGCGCCTGCGAAATTCCGGTGAACATGAAATACAAAACAACAATCCCTTCAATCAGAAACGATACAAGACCGAATTTGAAAAAGTTGAGTCCGATCAGATAAAGAACCAGGAAATAAACGGCAAGAATGCCTCCCGCGTAGAGTCCGTTTCTGAAAAGTACGTTTTGAATTATTTTTTTCATTCTGCAATTCTTTAGTTCTGCAAAAATAATCAAATATTTCTTTCTTATATTTAAGAGTACAAATATGTAATCACTGTTGAGCAGATCAGTCTGCACACTGGCAGTTTTCACAAACAATTAAATCAACTGCTGATAATCAGCATGTTTTTTCATTTAACACGTTGGCATAGCCTGGATTTTCCTATTTTTGTGATTGCAGAATTCCCGGTTTCAGCAAGTCGGATTTTTTGGCAGAATTGCAATGTATCATGTACATGCTTATTTTTTGTCAATCACCTCTGATTTTGCCGGTTCAGGAATTTTTTATTACTTTGTCGACCGAAATAATATACAAAGGTATGGAAGGTAACTCCGGATCACTATACGAAAGGCTAATGAGTGATATTCACATGCAGGAAGGACTCAGTGCCTGCATAAATTGTGGAACATGCACGGCAATCTGCCCTGCAGCGATGTTCTACAAATACGACCCCCGCGAGATTGTTGTGACGGTCGCCAGCCGTGATGAACAGAAAATAGAGGAATTACTGAAAAGCGATACCATCTGGGCCTGTGGTGAGTGCATGAGTTGCAAAACGCGTTGTCCGCGCGGAAACGCGCCCGGGCTTGTTATAATTGCTCTCAGGGTGCTTTCCGAAGAAACCGGATTTTTCGTTGAATCAGAGAAAGGCCGGCAGGTTTTGGCAATCAAAAGAATGATTGGGCAGAGCATACTTGATACCGGCTATTGTGTCTGGTTTGATCACTTGAATCTTGGTGCATTTCCTGAGCAGGGACCAAACTGGCAGTGGGTGCGCGACAATGCATCGGAAGTGCTTGATAAAACCGGGGCCAGCTATCGCAAAGAAACTTCCGGGGCTCTGAGAACCATACCTCAAAAAGACCTTGACGAACTGCACAAAATATTTGAAGTAACTGGTGGTATGAAGCGGTACGAAACGATTGAGAATTTTTCACGAAAAAAAGCTGAAGAAATAGGATTGCAGTTCGATGAAACCAATGACTGTGAGTATTTTCAGCATGTTTACAGTTATAACAGTCATAAACTTGAAAATAATGAAGGCTGAAGGTAAAAGACATATTTGGAAAGATTACCAGAAAGATATTGCAGATGATAAATTCTGGTATGCACGCAGTTGCATAAGGCAGAATTTTTTTCCCGGATCCGAAACGGCTTTTCTGAGAATTCTGCGCGAAGAGCTCGCCAGAGATGTGCATGATTCGGCTTGCCATACAACCTGCACAGGTATAGGATATCATTGTGATGTTGTGCCATTTGAAACTACCATGACAGTAGTAGCGAGGCAGTTTGCACTGATGAGCGAAAAAGGTTATAAAAACTATGCAGCGAGTTGCATTACTTCGTTTGGCTTGTACACTGAAATCCTTGAAACATGGGAATCGCATCCGCATCTGCTCGAAAAAACGCGTGAAAGTCTTTATAAAGCAACGGGACGAACATTTGAATTACCGGAAAACCTTGCTCATACAAGTGACATCATTTTCAAATTTCGTAATGAAATTTTCGCTAAGCAAAAACATTCTCTGGTGAATGTGCATACCGGAAAACCATTGAAAGGCGTTGAACACATCGGTTGCCACTATTCAAAAATGTTTCCGCACAAGGGCGTCGGCGGTGCCGAATATCCGCAGGTGCTTGCCGGTCTGATTGAGGATTGGGGCGGGGAAGTGATTGACTATCCCGAGCGCCGTCACTGTTGCGGTTTTGGGTTCAGGCAATATGTAGTGAAAGCGAATCGCGGATACTCAGTAGCCAATTCGCACAAGAAATTTGAAAGCATGGAACCCTATAAGCCGGATTTTATTCTGACAAATTGCCCGGGTTGTCCGATGTTTCTCGATCGCTGGCAATATTTTATTGCTGAAACAGAAGGAAAAACCTATGGCGAAAACGGAATGGGAATTCCGGTACTGACCTATGAGGAGCTTGCCGGTATTGTACTCGGCTACGATCCATGGGAACTTGGTTTGCAGATGCATCAGGTTTCGGTTGAGCCGCTGCTCGATAAGCTAGGTTATCAATATGACAAAAACGCCAAACACAATGGAATGAATGGTGTCAGTCTCGGAAAACCTGAAAATCCCGTCAATCTTAAAATATGTTGCTGAAAATCACCGGCAAATAATATTAATTGAAAATCAATCTGAATGTCGAAAAAAGTTGTTGTTATCGGAGGCGGACCTGCAGGAATGGAATCTGCTACTTATCTGGCCAATTTTGGCTTTGAAGTCAGCCTGGTTGAAAAGGAAAACAGTGTTGGCGGCAAGCTCAATTCCTGGGATCGTCTGTTCCCGAGCATGCGTCCCGGTGGAGAAGTAAAGGAGTTTCTTGACAAGGGAAACAAACTCTCAGATGTCAAAGTGCTGCTGAATACGGAAATTGATAAGGTTGACCGCAGCAACGGTCAGATGAAACTTTTTACAAACAGCGGACAAAGTCTCGAAGCGGATGCCGTAGTTATTGCTACCGGATTTGAAGTTTTTGATGCAAGAAAAAAAGAAGAATACGGCTACGGTATTTATGACAATGTTATAACGAGCAAAGATCTGGAGCAACTTTTCCGTGAACATAAAAAGATTGCCCGCGCCGACGGAAAACCAGTGAAGCGTGTAGGGATTGTGCATTGTGTTGGTTCGCGTGATGAGAAAGCCGGTAATATTTATTGCAGCAAAGTGTGTTGTGTTACCGGTGTCAAGCAGGCGATCGAAATTCACGAAGTCATTCCGGATGCTGAGGTTTTTTGTTTCTATATGGATTTGCGTATGTTTGGAATGCACTTCGAAGAACTTTACAAGGATGCGCAGGAAAAGCACGGCGTACAGTTCATCCGCGGCCGTCTGTCGGAAGCTGCTGAAGCGCAGGACGGAAGTGTGGTCGTAAAAGTTGAAGATACTCTTTCGGGGCGACCGCTCAAGATGTCAGTTGATCTTCTGATTCTCCTCGTTGGTTTTGTACCCTCGGAAGGAACGACAAAAATGGGAAAGCTGTTTGGAGTTCCATTCAATGACAACCGCTTTCTGCATGGAGCCGATGAACATACCGGAACAGGAATGACAAAATCAAACGGTGTTTTTCTGGCCGGAACATGCACAGCTCCGAGAACAATCACCAACAGCATTCTTGACGCACGAAGCACAGCCATGCGTGTTGCCGGCTATCTGAATGACTGGAAAACAGAGAAAAGATAAATACAGTGGCCAGTTGTCAGTGGTGAGTAGTCAGTGGCAATAGTTATTACAAGTCAGTAAATAAAAAAGTATTTAAAGCGCCTTTCAACTTTACAAACTTCATGAACTTTACAAACTAAAAAGATGAGTACGGATTTTGGATTTAAAATAAACAAATCAGCGCAGATCGATCTTGACAGGGCCGATACTTCGTTGTATAAAAAAATAACTGCGCTGGAACCAAGTCTGAAAGTGTGCATTTTTTGTGGAAGTTGTGGTGCCACCTGCACTGCGGGTCAGTTTACCTCGTTCAGCTTTCGCCGCATGTCTTTGATGGTTCGCCGTGGAATGATCGGTGAAGTGAAAAACGAAATTTCGAAATGCATGCTGTGTGGAAAATGCACATTGGTTTGTCCGCGCAATGTCAACACCCGTCATATTTTGTTTCATATAAAAAAGCACTTCGATGGAAATGAACTTTGATCCTTTTGTATTGCCGTTTTTCCTCGGCCTGCTGGTGATGGGTGTTATTCTCATCTGGAAATATATTGCATGGATGGAATCCATCCCAGTGTCGGACCGTCGGATCATGTTTCGCAATATGTTTACGGTAAGATCTTTCAGGGCTATTAAAGAAGCTGTCATGGAAGGACTTCTGCACCGTCGGATTTTCAAAATCAATCCGGTGCTCGGATATATGCATGCCAGTCTGGCAACCGGATGGTTTCTTCTGATTGTGATGGGAACCATCGAATCAAAGTTCGGGCAGAAAGATGTTTTCAACATGCCTTGGGACCCGATATTCTTCAACTATTTCGAGCCCAATAAACATGGAATTGAGTATGGCAAATTCTTCACTTTTGCCATGGATTTTCTGTTGCTTGTTGTGTTGATTGCAGTTGCTTTTGCCCTGATCAAAAGGTTTTATTCAAAACTTTTTGGCATGAAAAAGACTACAAAACTGATGATTGCCGACAAGTTTGCCTTGTATTCGCTCTGGTTGATTTTCCCGGTGCGTTTACTTGCTGAATCCCTCAATGCAGCTCACTACCACAATGGTGGTTTCATGACTCAGCCACTCGGCAATTTCTTCAATTCATTCATGTCGATGGATCAGGTAATTGCCACCGAATATTCCATGTGGTGGTTCTATTCAATAGTGTTGTGTGCATTTTTTGTAGCAATGCCGTTTTCGCGCTACATGCATATTCTCACGGAAATTCTTCTCATTGCATTCCGAAATCTTGGAGTCAAGTCTGCCAAAGATCTGAATGGATTTACCCGTTTTGAGATTAATTCCTGCAGCCGTTGCGGCATCTGCATCGACAAATGCCAGCTCAGTTCTGCTGCCGGAATCAGCAATGTGCAACCGGCCTATTATATTCAAAGCGTCAGATACAATCTCCCGTTTGAAGACAAAGCTCACAATTGCCTAATGTGTGGTCGCTGCAACACATATTGTCCGGTAAATATTGATGTGACCAACATGCGCACCATTACAAGAAAACTGGCCAACGAAACGGCTTCGTTCAGGTTTGATTATCTGCCCGATATCAGGAAAGATGAGCTTGCAGAGGTTACAAACGTGGTGTATTTTGCAGGTTGCATGTCGCATCTGACTCCTTCAATCCCGAAAGCAATGATTGCTGTTTTTGAGGAAGCCGGGATATCGTATGATTTTGTCGATAAAGATGGAAGCATCTGTTGCGGCCGTCCGCTGATGCAGTCGGGCCTGACACAGGCGGCAGCTGAATTGCGAGAGAAGACAGCGCAGATGATCAGATCGAAAAACTCAATGATTCTTGTCACCAGTTGTCCGATCTGTTATAAAACTTTCAAGGAAGATTACAATCTGAAAATGCATGTGGTTCACCACACCGAGCTTATTAAGATTCTGATTGAAAGCAAGCGGATTAAACTGGAAAACAACGGGAAGAAAATCACCTATCACGATCCCTGCGAACTGGGCCGTGGTTGCGGAGAATATGACAGTGCCCGTACTGTACTGAAGCAGATTGGCACACTGGAAGCAATTGGTCAGGAAAAGGAAAAAGGTTTGTGTTGTGGTGGCAGCATATCAAATCTGAAAGTCCCCTACGAAAAGCGGGAGTTAATGGCTGCTGATGCCGTGAAGCAACTTTCTGCCGGAAATCCCGACATAATTGTCACAGCTTGTCCGCTTTGTAAAAAAACCATGGCAAAACATGCCGATGGCAAAATGAAAGACATTGCCGAAGTTGTTGCCGATGAAATTGAAGCTGCAAAAAAAGCTGTTGCCGTCGAAGAGCATGAAACAGTGGCAATGTAAAGCTCTTTTGCTGCGATTCATTTAATTTTTTGTTCTGTTTCACAGGCTTTAACACAGATTTAGGCTATTGGTCGTTATACACCTTGTTTTCTCAGTGATCATACCGGAAATATTCAACATCCCGGTATATTCGCTTGAGATTGTATATTTGTAGAAAAAATTGCCGGCAAAAAGCTATGGACTGTCATGATAAATAAAGATGAGAATTGTGTGAATTGTGCGTTCAGAACTGAAATCTGTAAGTATCTCAATCAGGAAGATTTTTCAGAGCTCAATGACAGTTCGGTTGTTACCCATTTTCACAAAGGTGAAATTATCATAAACCAGGGGGAAGAACTGAACAGCATTGTTTATTTATCATCCGGGCTGGTTAAACTCGAACATGTTTCAGGCAACAAACAGATACAAATTCCGGCTTTGATTAAAGGACCAGCTCTGTTATGCGGCAATTACCAGATAAGCGGGATGCATAATCTGATGTCTGCCGTTGCTATTGAAGAGACAGATGTATGTATGATCAATATTGGTATACTGCGTAACAGAATGAAACAGAATGCGCAGTTTGCCATGACAATCATGGAAATGTTGTCAATGTATCATCAGAGAGTGTTCGAAAAACAATTGACATTGAGCTGTAAAAGAGTTCCGGGACGCATTGCCGGTATGCTGATTCTGTTCATGGAAAAATTCTACAACACCGATGAGTTCTCTCTTCCGCTTTCACGACGCGAATTGTCGCAACTGGCCAACTGCAGCGAGGAAAATGTAATCCGTACACTCAGCAGCTTCGAAAAAGACGGGATCATTCAGCTGAGCGGCAAGTCAGTCAGAATTATTGATGCAGGCCGGCTGCACAAAATATATGATCTGGGCTGATTCATTTCTGAATTCTGCAATCTGTGTCCGGATCAAGCTGAACAGCTGATTGTTCTGTATCACCAAAAAAAAGGGGGGCGATTGCCCCCCGGAAATTATTATAATTTAATATCTTCGAAGTAGATGAGAATATTCTCATCTTTCTTTGAATATACATAAATGGCAAGTTTGCCTGGCATGGAAGGCATCACGCCAATGCTTCCACCTTTTATTGTCCGTCGGGTGATTGGAATTTTGGTGAATTTGCTTTCATCGTTTTCAATGTCAATTGTATTAATGCCAATGTATGCTTTTTCATCAACAAAATTGGCACTCACAAGCAATGGTTCAGTTGCATCGGGCATGGTGGTTACAAAAGCAAAATTAAAAAAGCCAAAGTCCTTGACAACCTGTGCAAGCCGCATTCCTCCAAGGCCATTGTATGGTGTGTAGCAAGAAATTTTCGTATGTTCCTTTGGAATGATTGAAACATTCGTCATTTTGGCATCGCCATCAAATTTAAACAAAATAAAATCAAGAATTTCAAAAGTGATAGGTTTGTTGGAATCATCATTGTTGCTGATATCACCGATAAATCTGCCGGTGATGGCATCCTTCACCTTCATGCTTACCAACTGATAGTTTTTCTTGAATGTTTCGCCGATCAGACGATACTGACCATCGGCCGTCTGTACGATTTCGTGAAAAAGAACTTTTGGTTTGCTGCTGATTGTTACTGTTTTGGCTGTAGCATTCTTGATATACTTTGAAATTCCTTCGTCCCAGTCCTCGGTTGAATACGCCTGTTTTTCGCCATTTGCATCGAGCTTAAGGAAGAAGATTCCATCCGAGTTCACGTCATCCCAACGTTCACCTTTGAAATACATGCCACCGGTAATCACGTTGTTATCCTTATCAATCAGAAAAGCCGAAGGCATGCATGTGGAAGTACCGTCATAAAGTGAGTATTGATATATTTCCTCACCCGTTTCGTCAGATAAACAAAGAAGTTTTGCAGTTGCTTTTGACGACATCAAAGTCGGTTTACTGACCTCGATCACGACTATCCTGTCGGATGAAGCGCTGACAGCCTCAACAACGGCTATTCCTTTTTCAACAGTGACTCTTTTTTCCCAGATTGAATTAAGTTCCCGGTCAATTTTTTCAATGGAATAGCCCCATTTTTTTTCTTTAATGGGTTTTACAATAAAGAATCCATCCTGAGCTGTAAACACATCAGCCGTAGCAGCATAGCGTTTTTCTTCGGCGATGGTCTCTTTCTTTATAATATCTCCCTGAGAATCCATGGTGACATAAGTAAGAGTCTTTTTCATTATATCGTTGAAGACAAACAAAAAATCCTTACCATTGAATTCTGCCCCGTCAACATTGCTGCGTTTTGTGATTGTAACAGGAGTTTCTTTCAGTAGTTTAAGATCTTTATCAAAAATATCAACATTGAAGCTCACCATGCCGTCGCCGACTTTTTCATTTACATAAAATGTATAATAGCCGGTTACTTCGTTTGTAACAATGTTTTTAATAGGAGACACTCCTCTGAATTCACGCTTGCGGACATTCTGAATTTCAGCAGTTTGTGCAAATACAGATGAGCAAAACAGAACACCTGCAATGAGGAATAAAAATACTTTGTTCATAATTAAGGTTGGTTTAAGAACCAAATGTAAAAAAAATTATGTTAGATCGGTCATTGTTATTATAAAAATTGATGATTGATTTTATTTCTGTAACCTTTTCTATCTGGTGCGACTGCATGGCTGATGCAAGTTCGGGTTATTTAATCAGAATCAATTTACTCCTTTTTCCGGTTGCTTATATTTCTGTTTTGAATAAATAATAATTACCTTGACTGACTGATATCAGATTCCTGCCATTTCCGGCAGAGATCAGCAAAGCCAATAAATAAATTCCCTGCAACAGGAGGACAGCGATTTTATACAACGGTTTCATTGAAATCATGGAATAAAAAAATCACAACCTTAAAGATTGTGATTTACAGAATTTCTCAACAAATATTACCAGCGTTTGGGTTTCCGGTCGGAGTTATATCCACCGCTGCGATTTCCACCGCTGTTGTATCCACCACTGCGATATCCACCGGAATTATTTCCGGAGCGCTCTTCGCGTGGACGGGCTTCATTAACCGTAATGACTTTTCCGTCATAGGTTGCTTCGTTCAGTTCTTTGATGGCTTTTGTTGCAGCATCCTGATCAGGCATTTCGACAAAACCAAAGCCTTTTGAACGGCCGGTCATGTGGTCCATAATGATTTTGGCTGAAGATACTTCACCATACTCTTCGAAAACTGATCTTAAGTCGGCGTCTTTCAGACGAAAACTTAAATTTGAAATGTAAATGTTCATTCTTTTGATTTGTAATTTTAGTGTCTGATTGAAAGTACGAAAACGAACAGCACTATTATTACAACAATGACGATCAGTTTGACTCTTCCAATTTGGTTGCAAATATACGAAAACAAATTGAATAAAGAGCAGATGTTTAAAGTGTTAATGATCAACATGTAATAGGAATAAACATCTTGCCGGTGAAGTCAAATTGTATGTTTTGTCGAATTTTTTGCAGTCAAAAGGAGCTCTTGGATGCAGAATTCAGGTTTAAGCATTGTTTTCGCCCAAAGCTGCAGCTTCACTATAGGAAAGTGTCCGGCCTTCTTTCTTCGCTTCAAGCATCAGTACAATTGTCTTATTGATGTCGCCTCCTTCAAGATAGTGTTTTTGCATTTCTGCAGCAGTAACAACAATGCCTGCTTCATTTGCAGCAATCAATGACTTTACAATGAGTACGGGCGGTACTTTTTTTATTCTCAACCCAATCAGCTTGAAGATGGAAATGTTTACTCCGGCAAATCTCGCTGTAAGCCAAAGCCCGGCAGGGATGAAGTACAGTGAATAATAGAGGACAATAATTGCTATAAGGATGATTAACCACAAAGGCATGGAAATCAGAATTTGTAGATGGCACAAAGCAATGCGCGGATGTTCGACACATCACTGGTATTTGTCACTTTGCCTGAAGCCTGTATGGTTCCATAAGCAGCTGTAGTGTATTCAAGTTCTGCTCCCAGAGTAAGTTTCTCAACCGTGCACGACACCCGTGGTGAAACACGGTAAATCAGATCAATATTGCTTCCGCGGGCGTAAATGGCTCCACCATTGATGTTTTCATCAGCACCGAGGTTTTTGCTGAAACCGCCGAACACACCGAATTTCCATTTCGGGCCGTTGGTACCCAGATCGAGATAAGCTGCAGCAGTTGTCAGATTTGTATATGTTTTGTATTCACGTACAGTGTCGGTGATGGCTGAAACTGCATAACCACCGGCCATCAGAAGGTCAGTTGCATTCTGCGCATAGGTTCCCATAGCACTGATTGTCAGTTTATCCGATTTGAATTTGAACCAGCCGCATGCCGACAAACTGCTGATGGTTGCATCGGTTGCATAATTGGCGGCGGTTTTCAGCTCCGGTCTCAGCGTTTTGAAATCGGCACCAAGTCCGAATTGAACTTTGTCGCTCATTGTGGCCACCGTACGCAGATTCAGCCCTGGCAGACCGCTGTTGCGCATGTATTTGGTACTTGTGCCATCAGGACCGGTGCTGGCAATATCGCGCTGCACCCAAGCCGTGGCGTAGGTAGTAAATTTACCTGTCTTATAACCGAAGCGAACCTGATTGTTGCGGCTGAACGGAACAAACGGTGAACCGGTGTTGACACTCAAAGTCTGTGCAAATGCCTCGACAGGAAACATCGGGTGCCAGGTCTGACCAATCAGCAGTTCCGATTTTTCCCAGTTCAGTTTCACAAACCCGTGGCGGAGCCTGAATCCGCTGATATCAGCATCGCTGGTGCCGTAGAATTCTGTTTCAACAAGACCCGAAGTTTTTGCTCCGAAGGCGTCAGGACCGGTTATATTACCAGTCAGTCGCGTCTGAATGCTCAGAATATTGAATGCAGGATTATCATTCAGATCATTTGAATCAGCATCATACAGGACATTGTCGGGGAAAAGAAAAAAATGACCTTCGCGCAATCCGTTGGCTGCAGAGCACTGGCGGGTATCGTAAAAGGCATCGGTTTTCACATATCCTGAAAGAGTGAGCCCGAATTTCTTTTCCTGAGCAGTTGAAATAACAGATAAAGCGACAAGAAACAAAACGATGCTGATTTTTTTCATGGGGGAAGGTTGGTTTTGATTTGCGTGCAAAAATAACATTATTAATTTTGCGCACTGGACACTGTACGCAATATACATATTCCAGTACCTATAAAGATTTTCAATGATTAATTCCAAGTAAATGTAATGTATCATTACAATTATCATATGACTTACATATATAATCATTACATGTATTCAATCAAATAATATATTATTTTTGCGACTCAAAAAACAAAAAACACACACATTTATGGAATCTCAGAAACCAGCCAATCCGGCCGTTGTCGGTCTCGCAGGCTTCGGCCTTACCACTTTGCTTCTTCAGTTTCACAATATCGGTATTATGGGACTGGGACCCGTGCTGGCAATGGGATTCATTTTCGGTGGTCTGGCCCAGATGATTGCCGGATTCAACGAGCAGAAAACCGGTAACAATTTCGGATACAGTGCTTTTGTGGCCTTTGGTGCTTTCTGGATCGGACTTGGAATTATCTGGTTGTGCGAAATATATGATATCTATAAATGCTCGCCGACCGATGTCGGTTATTATCTGCTTGCATGGACAGGATATACTGTGATCATGACCATTGCCGCATTGTATATTCACAGAGCCATGTTTATTACATTTCTCCTGCTGCTCATCGGATTCATCCTTCTTGATCTCGGACATTTCGGAATGCCGGAGATGAACAAAGTGGCCGGATATGAGCTCATTTTCTGTGCACTGGGAGCATGGTACATGATGGCTGGTATCATACTCAACGATGTTTCTGGAAAGACAATTCTCTCAATGGGAAAACCCATTCTGAAAAAAGCATAGATGTCTGTGATTCTGCAGTGAACAGTATTTTTATTGCAGTTCTCATAAAACATTCCCCGCAAGTATATTACTCCTGAATTTTACTGATATTTTCTTTATTGACGTGCCGAAATCAATTTACGCACACATCAATTCGTGCATGGTTTTCAATATCAGAACACGGATCCGCATCAGCTGACACTGATTTTACGGATTTACACAGAAAAACAGATTTTGTTTTGTATGTGTTGCAGACAGCGACTTTTGCAATAAAAGCTCAACAATATGTGTTCATCGCTACCTGCGTGATGCTTCCGATGGCTATCGGAACAGGCAGGCGTTCAATCCGTGAGTATCCGTGTTCAAAATGAAACAGCACACCAAAAAATGATTTAGTCATTCTGTCCGGAAGAAAATATTTTTATACATTTACTGCAAAGAATCATTCCATGAGATCAGGCAGAATTCCCGGAATTTTTAAAATTGTATTTGTACTGTTTCTTTTATGTTTGTCGGCCGAAGTTTTTGCGCGGGCCGGCGGCGGTGGTGGCGATTATGGCGGTGGCGGCGGTGATGGCGGCTTGTTTGAAATCATCATTTATCTGCTGATGGCTCTGCCGTTTCCTTATAATATCATTGTAGTCGGCATTATAATTCTGCTGGCAGTTGTTTTCCGCAAAAAAGCCAAACAGGCATCCGTGCTCAACAAAGTTCCGACACCGCAGGCAATGCGCGACAATCTGAAGTACATTAAATACAAGCAACAGAATCCTGATTTCAGCGAGGAACTTTTCAGAAAGAAAGTCAACATCGCTTTTTATGGTATTCAGAATTCATGGATGGAGCAGGATATGCGCAAGGTCCGCAAATTCATCAGCGATGGTGTTTATCAGCGGTTCAATGTGCAGTTCATCATGATGAAAAAGCTGCAGCAGTATAATAAACTGTCAGATATAAATCTGCATTCGGTCACCATTGCCGATTATCGCCGCGACGGCGAGTACGATGTGCTGGATGTGGCCTTGCATGCCAGTATGACCGACAAATTTGTCTGCGAAAAAATTCCGCGTTTGTCGTCGGGTGGATATGAATCGTTTGTTGAATACTGGACTTTCATTAAGAAAGCCGGTTTCACGCCTGGTGATATTTACGAAAACCCCAACTGTCCGCAATGCGGTGCAGCTCTTCCTGAAATAGAGGGCGAAACCGGAATTTGTCCTTATTGCAAGGCGGTGGTCAACAGCGGCGATTTCGACTGGGTGCTCAGCGAGATCACACAAGCCGACGATTACACACTGAGTCAGTCGATCGGACACCGGCAGTCGAACCTGCAGCAGAAAATCCAGCAGATGCACAACGGGGCAAAAGATTTTTGTGTGCAGAAACTTGAAGATAAAGCCAGCAACGCATTTCTGCAA
>VSSQ01000477.1_pt2 | contig 21841 bp, 18 predicted proteins | sample 4763081 | NCBI WGS metagenome assembly VSSQ01 (sample SAMN12137344, study PRJNA551015) | bioreactor metagenome | isolation source: SDC9 anaerobic chlorinated ethene degrading culture | place: USA: Knoxville, Tennesee | collected 2015-01-01
ACCTGGCCGCCGAGTCTCATGTGGACCGATCGATTCTTGACCCATTCTCATTTGCACGCACAAATGTTATGGGAACACTTTCGCTTCTTCAGGCTACGAGAATGTACTGGAGTGATGGAGGCAAGAATAGAGCCGGATTTGAGGGAAAACTCTTTTATCATGTCTCTACCGATGAGGTTTACGGCTCTCTTGAGGATGACGGCACCTTCTTTACCGAGGAGACCAAATATGATCCGCACTCGCCATATTCGGCATCAAAAGCCTCAAGCGACCATTTTGTGAGGGCGTGGCACGACACTTACGGGATGCCGGTGGTTATCTCTAACTGCTCAAACAACTATGGTCCCTATCAGTTTCCCGAGAAATTGATTCCTCTGTTTATCAATAATATATGCAACAATAAACCTCTTCCTGTTTACGGCAAGGGTGAGAATGTGAGAGACTGGCTCTATGTGGAGGATCACGCAAATGCAATTGACCTGATATTTCACGAGGGGAGTGTGGGTGAGACCTACAACATAGGGGGCTTTAACGAATGGAAAAATATTGACCTCATAAAGGTACTTATAGCGACTGTTGACAGGCAGCTCGGCCGCCCTGCGGGCGCCTCGCTGCCCCTTATCACCTATGTCACTGACCGTGCCGGCCACGATCTTCGCTATGCGATTGACTCCGGCAAGCTCCACCGGGAGCTCGGGTGGTCACCCTCGCTCCAGTTTGAAGAGGGCATTGAAAAGACCGTAAAATGGTACCTGGAAAACCGGGAGTGGATGGAGAGGATAACATCCGGAGATTACAAAAGTTATTACGACCAGATGTATAGAGGGCGATAGATATATGAAGAGAATTCTAAAAATAGACAATGCCCTCCTTGATCAAATTTCAGAATCGGCAAAATCATCCCCGAGGCTAAGGATGAACTATAATCTTCACGATTCACTTGATGCTCCTGCCCAACGACTTATGAATGCACTCGAGCCGGGGACAGTTTTACCTGTCCACAGACATAAACATACAGATGAGACCTACATCGTTCTAAGAGGGGCAATCAAAGTACTTTTCTATGATGAAAATGGGAAATTGATTGAAAAATTTATACTTGATCCTTGTGACGGGGAGTATGGAGTTAATATACCTGCCGGCACATTTCATACTCTGGAGGTTCTTTCAAAGGGGACTGTTATCTTTGAGGTAAAGGAGGGAGAATACACACCGGTTGAGCCTGAAGATATATTATATTTGCAGCAATGAAAAATTTTGCAATTATTGGAGTTGCGGGCTACATTGCCCCAAGGCACCTTAAAGCTGTTAGGGATACCGGAAATAAGCTTGCTGCTGCCTATGATGTTTTTGATAGTGTAGGAATAATGGATTCATATTTCCCTGATGCATCATTTTTTACAGAGTTTGAACTTTTTGACAGACACCTTTCAAAAATGAAAAGGGAGGTTAATGGTATTGAGTACCTCTCTATCTGTACACCCAACTACCTTCACGATGCCCATATAAGATATGGTCTAAGGCTCAATGCCGATGTTATTTGCGAGAAGCCTCTGGTTCTCAATCCCTGGAATATTGATGCACTTAGCGTTGCCGAGAGGGAGAGCGGAAAAAAAGTTAACACCATACTCCAGCTAAGACTGCATCCTGCTATACAAGACTTAAGGAAAAGAGTTGCCTCCGCTCCTGCCGGAAAAATTTTTGATGTGGATCTCACCTATATTACATCGAGGGGTAACTGGTACTATACAAGCTGGAAGGGTGATTCAAGAAAGAGCGGAGGGGTTGCAACAAATATTGGAGTCCACTTTTATGATATGCTAGCATGGGTTTTTGGCGCAGTTAAAAATAATGTAGTTCATATATCTTCGCACGACAGGGTAGCCGGACTTCTGGAGTTTGACAAAGCGAGGGTAAGATACTTCCTCTCAATAAATGAGGATACACTACCCAGAGAGGCAAAAGAGGCCGGTAAAAGAACCTACAGATCACTTCAGATGGAGGGTATTGAGGTTGAGTTCTCTGATGGATTTACCGAATTGCATACTGAGTCTTACAAAAAAATAATCGCCGGAGAGGGATTTGGTCTTGAAGATGCCAGAGCAGCTGTTGAAATTGTTCACGGAATAAGACACGCAAATCCTTTAGGATTAAAGGGTGACTATCACCCTCTTGCCGCTCTTAAGTCAGCTAAACATCCGTTTGGATGGATTTAAACAGGAAGTCTTACAGTAAATTTTGAACCAGAACCGTAAGTGGATTCAACATGTATTGTCCCTTTGTGTTTTTGAATAATCGTATTACATATAGTAAGCCCAAGCCCTGTACCTTCAGAGAGGTCATTTAACTTTACAAATCTGTCAAAAATTGTGTCAACCTTGTCTGGAGGGATTCCCATTCCTGTATCCTCTACTTGAATAACAGCTATTCTCTCACCGTCAAACTCTTCCAGATGACAACTTACCTTAACATACCCTTTCTTGGTAAATTTAAGAGCGTTATTAACAAGGTTTGTCAGAACCTGAAATAGACGCTTACGATCTGCAAATATCTCCAATTCGTGATATTTACACTCTACTATTAATTTTAAATCTGACCCCTCTTTGTGGTGAAAAATCTGTCTGAGCTCTTCAATAAGATCACAAAGATCTACTCTTTCAAAAACAAATTCGTATGTACCAGCTTCAATTTTAGAGAGGTCCAGTATATCATCTATAAGTCTCAGCAGTAAATCACTGCTTGATGATATTATTTTAATATACTGCCTGCGCTCATCTTCGTCAGATGTCTCTGAGAGTAACTCAGAAAATCCCAAAATTGAATTCAAGGGTGTTCTTATCTCGTGACTCATATTTGCAAGAAATGCTGATTTTAGCCGGTCACTCTCCTGGGATTTCCTTAAAGCTTTATACAGATTATCCTCAGAATCCATAAGCCTGATTCTTGACGCTCTGCCCTGGAGATAACTCCTAAATACCAGTATTGCTGCTATTAAAAGTATTATAAAAATTGAGCCGACAATAATTATCTCCTCTTTAAACTTTCGCAGGAAATCAAGGGGTCTTGCATAAATAACAGATTTTTTAGGGATTGAAGATCTTTTTATTGATCTTTCACTGGCATTCTTCCAGTTTACATGGAAAACGCTGTCCCTGTATATTGATGGTTCTATATGTTTTGCACTTCCAAGTTTATCAACCTGTTCAATAAGCTTTACCGCTTGCTCTCCCCAGAAATTTTGGGGCATAAAATAGCCTCCTGTAAAAACACCATCCTCAATAGCTTCGCCAACTACACCAAAAACAGGAAGTTTTGAGCTTTTTGATATTTGAGAGTAGATGTAATTTACTGAGTACTTAAACCCAAATCCAGTAGTAAACCAGGAAGATAAAAATATGGCAGATGAGTCTCTGAAAGTTGGGACCATATGTAAGAGAGAGTCCGTATTCACATCATTGGAGCTAATAAAAATACCATTAGGATGCCCTCTCTCTTTAAGAATTTCTTTTGCCAAAAGTTTTGAGTAATAACCCTGAATTCTGAAATCTGTTAAAATATAAATATTCTTGAGAGGCTTAACCATATCCTCCATAACATCAAACAGGCCTTCAATATTTAGCTCTCTAAGGACTCCTGTAGCATTTAAATCATCAAATAATTCAACTGTTGGCTGGAGGTCTGCAAACTCTGTTGAATCTCCTGCTGATAACTGCTCCATTGAGAAAGAGAGGTTTTTGGCAGCAACAACAATTACCTGAGTTTTTTCAAATCCCTCCCTCTTTATTGAATATCTGTGTGAGAACCAAGCCTCATCCCCAATAAGAACCAGAATATCCGGAGGGTGATTTTTATATGCGCTTGTAATAATGTTATACCGGTATATCCATACCGTAAAATCCGGGTTATATTCAGAAGAGATGTGCTCTACACTAACATCAAAATGGTTGTGCGCTGTCATAAGCTGGCTGCCGATATGGTCAATTATCTCATCAGACCAGGTGTAGCCATTGTTGTAAGAACTTACAACAAGTATATGTTTGCTTTTAGAATCTAATGTATCTTTAACATGAGCCAGAGCATCAATTTCATGAAGCATTGCCGTAAAAAGCAATACTGCAAAAAGAAATTTAGTGCTCTGTTTTTTCATTTGCCGGACAATCTAAGACTGTTTAATACAACGGATACTGAACTGAATGCCATAGCTGCAGCTGCTATCATTGGGCTTAGCAGGGTGCCGTTTACCGGATAAAGCAACCCGGCAGCAATGGGGATACCTATCAGGTTATAAATAAATGCCCAGAACAGGTTCTGTCTAATGAGGCGCACTGTCTTTCCGGACAACTCTATTGCTCTTGGCAGGAGTCTCAGATCATTGGTCATAATAGTCATCATAGATACATCCATTGCTATGTCTGTTCCTCTTCCCATAGCAACGCTGACATCAGCCCTTGATAGTGCCTGAGAGTCATTTATGCCGTCGCCTACCATCGCAACCTTTGCGCCACTCTTCTGTAAAGATATAATATAATTCTCTTTATCAGAAGGAAGTGCGTCAGCAAAAAAGTGACTAATTCCGGCCTGATCTGCTATAAACTTAGCTGTCAATGAATTATCCCCGGTTAACATATGGACTTTTATTCCCATATTCTTAAGTCGCTCAACAGCAGATACTGAACCAGCATTAATTTTATCGGCAGCAGCAATTACAGCTAAAAGAGTATTCTCTCTTCCATAGTAAATAATACTAAGCCCTCTTCCCTGCCAATCCTCTGTTAAAGCCCTTATCTCTGCGGGTATATTACAACTTACCATATCCGCATTTCCGGCCCACCAGATATCTCCGTCATACTTACACTTAACACCCTTGCCGGTTATACTTTCAAAATCAGAGATATTTACTGAACCATCAGTAGCTCCAAGTTCAGATTCTGCCCATTCCACAATTGCCTCTGCAAGTGGATGTTCGGATTTTCTCTCCATCTCTGCCAGAACGGCAAGGTGGCCCTCCTCCCCGGTATATTTATAATTTGTAACTGAAGGGATCCCCTCAGTGATAGTTCCGGTTTTATCCAGGACAACATCATTAATGTTCATTATCTGCTCAAGTGCAGTTGCATCCTTTATAAGAATATGCTCCTCTGCAGCCTTTCCTATTCCAACCATAAGAGCAGTAGGTGTTGCAAGGCCGAGTGCGCATGGGCAGGCTATTACCAGCACTGAAACTGCAGAGAGTAGTGCGTGAAAAATGTGCTCGCTTCCGCCAATAATCAACCAAAGAATTAATGTTAACATTGAGAGAGCCAGTACTGAAGGGACAAAAACAGCTGCAATTTTATCAACAATTCTCTGGACAGGAGCTTTACTCCCCTGCGCCTCTTTAACCATTGCAATAATCTTTGATAAAACTGTCTCGCTTCCCACTCTGGTTGCTTCAAAATTAAAGCTCCCTTTTTGGTTTATGGTTCCTGCAAGAACGCTATCTCCTCTCCTCTTTAAAACTCCTATAGGCTCACCGGAAATCATACTCTCATCCACATATGAGTCACCCTCTGTTAATAATCCATCAACAGGGATTTTCTCACCCGGCCTTACAACTACAATCTCACCCGCCTTAATGGTTGAGACAGCCACCTCAATTCTTTCACCGTTTCTGATTACTGTCGCAGTTTGCGGAGCAAGTCCCATCAGCTTTTTTATTGATGCGGTGGTGTTCCCCTTTGCCCTCTCCTCAAGAAATTTGCCCAAAAGAACAAAGGATATTATCATAACTGCTGCTTCAAAATAGACTACGGGCTGCAATCCTCTTTCCAGCCAGAATGAGGGCCATATTGTATTAAATGTACTAAACAGAAATGCTATTGATGTGCTTAGTGCCACAAGCGTATCCATATTTGCCCTGCGCATTCCCGCCTGTTTGAATCCTGTTATAAAGAAACCTCTTCCAAAAACAGCCATCACCGGAAGTGAAAGAATCATTAAAAGTATGTTAACAGAATTAATGCCTTCATGTGTCGATGAGTGGTCCATAAAGAGCATTGAAATAACCATAACCGGCGTTGAGAAAACCCACGAAAGAATTGTATTCCTTTTAAGTTTTCTGAAATTGCTCAGCTCCCTCTCCTCTTTAATTATTCTCGCCTCATCCGGATCCTCAATTATCATATCGTAACCCATCGCTCTGACAACATCTCTGAGTTTTTCAGGTGATGTAACATCTGAATCTGTCTCCAGTACAACACTGGAGTCTGCAAAGTTAACAGCTGCATAATTAACTCCAGGCTGTGCCTGGAGAGTCTTTTCTACACCAGCCGCACACCCTGCGCAACTCATATTTGTTACCGGGTATACTCTTTTCATCACCATATCAGTTTTAATATTTTACAACAAAGTTTTCAATTATATCATCCTTTCGTCTGCTCCAGACCATAAAGTTCTTGTTGTGGAGAATTTCAATTATTGGTGCAGGTACAAATGGGGTGGTAAACAGATAAATCTCTCCGGGAAGCAGATTTTTACTCTCTTCAATTATTCTTCCCATTGGTACATTTCCCTCTTCAAGAACTCCGGATGCATCAAATTTTATTTTAACACTCTCCTCGTGAAACCACTCAGGGCAGGGCTCCTCAAGTAAACTACTTGCCTCTGGCGTCTCCTCTTTTTTTACAAGTGGCTCTAAACCTGCAGCTTTCCTAAGCATTGTAAGCATATGAGAAGCATCTATGCCTGCTATTGAGGCAGCCTGTTTTACAGAGGTTACTCTTGCAACCGTCCTTCTGAGAATCGGGCTCTGAAGCTTGGCAAAAGCGGGCGAGAGCTCGAACAGTGTATGCTCAAGCTCCGGCCGTTCGTTAAGTATCTCTGAAATCTTTGTCTCTAATGTTATGTCCTTCATCATTTTTTTGTGTAGGAGAGAAGCCGCTGATCACCCTCCAGTTTCCTGAACTCAGATATATCCTGGGTGATCTCAATCACACCAAGGTATTCACCATCTTTGCCTCTCAGAGCAGTATATTCAATATAAACAAACCTGCCCATAAAATTACTCATCCAGAATTTTGCCTGATGCTCCTTTCCGCTTTTAAAATCCGCCAGAATTTGCTCAACAATGTGAACGCTCCCCGGAGGGTGGCAAAGTCTCACATCTCTACCAATTATTGACCTGTTTCGTTCAAAGACTCTGTTGGGGCTGTGAGAGAAAAACTTAACCTTGTCGCTGGCGTCAACATATGTAATGTCAACAGGGAGGGTAACAAAGAGTGCCTCCATCTCCTTAAGGTCAAAACTTCCTGATGAGAGTCTTACCGGTCCTCCTGTTGTGTACTCTACTCCTGTTGCCGGTTTTGTGCCAGTATCGCTGTCACCCTCTTTTGGTTCAGGGTTCCATTCAATCTTTGGATCATATATACAGTAACCGTATATTCCGGTTTCATTGTATACCTGTATCCAATCCTCCTGAGTAAGAGTTTCCAGACACATTGGAAGAAGAATCTCCTCCTCCTTCATGATCATACTCTCTGTCTGTTCTATTGCCGGCCTTATAATCATATCTCCAAGAGAGTATAGGTCACTGCCGGTTATTGGTGTGCCCGGCACAAGTGAATCATGAACAGCTCCAAGAATCTCCCTTATCTCATCGTGTTTACCCCACATTACCTTTGGAGGGCCGGTTATTCCTGCCTTTTCAAGGAAAGGAAAAAGAAGATACTCTTTGCGTTTATAGTGTTTATCCACATCAGAGAGCATATTGAACTCTCTTTTAAGATCAATAACCAGTGCGTTGATAAAGTCTTTGTCGTCCGGCATTCCCTTGATAATCTCCATTCTTACCAGCAGGGTCCTTATCTTCTCAATAACCTTAGCTATCTCTCTGTTCTCCTTTTTGAAGGTGTCAACAGGGTGACCATCCGGTACAGGGGCATCATGACCGGTTAGGCTACCTTCAAGTACAGCGCTGTGAAGGTCACAAAATTTTAAAATCTCCTGCTCCGGAAGGCCCTCTGCAATCAACTCCTGTTCCACCTCAACCACTTCATTGTATGGTATTTGTTTAAGAAGGGATTTAACTCTCTCCTGAACCTGTTCCGGGGCCTCCCCTTTATGAAGTTCCAGAAGCATATGCTTCAGAAGCTCTTTTCTCTGACTTGAATTATTGATGTATTCGCTCATAAATGAAATATGATATAATGATTAAATTTCGCAAACGGGACCATTGTGAGAATCTTCAGAAATCTCAATTACAAGGTCCTGGTAATCTTTAAATTTTTTAACGAATTTATCTACAAACCAACATGTGGGAATAATCCTGAAGCCATTTGAACGGGCATAATCCAGGGCGTGTTTCACAAGTGCTCCGCCGAGCCCCCTCCCCTCAAGCAATTTGGGTACAATGGTGTGTGTAAGGTCCATTACTTTTTCTGAAATCTCATATTCAATATATGCTGTTGCTTCAGGGGTAATGTACTCAAACCTGTTTAACTCTTTGTTGTGTGTGATATTTTCTCCCATATTAAAAAATTTATATGTTAAACAAGTCTGATGCCTCTTCTGTTCATTTCCTCTTTTATCAGTCCAAGTTCCCTGCCTGTCTGCCCGGCCATTGAGGTATTCTCCTCAGCCCTTCTAAGCAGGTAAGGCAACACCTCTTTTACAGGAGCGTAAGGGATATATTTGCAAACATTGTATCCAGATTTTGCAAGTGCATATGTTATATTATCGCTCATTCCATAAAGCTGTGAGAACCAAATTCTTTTATCGTCTTTTGAGAGTCCTTTTTTTATAATCAGCTCTGCCAGAAGGTAATTGCTGGTATAGTTATGTGTGCCGCTGAAAAGCTCAATATCTTCAATATTATCTGTAACATATCTCAAACCATTGTCGTAGTTTAAATCTGTCTCATCCTTAGTTGCACAGATTGGTGATATATAACCCATCCGGAGGGCTCTCTCACGCTCCTCCTCCATATAGGCTCCTCGGACAAACTTGATTCCAAGCTTATAACTTCCGGCCTTTGCATCGTTATGTATTCTCTTAAGGTAATCCAATCTGTCGTGTCTGTACATCTGGAGAGTATGAAAAACGATAACCTTGTCTCTGTTAAACTTCTCCATAGCCTCCTCAGTAAGTTTGTCAAAAAGATCCTGACAGTAGTAGTGTTCTGCATCAACAAGTATTCTCACTCCGTTCTCGGCAGCTCTTCTGCATAATGCAAAAAATCTTGTTTTGAAGTTATCAAGTTCCATCTTTTCAATATCATTTAGCTCAGCGCCGGCCACAGCTGCTATCTCTAAAACATTCCCGACAATTAGCCCTGTTGGCTTGAATACAGTAAATGCGATTGAAGAGTTACCACGGGCATTATCTATTGACCTCATAACCTCATTATATGTCCTCTCTACATCTGAGAGCTCCTTTCCACCCTCGGCAGAATAGTCAAGTACTGAGTAGATGTTTTCACTCATAAGCCTTATAACAGTCTTTGATGCCTCCTGCAGAGTCTCTCCACCTACAAATTGTCTGTAAAGGGTAGGTTTAACAGCCCATGAGAGAGGGAAACCAATTCCTGTTGCTATTTTTGTCAGTCCCTTGCTGCTCTTTACCAGTGCATTACTGGACATGGCTTTAAAAAGGATGTATGCGTTGCGCAGATCATTATTGCTTTTTGATGCGAAGGCAATTTGTGTATTATTGAAATCTAGCATGATATTTGTTTTTATTAGCAAAAGTTATCAAATTTAGTAAAAATTGTGGATGCATTTACCTATATTTGCACCCTCTTTTATCAATTATATTTATGAATAGAACCGGTGCTTACAAACTGACTGTCACCATACCCGTCCTTAATGAAGAGGACAATATCCCTTCACTGATAAAAAGGCTGGACTCTCTGGCATCTACTTGCAATAATTTTCCTGTATGTTTTCTTTTTATAGACGATGGATCAAAAGATGGTAGCCTTAAGATTATTAAGGATATTTGCAATAAAAGGGAGAATTACTTTTTTCTTAAGTTTGAAAGAAACTATGGTTTAAGTGCTGCTCTTAAAGCCGGTTTTGATTATGCCCAATCTGAATTCACCGGTTATATTGACGCAGACCTGCAGGTTGCTCCCGAGGATTTTTCTCTACTAATCCCTTATATTAATGATTATGAGATGGTGATGGGGATAAGACAGCACAGAAAGGATAGTGTTGTTAAAGCCATATCTTCTAAAATTGCTAATGGGTTCAGGCGAATGATGACCGGAGACGGAGTTGAAGATACCGGCTGTCCGTTAAAGATAATAAGGAGCTCGTTTGCAAAACGCATCCCAATGTTCAACGGAATGCACAGGTTTTTACCTGCACTTCTTCTGCTTCAAAATGGCAAAATCAAACAGGTTCCCGTTGAACATCATCCCAGAGTGGCAGGTGTCTCCAAATTTCACCTTTTTAACAGGCTGGTTGGCCCCTTCATGGATACATTTGCATACCGCTGGATGAAAAAACGATACATAAATTATTCTGTCTCTGATAATAACTTAGGCTAATGCTTCTCTATGCGATAGGTCTTACGGCTCAGCTCTTTTTTGGGGCCAGGACGCTCTTTCAGTGGGTTATGTCAGAGAGAGCCAGAAAAAGTCTCTCTCCGTCCATTTACTGGATTCTGAGTATGGTTGCTTCGTGGCTCTTCTTTATTTACGGATGGATGAGGGAGGATTTTGCAATTATCCTTGGTCAGGTTGTCTCTTACTACATATATATTTGGAATCTTGATGCCAAGGGGATCTGGAGAAAGATACCTGTTGAACTCAGAGTTCTTCTGGCCGGAACTCCCCCTGCTGCAATTGTACTTGCTTCAGGTGACGCAGCTACATTTATAACTACATTCCTTCAGAACGAAAGTGTTCCTGTTTGGTTGCTTATTTTTGGAACAGCCGGTCAGCTTATCTTTACCTTAAGATTTGTATATCAGCTAGTTTATTCATATCGAAAAAAAGAGTCGCTTCTCCCGCTGGGCTTCTGGATTATAAGTGTATCAGGCTCGGCGGTAATTATTGCTTACGGAATAATCAGGAGAGACCCAATTCTTCTCCTTGGACAAGTTCCGGGTATTATAACCTATTTAAGAAACATTGCATTACATAAAAAATATTATGGAGCAGGCGGGCAGGTGGATTTATAAATACAGGTATCTTCTGTACATACTGGCACTTATTCCTATGTTCCTTACAAGGGACTTCACCAGAAACAATGAGTTAAGATATCTAAGTATTGCAGACGAGGCGATCAGAAACGGAAACATCTTCACTTTTACCAATCACGGTGTTCATTACGCAGACAAACCTCCTCTATACCTCTGGATAGTGATGGCAGGCAAACTGCTCTTTGGTACTCACAGCATGCTTTTCCTTGCTCTCTTCTCATATATCCCGGCTCTTGCAGTTATCTGGATAATGAGCAGATGGAGCACCGGGTTGGCATCCCCTAAAGTGAGGCTGGCAGGTGAGCTGATGCTTCTGACATCTGTGTTTTTCCTTGGATCTGCTGTAGTTCTCAGGATGGATATGCTAATGTGTATGTTTATAACTCTCTCGCTGTTTACATTCTACAGAATCTACTCAGGCAATGAGAAGAGAAGGGATAAATGGATGTTCCCTGTTTATGTATTTCTGGCTATCTTTTCAAAAGGGCCTGTTGGTATTATGGTCCCGCTTATGACTACAATTGTATTCCTCTTGATAAAAAGAGAGTGGCGATTGATTGGAAAGTACTGGGGATTAAGAACTCTTGGAGTTATAATTGCTCTTTGTGCGGTTTGGTTTGGCAGTGCCTGGGCAGAGGGGGGAAATGACTATATAAATAATCTCCTTTTTAATCAGACAATTAACAGAGCCGTTGACTCTTTTCACCATAAAGAGCCCTTTTGGTACTATATGGTTGCAATCTGGTACTCTCTTGCACCATGGGTATTTCTGATTGTTGGGATAATTACAGCCGGCCTGTCAAAAAGGGTAATAAAAACTGATACAGAGAGAATATTTCTGATTGCATCTCTGGGAACATTCATAATGATGTCCCTCGTAAGCTCCAAGATTCAAATCTATTTACTCCCCTCATTCCCCTTCTTTGCCGGGATAACTGTGCTCTGGATGGAGAGATTTTCAAAATCAGCCGTTTCAAGAGTTGCAATTTTTATACCCTCTGTGATTCTGCTCTTTGCCCTTCCCGGTGCTATTGCTGCAGGGTATACGGAACTTTTTCCGGTTTTTGAATCGGTCTGGATAATGGCTGCAGCAACTGTTTTAACTCTTACCGGCTTTTTTGCATTAAGATACCTAACCGGCAAATTATGGAGAAAAGATGGCTCTCTGCAAAATAGCATTATAACTATTGGGGCGGGTATGCTGTTTGCTGTATTTACTGTATCATTCTATATTCCTCACTACAATCCCAGTATTGGAATGGCCGGTATTACATCTGTAGCAAAGGAGATGGCGGATGCAAGAGCAATTGAAGAATATTTTGTATTTGATATTCCACGGGCAGAAAATGCAGATGTATATCTGGGAAGTGCTCCTGCCCAGATTACTATTGAAGAGATTAGAGAGGTGATTGCCGGAGAGACCAGAGCTCTTCTTATTGTTAAAAAGAGCTCCCTGGAGGAGATTCCCGAGCTTGCCCGGCTTCTGGAGGGGAGGGAAAAGAGAGCCTCAGGTTATTTCTATTGTATAACTTTGTAGAAATTAAAAAACAAATGAAGATCCTTGTAACCGGTTCCGCCGGATTCATCGGGTTTCATACAGCCCTGAAATTTATTTCATCAGGCCACGATGTTGTTGGTTTAGACAATCTTAACCACTATTATGATATCCGTCTTAAGTATGCCAGGGGAGCCGAGAGTGGTTTTTCAGAAGAGATGATGGAGTGTGGTGAGATGGTTAAGAGTAATATATTTCCTCATCTGAGGTTTATAAAGATGGATATTTCTGAAAGGGAGAGGCTTGAGAGGTTGTTCAGTGCCGAGAAGTTTGATCTGGTGTGCAATTTTGCTGCACAGGCGGGTGTCAGATACTCTTTAGAGAATCCATTCTCATATATAAATTCAAATATTGAAGGGTTTTTATCAATACTTGAGGCCTGCAGAAAGTATCCGGTCAATCATCTGATTTATGCAAGCTCAAGCAGTGTTTACGGAATGAATAGTGATGTCCCTTTTCGCGAGACCGACAGGACCGACTCTCCTGTAAGCCTTTATGCTGCAACAAAAAAGGCAAATGAAGTAATGGCCCACTCCTACTCCTCTCTCTACGGAATCCGAGCTACAGGACTTAGATTTTTTACTGTTTACGGCCCCTGGGGAAGGCCGGATATGGCTCCGATGTTATTTATGAAGGCGGCTGCAGAGGGAAAAGCCATAAAGGTTTTTAATAATGGGGAGTTATACAGAGATTTCACATTTATTGACGATATTGCAGAGGGTATTTCAGCTATAGCCGGATCCAAACCCCGGGCTCCTCATTCAATTTACAATATAGGCAACAGTAATCCTGTTGCTCTTCTTGATTTTATTGCTGCAATTGAGTCCTGCATGGGAAAGACTATCGAAAAGGAGTTTGTTGAGATGCAGCCCGGAGATGTATATAAAACTTATGCGGATACATCTGCTCTTGAGCGTGACTTTGGATACTCTCCATATACTCCACTTCGGGAAGGAATATCCAGTCTTTATAAATGGTATATTTCCCACCCCTCTCTCTTCTAATATCTTTTTCATTAGCAATATTTTAGTTGTCGTTTTTTTACAATGACATCTCATTTTTATATTATAACTTTAAAAAAAATGTGGTGTTATGAAAAGATTGGTAACGATTCTGGTAATTATTTTATTAGCTACCATCTATGCAAATGGGCAAGGATGGGTTAACTCACTGGGAAACAAAGTAAAAGAAAAGGCAAAAGAGAAAGTTGAACAGAAGGTGGAGGAGAAGACGGAGGAGGTTATGGAGAAGGGGTTTGAGACTGTAGAGAAGGGGGTTAAAAAGAAAAAGGGTGTGAAAAACGAAGAGGGGGAAGAGAGTGTCAGCGAGGAGGAGGAGCAGGCCGATGAGAGATCGGCAGAGAAGAGAAGCGAAAACAGGAGCGTTGCCCCTCAACAGAAAAAGGCTCTTGAATCCTTCACCCAGTATGACTTTATCCCGGGAGACAAAATTCTTTTTTATGAGGATTTCTCGCAGGATGCTATTGGGGATTTTCCGGCTCTCTGGACATCAAATGGAAGCGGAGAGGTTAAGACAGTTAGTGTTTCTGATGGTAAGTGGCTGCATCTCAACGGAGAAGACGCTGTTTACTGTTATATGAGGAAAATTGATTTTCCTGGTAATTTTATAATTGAATTTGATATGATTCCGGACAAGGAGTATTCACTGGACGGAATCAAATTCACGATATACGAGGACCAGTCAGACAATACTGAAAGGGCAGATGATGATTTATACCCTGGCTTTGCCGGCATTCATATATTTCCGGGAAGTGATAAATGGTCAACTCTTGGTTACAGAGATACAGATGACTGGCTAACAGCCGAAGCCAGTAAAAACCCTGTTGTTCTTGAGGAGAGCAACCATATTATTATATGGGTTCAGAACAGAAGGGTTAGAATTTATCATGCAGGTGCAAAGGTCCTTGACGCTCCTACAAACATATATCCGGGAGTTAAATTCAACAGAATCCGCTTCTCCGGATGGGACAGAAACAGCCATCCGTACATTTCCAATATAAAGATCACTACAGCAGCACCAGATATGAGGAGCAAGCTGCTTACAGAGGGTAAGATTGTATCCTACGGAATATATTTTGATTCCGGAAAAGATGTGGTTAAGTCTGAATCTTATGGATCTGTTAAGGAGATTGCTGCAGTTCTTAATGAAAACCCAGATGTTAAAATAAAGATAGTTGGTCATACAGACAGCGATGGCAATGATGCCCTGAATCTTGATCTTTCAAAAAGAAGAGCCGCAGCAGTAAAGAGATACCTTGAGAAAGAGTTTGGAATAGCTCCTGAGAGGTTACAGACTGATGGAATGGGAGAGCAGCAGCCTGTTGCATCCAACGACAAACCTGAAAACAAGGCTAAAAACAGAAGGGTAGAATTCATTAAACTATAGAGTTATGAAAAATAATTATTGTTTGAGAGGGGCCGTTGCGGCTCTTCTTCTCTTGATTCTGTTTTCTTTTCAGACAACAGCACAAAGTACTCCGGAGGCATTTCTGGGACTACTTCCCGGAATACCATCATCACTCTGCACAAATGATGAATCTGAAGTTGCAGCTTTCAGTGATCAGATTATTCTTGTTAAGGGAAAAATTGGTGAGTATTCAGAGAGAGTTAGTCTCTCATCAGGTGTTAGTGAAAAACAGGCAAAAAAGGAGGCATATGCTTCTACATCTTCAATGACCGGTATTTCACAGGCGGAATTAATGAAGCTGGCGAATATGTCTGAGGCCGAGCAGGAGCGCTGGGCTCAGGAGTATGCTGCAAAACAGGTTGCTACGGCAAAAGCAGGAAAACCTGTAGCCGGAGAAAATAGTGACAAGGCTAAGAGGTTATACTCTCTTAACCAGGAGAGGACTAAGATCAAAGGTGAGATTGATGCAATATATAACAGACTGAGTGTACTAAACCAGGAGATGATTGCAAGGGACACCGTTGAAACCCGTAAAAAAAACGCAAAGATTAAAACAATAGAGAAAGCGTGGGCTGATGCGCCCTGGCCACCAAGGGCACTGATGCAGGATCCTGCAGTTGATCTGAAATTCAAAAAACAGATATACCAGTGTGAAAGCGACTACTGCAGTACAATGTCTCCATTGATGCTGGATTATGTTACCAGGTATCTGACCGGACTTAAGTATGCTATCCCTCTTTACAGAAAGCTATGTGAAGTGGATAATGAGATATCAACTCTTCAGGGGCTCACAGCCGCTGTGATAAAGGATGAAAACCTGTATGCCGTAGCTGCAGTTGAAGATTATGCAGATGTATTAAGCAGTGTATATATGTACAGGTGCGGAAAGTTTGAAGAATAGTTTATACAATGAAAAGATTATTAAACATTGTTAAAACACTTGTTATCTCTTTAATACTGATTCTCTCTTCAACAGCATTTGGTCAGAATGGGTATAAATTTGCCACTGAAAGAAAGGGGAGTGTTACATCCAAAACAGATATCGGTTATTCGTTCCGTGAAATTTATCCGGATAAGTCTCCTGTTTATCTGAAGAGCATGCTTGAAAAAATCTCCTCTGTTTTGCTCTCCTCTGAAACTGTAAAGAGTGCTAAAGGTGTTGATATAGTTTCATATGGCACTCTGTCAGAGTTTACTAATGTGGATCTAACCTTCAGCAATCTTGCAAGAAGCGATGATGACCCAGCCGGAGAATATTATCACAAGGGCTCTTCCTCAATAAATGTTTATATAAATGACACTAAAACAGCCTCCGGAAATATATTACGCAGTAATTTTTTTGAACTTCCGGTGAATGCAGGTGAGTTTAACGGGTTCCCTGTTTATGATTGTGGTATTTACAAATATGTACTTGTAGCCCCGGGCATCAGCAATCCTTTTATTCCATGTACAAAGGAGGAGTATCTTAATACAATTATAAAGGAGGAGAGGGAGAAGCTCAAGATGTTTGAGTCTTCAGACAACAACGGAGTCAGGGATCAGGAGAATATGAAAGAGGGTCTTAAGGAGACTAAACAGCAGTATGAAGAGATGAAAAAGATGGCTGAATCTATGAAGAAGAGTGATCCTGAGACAGCTGCAAGTATAATGGAGGCGGTTAAAGGTCTTGAACTGGTAATTAAAGAGGCAGAGAAAAATGTTTCAAGGGATCTGAAATCTGAAACTATGGCAGACCCCACATATTTGCATTACAAAGAGGTTGTAAAATCCCTGGAAGAGGAGCTGGCTCTATTGTCTTCTGAAGATAGAGCATCACAGGCAATCTGGTCGCGCGGGGCACAGGAGATTACAGGCAATTATTCAGACCTTATTCCTGATAATATGAGGGAGCATGGCACTCCACTGTACAAACTGAATCCGGCTATTAAGCACAGCTCTGAAAGGATAATATTTATGGTTGTTATGTTTCTGGAGTCTAATCCGGGAATGGAGCGTACACCTGCAGATGGTTGTGTGGAAAAAATAAAGGGAGAGTCCCGGATATGGAGAGAAATTTTTTCTCTTGCAGGGGGTAGCTAGAATACCCTAAATGGGTATATTTGTGTAGCGACGGCCTCGTGGCGATAAATACTCTACACCTATGAAAAAATTTCTCTCAATGGTAACTGCATTTGCTTTACTGCTAATGCTTATTCCTCTGTCCGGAAAATCATTTAACGAGTCAAAGTCTGATAAAGATTTTGCAAAATTTGTTAATCCCTTTGTAGGGACTGATTTTCACGGCCACACATTCCCCGGAGCCACCTACCCTTTTGGTATGGTTCAGCTGAGCCCAGATACCAGGCTCACCGGATGGGACGGATGTTCGGGCTATCACTATTCAGACAATGCAATTTATGGCTTTAGCCATACCCACCTAAACGGAACAGGGGTGGCAGATTATTGTGACATTCTGTTGATGCCGGTGAGTGGCTATACGGGGGAGGAGATCATTAACGAGGAGTATAAATCTCCATTTCAAAAGAGCAGCGAAAAGGCATCTCCCGGCTATTATGAGGTATTTCTGGATAAATGGGGGGTAAAGGCGGAGTTGACAGCAGGAAGGAGAGTAGGCTTTCATAAATACTCATACAAACCGGGGAGCAGCAGAGAGGTGGTGTTGGATCTTGCCCACAGAGATCCTCTTATTGAGTGGAATGTGGAGATATCCGGCACAAATGCACTTAAGGGTTACAGGCGTTCCCGCTCGTGGGCGGCAGACCAGGTGGTCTATTTCTATATGGAGTTTTCTGAACCATTTTCAAAGGTGAAGATGCGTGAGATGAAGCGTAAAGTGCTGGTGCAATTTGCTGAGGGTTCAGCCGCAGGTGGGTCAAATGGTAACGGGCCCCTGATGGTGAAGGTGGGGATATCATCGGTCTCAACTGATAATGCAAAATTAAATCTTGAGGCGGAGTGCAAAGGATGGGATTTTGAGGGGCTGCGAAGGGGAACCCAGAGGGCGTGGAACGATTTTTTGGGAAAAATTGAGGTGGAGAGCGAAAACGAGGAGCATATTAAGACCTTCTATACTGCACTTTACCATACTGCGATTGCACCCAATCTGCTCTCAGATGTTAACGGTGAATACAGGGGGATGGACAGGAAGATTCACAAGGCCGAGGGGTATGAGCACTATACTGTATTCTCTCTGTGGGACACATACAGGACACTTCATCCTCTTATGACAATAATTGAAAGAGAGCGGACTTCTCATTTCATTCAGTCTATGCTGGCGATGTTCAGACAGGGGGGCAAATTACCCATCTGGGAGCTGGCAGGTAATGAGACCAACTGTATGATAGGATACCATTCTGTCTCGGTTATTACTGATGCTGCTATTAAGGGTATTGGCGGTTTTGATAAAAGGGAGGCTCTGAATGCTATGGTTGAGAGCTCCAGAAAAGATGAATACGGAATCAGGGAGTACATGAAACAGGGATTTGTGCCAGCTGACCTGGAGCATGAATCGGTTTCAAAGACACTTGAATATGCTTATGACGACTGGTGCATTGCCCGGATGGCTAAGGAGCTTGGCGAACAGGGAATCTATGCCGAGTACACAAAGAGGGCGCAATCCTGGAAAAACATTTTTGATCCGCAGACCGGGTTTATGAGGCCGAGGGTAAATGGTGGCTGGCTTACACCTTTTGACCCCTCAGAGGTGAACGTCCATTTTACCGAGGCGAACTCCTGGCAGTACAGTTTCTATGTGCCCCAGGATATTGAGGGTCATATTGAGAGGCTAGGCGGAGAGAGGACCTATATTGAGAGATTGGACGCACTATTTTCAGCTCCTCAGCAGACAACTGGCAGGACTCAGGTGGATATAACCGGACTCATCGGGCAGTATGCCCACGGAAATGAACCGAGCCACCATATCGCCTACCTTTACAATTATGCCGGAGCACCATGGAAAACTCAGCAGATGGTGAGGCGGATAATGGAGGAACTATACACATCGGCACCGGATGGCCTGAGCGGAAACGAGGACTGTGGCCAGATGAGTGCCTGGTATGTGATGAGTGCACTCGGATTTTATCCTGTAACTCCGGGAGACCCTGTATATGCAATGGGATCGCCTCTGTTTGAAAGTGCTAAAATAAATCTGGAGAGTGGAAAGAGTTTCACGCTTAAGTCTGAGGGTGAGATCAAAAACTCAGAAAAAAACATTTATATAAAAGCTATTAAGCTTAATGGCAAAAACTACACTAAGAGCTATTTAACTCACAAAAGCATAGAGAATGGTGGCGAGTTGATTTTTGAAACCTCTGCCACTCCATCTTATACTTTTGGAGTTGAGAAAGATGACAGGCCTGTATCAAGGATGGCGGCAACCGGCCCCGGAATTGAGATTGAAGAGATTCCCCTTGTTCCTTGGTTTGAAGTATCTGAATACATCTTTAAAGATTCAAGCATTGTAAAACTTGTGGGCAGCGGAGAGGGTGATAGGCTGTTCTGGAGGGTGGTTCCTGATAAATTTTCAGAGTACTCAATTCCTGTTATCCTAAAAGAGAGTGTAGTGCTTGAGGCATACTCCGTGAATAGTGCAGGTAGGCGAAGCCAGTCCGTAACCTGCTCATTAAGAAAGGTAAAAAGCGAATGGAAAATAGTCCTCCTCTCAAAATACAACAGGCAATACAATGCGGGGGGAGACGAGGGGCTTATTGATGGGGTTCGCGGTACAGAAAACTTCAGGCTTGGCGGATGGCAAGGGTATCAGAATACAGATTTTACTGCTGTCATTGACCTTGGTCGTGAGCAGAAGATATCAAAAGTGGGCGCCGGCTTCCTTCAGGATGCCCGCTCCTGGATATGGATGCCAAGGTATGTTGATTTCTTTATCTCAGATGATGGTGTAAATTTTAAACCTCTAGGGCGGGTTGAGAATAGTATTGGTGAGCAGGACTGGAAGCTGCAGATTCAGGATCTGGTGCTTGACTTAACCAAAGCCGGAGAGACGGGCACTCCAGGCGCTACTGGTACTCCTGGTACTCCTATTTCCGCACGATATATTAAGATCTTTGCCAAGAACTATGGAACCATCCCGGATAAGGGGTGGCACGAAGGTGCAGGAGGTGAGGGTTTTATCTTTATTGATGAGGTACTTGTGGTGACTGTGGAGGAGACTCGTTAAGTTTTCGGGTAACCGCCAAGCCTCTCGCGCGGCAATATATAAATGCCTCCGTTGTGCAGCAGAATTGGGTTGACATTTGTATCACTGTAAACCTCTTTAAAAAACAGCTGCGCCTGAAATTCAGGCGCAGCATTTTCATCAGATTAATAGCAAATTCATCAGATTTTCTTCGCTATAAAAAAAACATAGCCGTAAAATTCATTATACTTTGAATACAAATCGGCCTCAAGACGCTCATTTTCTACTAACTCCGCGGCAACTATGTTATTTGGGTGCCTTTTAAGGAATTCGGATTGAGCAACTCTCTGTGGAATATAAAAATTATCAATCCAGCAGTTGTCAGGAAGAGTAAACAAAGCTGATAGTGAGTAGCCTGCATCATAAATCTGAGATACTTTAGCAGAGATGGTATCTATCTCGGGATAAGCCTTATTCCAGAAATCAAAAATCTCTCCGGGTCTATCTTGTGTTAACCAGCAAGCCTCACTGACAGCCAAATACCCTCCCTTTTTAAGGAATTGCCTCCAGTAGTCAATACCCTTTTTAAAGCCTATATTATATATAGCCCCCTCAGACCATATAAGATCTAACTCTTCGTGTTGAAAGGGCAAATTATCCATAGATCCAACTATACCATTAACCCTATTTTGCATTGAGTTTCTGTTTGCGTTTGAATTCAAAATGTCAATAAACTTAGGGAAGAGATCAATTGCAGTTATAGTTCCTGTTGTGTTTCCAGCGAGCACCATTGTCTGTGCACCTGTTCCGCTGCCTAAATCTGCTATCATAGATTTCTCATCCAGATTTTCAATAAAACCAAGTGCTTTAAGGGTCGCCTTATTGCTTCCGGGCCCTTGTCGCTCAATTGATGAAAAATATTCACAAATCAGGTTAAAGTCAAATTCTACTATAGATTTATTTTCGTTACTCATGGTGTTGTTAAAATTAGTTTGATAAAACTTTATAAATTATTGTTTGCCATAAAAGGCATACTAAAATACTTCAGGCAAGAAATGCCTGAAATACATACATTACGACCCTGCACCCAAATAAATAATAATGATTTCTCAAAGAAATCTCAAGTGGAGCAGCGGTCTTTTACACCATATCCGAAATAGAATTAAACATCCAAAGATTTTAGAGTTGCAAAAGTATAAAAAGTTAAGATTAAATTACAAATTATGCCAGGAAAAATAATCAACAAAATCTACTTTCATCCCGCGAATCATCTGCGTGGATAAGTATCAAAGCGTACATGGTAAATGTGTTACAGCCTCACGGGTCAGTCCGGGGCGCCAGGGTCTCTCAAAATCATCTGCCGAATGGCTAACTAAAGCCGGGCGGGCGGGTAACCGCCAGGCCTCCCGCCCGGCACGGGTTGACAGGGATATTCGTATATGTGCTTATAAATCTAGCAATTGTAAATTGCTTTTAAAAAAACTTTTTTAAAAACCAATCTTCAAACACTTAACTATCTGTTAGATAAACGAATATCCGTGTCA
>VSSQ01000574.1_pt1 | contig 21817 bp, 24 predicted proteins | sample 4763081 | NCBI WGS metagenome assembly VSSQ01 (sample SAMN12137344, study PRJNA551015) | bioreactor metagenome | isolation source: SDC9 anaerobic chlorinated ethene degrading culture | place: USA: Knoxville, Tennesee | collected 2015-01-01
TCCACGGCACCGCCGATGAGACCGCCCCCATAGAGGACGCCCGGCGCTTTGCGGGTTTGTCCGGAGCCGCACTCACCGAGGTTGTGGGTGCGGACCACCGTTTTCTCATCCCCGGCGGGACGGAGCGGGTCGTAACGGCCGCAATCCGATTCTTTACCTCGCCGTCCGGGAGGTGAAGCCATGCAGATCCAGAAGCTGACCGAATCTGAGACTCCCGATGCGATGAATCTCGTCTGGGAAGTTTTTTTGCAGTTTGAAGCACCCGAATACCCTGAAGAGGGCATCCGGAATTTTAAAAACGTGATTGACAATCAGGACATCATTCACGGTTTTGCCCTGTATGGGGCGTTTGAGAACAAGAAATTAGCCGGCGTTGCGGCGACAAGAAATGAAGGCAGCCATATCGCGCTGTTTTTTGTCCGCAGCGATTATCACAGGCGCGGGATCGGCAGAAAGCTGTTTGATACCGTTCTGCGCGACAGTACGTCGGATCGGATTACAGTCAACTCTTCTCCCTTCGCGGTGGAAATATATCGCCGTCTCGGATTTGCTGCCACCGACGGGGAAAAGCTCTTGGACGGTATCCGGTATACGCCGATGGAATATATCAAGAATAAAACGAGGATAGAGAAAAATGGAATTGCGTCAAAAGGTATTTGACTGTCTGGATCGTCTGGACATCACCTATGAGTTGGTGGAGCATCCCGCCGTCTACACCATAGAAGAAATGGACGCGCTCAATATTGACGACAAAAATGAAGTCGTCAAGAACTTATTCGTCCGGGACGAGAAAAAGAAACGGTATTTTCTCATTGTCCTGCAGAAGGACAAGCGGGCGAATCTAAAGGAGCTGAGAAAGCAGCTCTGCTGCAAGCCGCTCAGTTTTGCTTCGGAAGCCGATCTGGGTTCTTACCTGGGGCTGACAAAAGGAGCCGTCACGCCTCTTGGCGTTCTGAACGACGAAACTCTCTCGGTCGAAGTGGTCATAGACAGGGACATTTTAAAGTTCGATCGTATGGGGGTTCATCCAAACGACAACACGGCGACGGTCTGGCTTCGGCCCAGGGATCTGGTAACGATAATCCAAAAGCACGGCAACGGAATTACCTATATTGAGCTCTGATTATTTTAAAACAAAAAACGGGAAGCAGATCTTTCCGCTGTTTCCGTTTTCATCTCGGCATTGACCATGCCCGGGACACAATAGAAAGGCCTGCGATAACCTGACTGAAATCAGAGCGCACAACAGGAGGGAAAAATGGACGGTAAGCATGTGAAATTCGAAAATCCGATCAGGATGAAAGAATTGAATCCAGAGGAGACGCTAAAGAGGATCGGGCTTCATGACGGAAGCACATTGTGTGATATCGGCGCCGGCAGCGGTATCTTTACCATCCTGGCAGCCGTGCTCACGAAAAGCAAAGTATATGCGCTGGAAATCAGCGATGAAATGCTTTCGATCATCGAAGAGAAGGCCCGCAATGGCAATCTCACCAACATTGAGGTGAAAAAGGTATCTTCCGAAAATTTCTATATGGAGGACCATTGCGTTGATATCGCGCTTATGGCAACGGTGCTGCACGAGATAGCCGATAAATCCGCCTTTCTGAAAAACGTGAAAAAGATGCTTAAAGCCGACGGAAGAGCCGCTGTTATAGAGTTCCATAAAAAAACAACCCCCATGGGGCCGCCGGCTGAACATCGCCTGGGCAGAGATGACGCGGCGGAAGAAATGCGGAAGATCGGATTTGAGCTATTTGACGGCTTTGATTTGGGAGAAAATTTTTACTGCCTGATATTCAGGAACGGCTAAGTGCAAAATGGGTATCAATATGCAAAATCGCCGGCTTCCAGGCCGGCGATTTGTTGTTTGCCTTGTTTTGAGGCTTCATGTTGATCAAAAGAAGTCGGCCACGAAAAAGATGACCCCAGAGCGATGTATACGAAGATGTCTACTAGGAAGAAGTTGTTGGAAATTAAAAATAAAAGCTTCGTTACAAAGTCCTGTCTGGGGTAGCATATCGCTTTTACATCGGCCTTCCGCTCATTTTATTGGAAATCGACTTCTCGGTGATTGACATTTTGTGCCTATCGGATATAGTGGTGAATAGCTCGCATAATCTTACGCTTCTATTGTGAGCTCGTTTCCGCCCGAAAGGTAGTCAATTTTATCTCCCATTATGGCTTTGAGGCGCTGGTATGCTTCCATGCCGGTGCAGTGGCAGGTATAGTACTTCGCTTTTGTATCCAATAAGTACTGCCCGATTTCGGCAATCACGGCCGGGTCCTCGCTCTCTTTTGTCAGAGGGTTAAAAAGGTGGAAACCACCGATGACGTAATCGGGCATGCAGCCTTTATCGGCATAAAATCGATCCAGTATATTCAAGATTCCGTTATGGGCGCAGCCGGCAATCAGCAGTTTCTTCCCGCCTTCGCTGATGACGAGGTTCTGTTCGTGAGTAAAGTCATCCGGCAGGAAATTTTCCCCCACCAGCTTGAAAAGGTCGGAATTGCCCGAAGGAGCACGTTTGTCTCCTTTTACGTTGGAGAACAGCTCCAGCCCCTCGTCAATGATAAAGCTCTGGCCGCAGAAAATCAGGCGTTCATTGTCCATCAGCGCTTTATCCAGCCCTATATATGCCTTGGATCCGTTCGGCCTAAACGCAAAACACGGCTGAAAGGCGTTCTGGTGCAGATAGACCTTTGCCTTATCATTGATATTCAGGAAGGTTTTCAGCCCGCCTGCGTGGTCGTAATGACCGTGGGAAATGACGGCAAGATCAACCTGGGATAAATCAATATTCATCTTGGCGGCATTTTCGGCAAAGAGGGTGCTCGCCCCCGTATCAAACAGGAGCTTGTATTTTTTTGTCTCGATATAGAGGCTGAGGCCGTGTTCGCATCCCAGCTGTTCCGACGCCGTTGTGTTTTCCGCTAAAACTCTGATCCTCATGGAACATCCCTGCGCTTTCCTAAGGACTTTCTGTTATCCTTATGATTTTTCATTATATACGGATTCGTTCACAGTTCAATAGTCAATATTGGAATTTGTTATTTTTTTACAAATTTGGGGCAATTTCATGAATTCTATATTGCTGCTTGAGGACAACCTCAGTCTGATCGAGGGCCTTCAGTTCTCTCTTCGGAAAAACAATTTCGAGGTAACCGTCGCAAGAACAGTGAGGGAAGCGCTGGTCAAACTCTCCGATATAAAATTTGATCTGTTGCTGCTTGATCTGGCACTGCCCGACGGAAGCGGCTTTGAAGTCTGCCGCAAAGCAAGGCAATCCTCAAATATACCAATTATTTTTCTCACCGCTTCCGATGAGGAAGTGAGTGTGGTCATGGGCCTGGACATGGGCGGGGACGATTATATTACAAAGCCCTTCAAGTTAAACGAACTCATTTCCAGAATCAACGCGCTCCTTCGCCGCGCGGGGCTCGCGAATTCATCTCAGCCGGAATTAAAATCAAACGGACTGACCGTCCGTCTGCAGGAAAGCCGGGTGCTGAAGGACGGACGGGAGATTGAGCTGACCGTTGCGGAATACCGGCTTTTATGCCTGCTTATGCGAAATCCGAATACCATCCTCTCAAGGGCGGTGATTCTGGACAGGCTTTGGGACAGCAGCGGCAGCTTTGTAGACGACAATACGCTGTCTGTCTATGTGCGCAGACTGCGCAGCAAAATAGAAAACGATCCGGAAAACCCGCATTATTTACTGACGGCGAGGGGCGTGGGATATAAATGGAACGATGTAAAGTAATTTTAAGCGATAAAAATATCAGGCGAGAGGCCATAGTCATAGTCATGCTGCTCCTCCTCCTGATTCTTGTCTCTCAACTTGCTGTAGCTCATATGGCGCAGGATTTAAAAAAGGCTATGATTGAGCACGACTATACCCTCGCCGGGTATCTTTCCGGAAGCGGCATGGATAAGAATCAGATTATCAAAGCATTTACTTCGGATAAAACTGCCGCTGATACCGAGTTCGGTTGGACTCTTTTTTCCGCTTCCGGCTATGACGAAAGCACCCGAATCAGTTTACTTCCCGAGGTGGAGCAGTTCAAAAAATATTCGATTCTTATGCTCGCATGTTCGATTTCGTTTTCTGCCGCCTTTCTTACGGCTGTGTATTTCGGCATACTGCATAGGGAAACCCAGCTAGACCACGCGGTTTTTAAGCTCAGACTTTTTATGGGCGGAGACACTTCCGTCCGCCTGCAGGACGAAAGCGAAGGCGGTCTTTCCAGGCTTTTCTCCTCCGTTAACGCTATGGCTACCTCGCTCACCGCACACGTTGAAACCGAAAAACAGAACAGGGAATTTTTAAAGGAAACGATCTCCGATATCTCTCACCAGCTGAAAACGCCGCTGGCCGCACTGGGGATGTACAATGAAATTATCATGGACGAAAATACAGGAAATCCGGTGGTTGACGATTTCACATCCAAAAGCAGCCGCGAGCTTCTGCGGATGGAAAGTCTGATCCAAAGCCTATTAAAACTTGCAAGGCTGGATGCGGGAACCATTGAGCTGCACAAAAACACTCACGCTGTAAGAGGCTTTTTGGAAAACATCCGGAGTTCTTTCCTTACCCGCGCCGAACAGGAGGGTAAAAGCATCACCCTTCAGTGCGGCGATTCCACGCTGCTGTCTTTGGACGAAATATGGCTGACCGAAGCGGTTGGGAACATCGTGAAAAACGCACTTGACCACACAAGGGCGGGGGATCAAATCGAAATTTTCTGCGTGGAAACGGTGGTGGCCACAGAAATTATCATAAAGGACAACGGCACCGGCATTCACCCGGAGGATATCCACCATATTTTCAAACGGTTCTATCGGAGCCGGTTTTCAAATGACTCCCAAGGTGTCGGAATCGGGCTTGCCCTTTCAAAATCGATCGCCGAAAAGCACGGGGCAACCATCACCGTACAAAGCGAACCGGGGTATGGCGCCGAATTTCATTTCATCTTCCCCAAGCTTACAAATCTGTAAGATGAAATTCACCGGAACGTAAGGTGGGTGTGCTACGATCACAGGCAGAAATGTGAGGTGTCGGCATTGAATATCTTAACAGTGAAAGATTTGAACAAAACCTATGGCTCCGGCGATGCAAAGGTGGAGGCCTTGAAAAACGTCTCCTTTTCCGTCTCGAAGGGGGAATTCGTCTCCATCATCAGCCCTTCCGGTTCGGGGAAAAGCACCCTGCTCAACATGATCGGGGCGCTGGATTATCCGACTTTGGGAACGGTCACCATCGACGGAAGAGTCATTTATAAAATGAAGGAAGAGGAGCTTTCGGTCTTCCGCAGACGCAATATCGGCTTTATTTTTCAGGCCTATAACCTGGTACCCGAATTAAACGTGGAAGAAAATATTATCCTGCCTGTCCTGTTGGACGGGCAGCAACCGGACAAGCCTTATCTGGAAGAGCTTCTCGTAATCCTGGGACTTTCCGACCGGAAGCATCATCTGCCAAGTCAGCTCTCCGGGGGGCAGCAGCAGCGCGTGGCCATTGCTCGCGCTCTGGCAGCCAAGCCGGCCATAATCCTTGCCGACGAGCCCACCGGAAATCTAGACAGTAAAAACAGCAGGGACGTTATCAATATGCTCAAGCTGTCTGTGGAGAGGTACGGTCAGATGCTCATTATGATCACGCACAACCAGAATTATGCCTCTTTTGCGGACAGGGTCCTGAGCGTGGAGGACGGGGTCGTATCCGATCTCGGGGGTGGCGCGGAATGAACGGATATCTCACCCTGTCGTCCAGATACCTTTCCGCACACAAAAAGAGAACAAGGCTCTCGATTCTGAGCATTTCGCTTTCCGTAGCGCTTATCGTGGGTATTTTCTCCATGCTGGACGTGTTTCTACAGTTTGAAAAAATTCAGATCATTAATGATTTCGGGAACTACCATATCCTGATCAAGAACCCGACGGAGGCGGAAAAAGAAGCGGGGAGAAGCCGCATCGACGTAGAAAATTCCGGTACGTGGTTCTCTTTCAAAAGCGGCAGCATCAATGACCTCAAGTGCGACATCATCGCACTGGATGAAAATTTCGCCCCCAATATGGGCATGAATCTTCTGGCGGGCGCTTACCCCAAAGCCGAAAACGAATTGATGATTGAAAGCTGGGCAGCAGAAAAACTGGGCGCAAAGGTTGGCGACACGGTTTTTTTCGCCTTCGCGGACGGAGTTAAAAACCATTTGTCATCAGCGGTTTATTTTCCGATTACGGAAGTACCAAAGCGTCCGGCGAACCCGGCGGTGGTGATTTCTATGGAAGCCGCCGGTTCGGCCGGCGGTGAGAAAAGTAATTTATTACTGATTCAGTTCAAAGACAAGGCAGATATGAAAAAAGCCGAGCAGCAGATCAGAGAATCCCTCGGCTTAACCGACGACCGTGTCGGACGCAACGAGCGTCTGCTTGCCATCATCGGTCAAAGTGATTACAAGGCGGCGGTGGGGTTATACGAGACGGGCGCTATCCTCTTTTTTATCGTCCTAGTGGCCGGCGTCGTGATGATCTACAACACCTTCAACATTTCAGTTGTGGAGCGGATACGCTCCTTCGGCCTTTTGCGCTGTATCGGCGCGTCGAAGGCGCAGATCCGCAGAATCGTGAAGAGAGAAGGATTTCTGCTGCTCCGCTGGGCTCTTCCCATCGGCATCGGTTTGGGGATGCTCGCTACACTCTTTTGCTGCGCGCTTCTTAAATATTACAACAGTTATCTGTTTGCCGATATCCCCCTGTTCACGTTAAGCCTCTCCGGTATTCTTGCCGGGACGGTGGTCGGATTTGCCACCGTTTTCATCGCGACACTGTTCCCGGCGAAGAAGGCATCCAAAGTGTCTCCCGTGAATGCCGCCACGGGAAGCAGCGAATTCAAAGTCAAGAAGGGTAAAAAGCAGGGTGTTTTAACAAAACTGCTGCCGGTGGAAACCGCAATGGGAATCGGCAGCGCCGTTATGAAAAAGCGCACCTTTTTTTTTGATGTCGGCCTCCATCGCCATCAGCGTCATTATGTTCCTCGGCTTTCACGTATTTATTGATTTTATGTATACGAACCTCAAAACAACAAAACCGTATACGCCGGATATTTCTCTCACGGCGGAAGACGGGCTGGGGACCGATCTGTATTCAGAATTATCGGAGCTGGAAGGAGTCAAATGCGTTTACGGCAGGATGTTCGGTTATGTGAGCGCGACCTTCGACGCCTCAAGGCTGACAGACACCTATAAAGAGGCGGTCGGTCCGATCGATATTGGAAGTGACGGGCTGTTTACCCCGCCCGAAAAGTCATGGCTTATTTCCTACGACGCAAATCAGTTTAAATGGGCCAAGGCCGACCTTATCGGCGGGACCCTGTCGGAAGAGCAGCTCAACAATCAAAACGGCATCGTCGCGGTTCTGATGAACATCCGTAAGGGCGTATCTATGGAAACAGCCGGCCTGGCGCTGGGCGATAAAGTCTATATCGACACGGCGGCAGGCAAAAAAGAATTCACTGTTATGGCGGTGCTTCGCACCGTCCCGTTTGCCGACAGCAATCTGAATCTGACCACCTTTATTACGACAGAAAAGCAATACGCTGAAATTACGGGCGACTCCACTCTTAAGATTATCGAATCCAGCTCAAAAAGCAAAATCAAGAGGATACAACCGCTCAGATCAAGCGCCTCATCAATGATAAAATCACCTATCTTGATTCGCGGCAGCAGGACAGCGAACTCAATCAGACCTTCTTTACCATGGCGGTTTTCGTATACGGCTTTGTGGCGGTCATCGCGTTCATCAGCATACTGAACATCATCAATACGATGCAGACGAGTGTTTCATCCAAGACGAGATACCTGGGAGTCATGCGCGCCGTCGGCATGTCGGGCAGACAGCTAGGCAGAATGATTGCGGCGGAATCGGCGGCATACTGTGTCGTCGGGGCGGCGTCCGGATGCGTTTTGGGCATGCTGCTGCAGAAAGCGCTCATCAAATATTTTTTGACATCAGCCAAAGTCGTATGGCACTTCCCTCTTACTGAGGTTGTCCTGGTTTTTGTCGTATGTATCCTTGTCGCAGGTATCTCTATCCTGAGGCCGCTCAAAAAAGTAAGGGGGATGGCTATCTCCGAGGCCATCGGCTCCCTGCAATAGACAGTATCAATAAAAAACCTTCTGCCTTGTCAGGCAGAAGGTTTTTTTCTTTCAATCGTTAGAAGGTCACAGGATAAGAGTGATCACCAGCGTTAAAATCATAAAGCCGATTGCGACCCACTTGGTCAGCTTGGCAAGTTTGGAGTCCCAACTCTTGCCTTTATTCTTAGACAGGAAAGTATCGGCGCCGCCGGCGATAACTCCGGAAAGTCCCGCGCTTTTGCCGGACTGGAGGAGCACGATGGCGATCAGGGCGACACAGAGGATCACCTGAATGATGGTAAGAACGAGTTGAAGGGTGGACATTTGACATCTTTCCTTTCAAGACACCCGTGAGGTGCGGGCGTAAACTGTTTCAAAAAGGGCATACCTATCCCATACGTGAATTACATCATAGCATACCAATTGCCGCATTGCAAGTCCTTTTCTTTACCGCCCGCACGGAAATTTCATGCATTCGGGCAAAAAATCCCTTCGCGCGCGTCACGCGTGCGGGAATCAAACCGCCGGATGAGGCGCTGTCCTTTCTTTTTTGTGTTTTTTCATAAAGCGGCAGGTACTTTTCCTCAATCCCTTGGGGTTTCGCGGTATTGACAGGAAACGACTGCTTATATGATAATGGTAGAAAGTATTTTTAAATGAGGCGGAGCAATGAAAAAGCCATTTGTGTCCAAAGCCCAGCTTGAAGCCCTTTCCGAAAAGTATCCGACCCCCTTCTATCTTTACGATGAAAAGGGTATCCGTGAAAATGCAAGAAAGCTTTTAGCCGCTTTCTCCTGGAACTCTGGTTATAAGGAATATTTCGCGGTTAAGGCCACCCCAAACCCCGCTATCCTTAAAATTCTCCGTGAGGAGGGCTGCGGCGCCGACTGCTCCTCCCTTACCGAACTGATGCTCTCCGACCGGTGCGGTTTTCATGGGAGCGAAATTATGTTCTCCTCCAACGACACGCCCGCCGAGGAGTTCGCCCTGGCCGCCAGCCTGGGGGCTACCATCAATCTGGACGACTTTACGCATATTGATTTTTTAAACGGGATCTGCGGTATCCCCGAAACCATCTGCTGCCGCTATAATCCCGGCGGAACCTTCTCTCTTGGAAATCCCAAAGAGGGCCTTCAGGTAATGGGCGATCCGGGCGACTCAAAATACGGTTTTACCCGCGCTCAGCTCACAGAAGGTTTCCTAAAGCTCAAATCATTAGGCGCTAAAAATTTCGGCCTTCACGCTTTTCTCGCCTCCAATACAGTTTCAAACGCTTATTATCCCGCTCTCGCCCGCGTTCTCTTCCAGACCGCGGCAGCGCTCGCCGCCGAGACCGGATGCCACATTACTTTTATCAACCTCTCCGGCGGTGTAGGTGTTCCTTATCTGCCCGACCAGCCGGCAACCGACATCGCCGTCATCGGTGAGGGCGTGCGCCGGGCTTATGAGGAAATCCTTGTCCCCGCCGGCATGGGAGACGTCGCTATCTTCACCGAGCTCGGCCGGTTCATGCTGGCCCCATACGGCCACCTTGTGACCCGCGTCATCCACGAAAAGCATATCTATAAAGAATATATCGGGGTGGACGCCTGTGCCGCCAATCTGATGCGTCCAGCCATGTACGGCGCTTACCACCACATCACGGTGATGGGCAAGGAGAGCGAAGCCTGCGACCACAAATATGACGTCACTGGATCCCTGTGCGAAAACAACGATAAGTTCGCTGTGGACCGGATGCTGCCTAAAATCGATATGGGCGACCTTCTGGTCCTTCACGATACCGGTGCGCACGGCTTCGCGATGGGATACCAGTATAACGGCCGCCTCCGCTCATCCGAGGTACTCCTCCGGGAGGACGGAACCGACAAGTTGATCCGCCGGGCCGAAACTCCGGACGACTATTTTTCCACCATGATTTTTGACTAAAAAAATGAGCTGCCTGATGTCGGGCAGCTCATTTTCCATTTTCTACCTTGGCAGGTTCAGGCGCTTTGCGGCCTTCTCCAGTCGATCCAGCCCCGCCTCCAGATAGTCGGTGGGCAGGGCCAAGTTGATACGCTCAAACCCGGCTCCCTCTTTTCCGTAAATCGTTCCCTCGCCCAGCCACAATCCCGCTTCCTCCACCATAAACCGCTTTTGTTCCTTTGGCGAAAGGCCGAGCGAACGGAAATCGGCCCAGAGCAGATAGGTTCCCTCCATGGACGACACCTTTACCGAGGGGAAATTTTTCTCCAAAAAGTCACGGGCGACCTGGGCGTTTCGCCGGATCACGGGTAGGAGCTCATCCAGCCAGCCCTCCCCTTTCTCATAGGCCGCGCGGGTGGTGCAGAGGCCAAAATAGCTGTTATACTCGCCGGTGAAACCCGGGGTCTTATCCTGAAAAGCCTTGCGCAGCTTTCCATTCGGGATGATGACATTCGCGGTGGTCAGTCCCGCAAGATTGAAGCTCTTACTTGCAGAGGTGCCGATGATGCAGTTTTGCGCCATTTCCTCGTCCAGCGCCGCGAAGACCGTATGGATGTGCGGGGGATGGATAAAATCAAAATGGATCTCGTCGGAGAAGACCAGCACTCCGTTCTTCCGGCAGATCTCCGACACCCTTTGAAGCTCCTCCCTTCGCCAGACCCGCCCGGCGGGGTTGTGGGGAGAACAGAGCAGGAGCATCTTCACGTCGGACCGGGACGCCAGGGCTTCAAGACCGTCATAATCCATTTCATAGCCCGTATCGGTGAGGCGCAGAGAATTTTCCGCCACCCGGCGGCCTGCCTTCTCCACGCAGGAGCGGAAGGGCGGATAGATGGGCGGCTGGATAACGACCCCGTCCCCTTTTTGGGTAAAGGTGTGGATGGCCTGCAGGATGGCGTGGGTGACGCCAAAGGTGTTGACGATCCATTCCGGCCGGATGCTCCAATTGTGGCGCCGCGCCATCCAGCCGCAGACGGCAGCTTTGTATCCCTCGTCCGCCATGGTATACCCATAGACGCCGAAGTCCGCCGCCCGGTGAATAGCCCCGGTAATCTCCGGCGGGGCGACAAACTCCATATCCGCGATGGAGAGGGGCACGACCATAGGGTCCTTTACTCCCGAAGCGGCAAGGGACGCCCATTTTTCTGACCCCATCCCGCCCCGGGGCTTCAGGGTTGTGAAATCATACATTCTCTTATCTTCTTTCTCTCATAAACAGGGCTTCCATTGCCACATTCAGGTCAAAAAACCTCGCCGCCGGCGAGGTTTTTTGTCGTTCTATTTTTGGTTCCTCTGCCTACTCCGCGGAGATCATGTAATAATACACGGGCTGGCCGCCGCAGAGCAGCGTGACCTCGGCACCGGGGCAGGCTGCCGCGAAACAGGCCTGGGCCTTTTGAGCCTCTTCTTCCGTCACGTCTTTTCCGTAAAACACCGTAATAAACTCCGCTTTCTGCATGGAATCGTCATGTGCCAGACGGTCCAGGAGAGTTTCAATGCTCCGGTCTGTGCCAAAGAGCTGATGCTCAACGAGGGCCAGATAGTCTCCCTGATGGATATCAATGCCGTCAAACTCGGAATCTCTCGCGGCGTAAGTGATTTCCGCGGTTTTTACGTTGCCGATGGCATTGGTCATGGCCTCGGTATTTTCCTCCTCGGACGCGTCGGGGTCCAGCGCCAGCATCGCGGAAATGCCCTGGGGCACCGTAGCGGTGGGCAGCACAATCACCCGTTTTTCCTCGGAAAGGGGAACGCACTGCTGAGCCGCCATAATGATGTTTTTATTATTGGGGAGCACAAAGACGGTTGACGCAGGGGTACGGTCAATCTCTCTGAGAATGTCTTCCGTGGAGGGGTTCATGGTCTGGCCGCCTGAAATGATCCCGTCCGCACCCAGATCGCGGAAAACGGCCTCCAGCCCGGAGCCCGCGCACACAGCGACGAAGCCCAGTTTTTTTTCGGGCGGTGCAATGTAGCGTCCTTTTTCCTCTTCCTTGGCGGCTTCCGCAATAATCTCGGTGTGCTGCTCACGCATATTCTCGATCTTGACGGTTAAAAGGGTACCGTAATGAATGGCTTCCTCCAGCACCCGGCCGGGATGGTCGGTATGGACATGGACCTTGATGATCTCGTCGTCGTCCACCACCACCAGGCTGTCGCCCAGAGCGTTCAAAAAGCCGCGCAGCGCCTCGGTATCCTTCTTTCTCCCGTTTTTGGAACAGATGAATTCGGTGCAGTAGCTGAAGGTAATATCCTCATCCGAGAAATCGGAAAAGTTTGCCTTCTCTTTGGTGCCGCCAGCGCTCTCCTCTTCCTCTGGAATGGGAACACCCCGGATTTCATCCAACATTCCCTGAAGAATTACAAGAAAGCCCATGCCGCCAGCATCCACCACACCGGCCTTTTTCAGCACGGGATTCTGTTCCACCGTATTGGCGAGCGCGAGATGCCCTTCCTTGATGGATTCTTCCAGCACATACTCCAGTGCCGGGTTTTCCCGGGCGGACTCGGCCGCCCGCCGGGCGCACAGGCGGGAAACGGTGAGGATGGTTCCCTCGGCGGGCTTCATTACCGCTTTATAGGCGGTGGCCACGCCAAAATCCAGGGCGATGGCAAAATCGCCGCCATTCATCTCGTCATTATTCTTAAGGCTCTTTGCAAAACCGCGGAACAGCAGGGATAAAATCACACCGGAGTTTCCCCTGGCGCCCCGCAGAAGAGCAGAAGCATTGACGGCCGCCACTTCGCCGACCGTATAGTTTTTCCCTTTTTTCAGTTCGGCTGCCGCGGCTCCAATGGTAAGGCTCATGTTGGTGCCGGTGTCCCCGTCGGGGACAGGAAATACGTTCAATTCGTTGATCTGCTGCTTTTGTATATTGATGGAAGCCGCGGCGTGGATGATCATTTGTGCCAGCAGCCCGCCGTCAACAGTCTGTCTCATAAGCGAATGTCCTTCCTTCCGGTTGAAAGCATTAACCGATCACCATGGAGTCAATGCATACGTCTACATTTTTCACTTCCACACCGGTACTGCGGCTTACGATATAACGCACTTCGCTCATGATGGAATCGCTGACAGCCGTAAGGTTGACACCGTTGTCCACCACGATGTGGAGTTCGATGGAAACGGTTGCATCGTCGTTAAACCGTATTTTAACGCCCTTTGCCATAGACTCCCGCCGCAGCAGGTGCACTATTCCGTCGGTCGTGGAGCGCAACGCCATGCCTTTTACGCCAAAGCAGTTGGTTGCCGCCGCGCCCGTTATAGTAGTAAATACGTTGTTCGTGATACGGATCTCGCCTTTTTCAGTTTGCAGCTTCATAAGGATCTTCCTTTCCTGAAACTGTAAGTCTCGCGTCTTAAGTTATATATATTCAATATATTTTAATATTTTAGTACTTTATATGAAAAATTACAAGCAAAAAAGTTTATTAAAGTAATTGTAATTTGTCTTCTTTTCGTGTAAAATAGGATAAACATCTACATGACAGGAGGAAATCTTGAAATGAAGCTCATTAGTTCCCTAATCAAAACCGTTGCACTTGTTGCGGCCGCAGGCTATGTCGTCACCAATTGGGATAAGGTATCCACTTATGTGAATCCCATCAAGGAGAAGGTCATGGACGAGTGCACTCTTCTCTTCGGAACCCCCGAATCTAAGTCTGACGATTACGCCGACTGATTGCGCCGGCGTGGTTTAACCAATGGAAGACAAACCAGGCGCAAACCGGTAATACCGGTTTGCGCCTGGTTTGTCTTTTGCCGTGTAATTCACGCGGCTCTTCAGACAAGCAGATCCGCCATCTGCTACATCATGTCGTCCAGTATTTAGACCTTGTTACAATGCGTATTTATGGATGGCCGGCGCCTGCCTTTCATCCATAATACGCATTTTTAACAACTAGCTTTGCAAAACTATCAATCGGCATGCCTTCCCGGATACACACTTGTTTCAGCAAAAAAAGATCTTCTCCAAGGGAGACTTTGTCGGGCATTGCGGTAATGTTCCATCGATAGCCTGTTCCGGAATAATCCAGAATTATTTTATTGAATTTTCCAGAAGGACAGTAAAAAACTCTATCATTCAACTCCCTTTCCTGCGGCTGAGCGGTTAGGACAGAGAAATCATCCCACCGATGGGTGTAACTTCCTGTAGAAGTTCCTTTGCAAACCAGCTCATTGAATTGATTCCAACTGATGCTATACGGATTGATATATTCTGTCGCGATCAAAAAAGTCGCTTTGAAACCGTATTGCTGTAAACAGGGCCACGCCGCTTTATAATTTTCGGCAGACTGCTCATCGAAGGTAATAACAACGGAGTTATTCGGAACGGGTGTGCCGTTTACCAAAGCTTCGTAGAACTCATCCGTATTCAGCGTATGATAGTTATTTCGATAGAGCCATTCCATCTCTTCCTTGAATTGTTCTTCGGAAACGCAAAGGGAATCCTCGGAATGACCGCTGACCGCGCGGTACAACAGAACGGTGATTCCCTTCCCGGAAAACCGGGCCAGATCAAGCTCCGCAGAGTTCTGAATCCCAGAAGAGGGAAAAACCGGCTTAGATACGGAAGAGCCGCTGACATATTTAAAATTCGAATCTGCTTGCCTCGAAACCGTGGCGATCGTAAGAATGGTTATCAGCGTGATGAACAAAAATATAGCCCTTCTCAAATCATATCCTCCATTTAATTGTGTTCTACCAATTAATGTCTTCTGAGCAATTTGCTTTATCGAATTGAAACATAATATTTATATTCAAGGCCAAAATACTCGCATTTCAAAGAATCGGGTATTCAGCGCATATTAATTATAAACAATCCCACGGGAATTAATTAGATATTATACTAAAGCTTATACTTTTCGGTCCGTTTTTACATGTATAACAATGCGGCCGCGTTGGATAATACTGATATAAACAATAAAAGGAGATGTTCAAATGAGCAATAAAGATATCAGCAACAAGTTAAAAAACCTGAAGATGGAATCTGCGGCTGAACTCGGCCTGACTCAATATGTCAAAGAGAATAATGATCATTACAAAGGCGATCTGCCCGCCAAAGTTAACGGCACTCAAGGCGGGCCCATCGGAGGACGGATGGTGCAGAAGATGATCAAAGCCCAGGGAGACAGTTTGACGAATTTCTAAATATGAAGGGTTTATCGGGAAAGAAAAAGAATTCCGGCCGTGTCCAATCACCCTCTTCCTCTGTCAGAAGCGACGCCTCAACCCTAAATAAATTTGATGGGGTTACTGAATCGGGCTACAGCGTGATCGACGCGGACGGCGGCGTTACGCTGAAAACCTCTGAAATTCTTGATTTTTCAGAGGGTACGGATTCAGATCCGTAAGAGAACTGAAATCAGGATAAAAACAGTCAGGCTCCGTTCAAACGGGAAGCCTGACTGTTTTATATTATTGGTTTTGCCGAATCAATTTTTTTCTGCGCGTTTATAATCACCATCCAAGGGACGGCTTCGGAGCCCATTCCCGCCGCCGTGTGGCTTGCAGTCACCAGCGGCAGGCGGGTTTGAAATCTATCGTTTTTTCCCGTTCCACAGCAGCATTCTTCCGTTATGGCTGTTTTAGCATTGCCGCCGCTTCAAAACGGGGGATCTGATCCTCGCCCACTCCTCTCACATACCAAAGACTATCCTGGTTTTGCACAAACATGGTAAGGGTACATCCCGGCATGCATTCGGCCAGGTAGCTGATATGCAGGGAAGAAACATAGGCGCCGCCCATCTTTTCCAGCCCGATCGCGTCGCAGATCAGATCGGCGTAGCGGGAATTATTCAGATGCCCGTTCATATCGATCTGACTGTATTGGATCACCCTTTGATGAACCGGGACGAGCGTGTCGGGCAGGACAAGGCGGCGGAGCTGCTTGGCCCTCCGGACATCGCCCAGGATATCCGAAAGCTCACAGACGCGATTGGCCGGAAAAAGAGTCCGGGTTTCAGCATCCACCAGCATCCACAAAGCCAGCGCGTCACCAATTTTGGCGTTATCCCGCATGATTTCATACTCGCGGTAGATACCCATCCCGTGAGCGTTGCGGCTTCTTGACCGGATGGCGATCACATCGCCCAGTGCGATAGGCGCTTCCAGCGTATAGCAGGTCCTTGCCAGCATCCAGATGGCATGATAGCGCTCCAGCAGGTATTTACGCGTCAGCCCGGCATCCGCCATGGCGAGCAGCCCGGTTTCCTGCAGATAGGAAAGCAGCGCCGCCGCCTGACATTGGGAAAAGCAGTCTGAGTCTCTTCCCACAACGGAAAATGCAGTTTCATAATAGGAAGGATAGGCCGGACTGGACATATAACTAATTCCTTTCCGCAGATAATCAGTTTTGAGACTCGGTTGGCGGCAGGACGGTCGCAATTCCGGTCACCAGCTTTCTTCCCTCCTGATTCGTGCAGGAGATGGCTAAGATAGCCGTGTTATATTCGGTGAGCACTTCACGTACCCGAACGGTTGCGGTTATTTCGTCCCCGATGCGGGCAGGCAGCATAAAACGAAGCTCCTGCCCCTGAATGATCGTACCCGCGCCAGGAAGCTTCATCGCAATCACTGCAGAAATGAAGGAGGCCAGCAGCATACCATGCACGATCCGGCCTTTTTGAGGCGTGGCGGCCGCCCACTCCTCATCCATATGGATCAGATTATAGTCGCCGGTAACCTCGGCAAATTTGTTTACATCCGAGTCCGTCACCATTCTTGTAATACTGGCGGACTCGCCGACCGCCAGTTCGGAAATCTTCACGAGTATCCCTCCCAATCACGTCAGACTTCGTCCTCCGGAATGATCTCCACGCTGCGGCTCATGCTTCGGATCAGATCATATCCGTCCCAGCGCAGCGCGAATTCCATTGATCGGCCAAGAGGGACGACCCGGTCGATCCCACGCGGTGCGTGCGCTGTCATAAATGCTTCCATTTCCTTTTTCTCAACGCCACAGACCGTAATCGTCTGACATTTTTCGTTTGCAATGGGAAGCAGGGCTTCCAGGGAGGCGGCGCAGCACTCGACAAAAAATCCGCTCCCGGGGCAAAGCTCCAGATAATGAGGCATGAGTGAGGGAACTTCTACGCGTACAGCAAAGTTACCTTCCGAGCGCAACCGCGCATCCCTGCATTCGGCTGCAAGCATAAGCGCGGCCTCCCGTTTCCTCACGGCCATGATATCTGACATAGGGTACCCGGAGCGAGCGATGGAAGAAACGCGCGGCCAGAAATCAAGCCTGGCCTCCTGCGTCCTTCCCCCCAGCCAGAGGACCGCCCTCGGCGCGGTGCAGGCCAGCTGATCGCTCCAGTAAGCATCCTGAAAAAACCGCACCGCAAGCATTTCTTTGTCGGAAGCGGAAAGCCAGGCCTCGCTGCGAATCACGCAGAGGGAATACCGGTCGGCAAAGGTCAGTTCAACCGCTCTGGGAGGTAGGGGCAGAAGGCGAATCTTGGCAATGGTCTCGTCTCCACCCCAGATGATCCTAACGGCGCAATTATTGGATAGCGCTATAAGCGCGGGGCTGTTATGTCCGCAGCGGAAGCAGACAACGTACGGACGAAGCTTTGGATGAACTGCTGTGAGAAGCTCCGAGAGCACCCTGCACAAAAGTTCGGCCTGCGGAAATCTACCGGACGGCAGCTTAACCGCGTTGGAATTTCCCGCGAGCAGCCCGGCCGCCAGGGAGTAGGCAAAATTCAGCGGCACATTCCCCGGCGGGATGTGAAAGGCCATCCCGCGGCCGAATAAAAAATCATTTTTGTAGCTACGGAACATGGCGGAAACGGAAGCTCCCCGGCACCAGAAGGCAAATGCCGCCAAATCGGGAAACGTCCTGTGTTCCGGCAGAGCCTGCAGCGCCCTTGAAAGATCCTCGAAAAAAGCAAGTACCTCTTCGGAAAAAACGGGAAGCGCTGGCACCGTACAGCACAATTTAAGTCCGGCGGCGTCACCGACGGCAAAGCTTACGTCATCCAAAGGCAGAACCGTAGACATCGCTGCACCCCCTTAATTCCGCGTTCGGCAGCCGGCCCAGAACAGAAAAATACCTTCCTTTTCGTCCGCAGGGGCAATCATCCTCTCCCAGAAGGAGGCCGCGGTCTTCCGTTAAAAGGCTGTGGCCGGGATAAGATCGGGGAAGCACCGACAGTACCTGCAGGATGCCTTCCTCCCCGACAGCGCACAGGGAAAAATCCTCAGAACGCCGCACAAACACCTGGGAAAAACTGCTGCAGTGAAAGTGTCCCTCTTCACATTCCAGGAAAATGGAGCCGGTCTGTTCGGCCATGCCGTAATAATCATAAATCCGGGAGAGGTTACAGGCCCGGAACAAGGCCTCATGAAATCGCTGCCGTGAAACGGACTCGGACGCCAGCTTTTTCCACCCGCCCCCATGGATCATTATACCGGAAGAACAGTCAAACCGAAAGGACAATTTAAGAAGCTCCTCACAGAAATGCTTCCACACCATAAAGGTAAACCCAAAGAGGAAGAACGGCGCTCCCGCCCGCTCTTCCAGAAACTGTGCAATTGCGTCGGTATCAAGGCTCATATCCTGCCGAAGGGCAAACACCCGCCGGGAAGCGCAGACCGCAAATCCCAAAACACCCGCGCCTCGCGCCGTGGAGGCAAGGGGCGGATGAAGTACATCAGGCGTGTCCACAATCAGCATGGGGAGACGTTTCGGCCCCAGAACATCGGCCGCTATGCTTGCCAGCGCCTGACGCTGCAACGCCGCCGTCTCCGCGTCGATCATAACTTTTGATACGTTCTGCCCCGTAGTACCGGAGGACGTAACCGTCTTTGTTACGTCCTCCGGAACACTACTGAGCACAAGCCTTTTAAAAAGGCCAACCGGAAGGAAGGGCAAGTCGGATAATTTATCGCAGGTTCCCGCGTCATATCCAAGAGCAGACAGCATGGAACCATAAGGAGGGCATGCCCTCCTGTGGCGTTCGGCCAGTTCCAGAAAAAGGGGCAGCAGGAGCTTTTCCTTTTCCCCGGCGGAGAGGGAAAAGGGTGGATATGCAAGCAACGTATCAAGCTCCGGCATGGCTTCTGTCCTTTCTTTCACTTCTCCGCAGAATTAATATGACAAACAGATGAACTGCAGAACACTGCATGGCGTTTCGGCTGCTCGGTGAAAAATCACACATGCTGCATGAGTCGCGAGTTCACATTTCCCGCTTCCAATTCCGGGTAAAGGATTTTTCCCGCGCTGCTGCGCGGAATTTCCGAAATATGCACAGCAGCGATTGAGGAAAGCGGAAGACGTAATTTCCCTGACAGCTCCCGCTTTACGTCGTCCAGCTTCGATTCGTCCAGCGTCACGAAAACCATCAGGCGGTCATCTGTTCCGCAGCAGGCACAGTCGGCCGAGGGGAAGGCTTCTTTCACCATCTGCTCGCATTCGTCCAGATTCACACGGTTGCCCGCCATTTTAAGAAAACGCTTCAAGCGTCCCACAATATAGTAATACCCGTCCTCATCTTTCCGGGCCAAATCGCCGGTATGTAAAATGCCGTGGCGCTCGTCTCCCTTAGCCAGGTCTGCCGGTCCTTCCGCGTTCCCCAGAGTAACATTGTCACCCCGGTAGACCAGTTCGCCTGTCTTTCCGGCAATTTCAATTTCATTTTCATTTTCGTCGATCAGAGAAAAGGCTCCGCCCGGGATCGGCACGCCGATGCTTCCGCATTTTTCAAGGCTCCTCTGCCACGGCAGATAAGCCATCCGCGCGGTTGCCTCCGTCTGGCCATACATGGCGTAAAAGCGCAGCCTTTTTTGCTTTGCAAAGGCGGCGCACTTCTGATGCATGGACAAGGAGAGCTTCCCTCCTGCCTGCGTAAAATACCGCAGTGTGGTCAGCTCGCGCTCAAAAAATCCAACCCGGTTCAATATATCATAAGTTGCGGGAACACCCGCCAAACTGGTGGCCCCGTAAGCTTCGAAAAAGTCCCAGAATTCCTGCTCCATTACGCTGTGATCGGTGAGCAAAAGAGTTCCTCCGGCAAATAGATGGCTGTGTATCACCGACAGGCCGTAAGTATAGTGCATCGGAAGTGTGGTGATGGGGCGCTCCGAATGATCCAGCTTTAAGTACTTGGCAATGGAAAATGCATTGGCGGTAATATTCTTCATACTCTGCCGCACCAGCTTCGGGCTTCCCGTGGAACCGGAGGTGGTAAGAAGAAGCGCCAGATCGGCGTGGATGGAATACCGCGGATTTCCCGTAATCAGGAAAACATACCCCTCCCGTTTCGCAGCGGCATGATAACCGGATAATATGCCGTCCACCATTTCGTAGGGGACCCACAAACCGGACGGCTGATACCGCCGTATGAGCGCTTTGAGCATATCCGTGTCCAGTTTCCGGTCCAGCAGCAGCGGTACGGCACCGGCAAACAGGCACGCTAAATATCCCATCAGGGAACCGATGGTATTGGAACACAGGCAGAACACAAGGGTGCGCGGCTCCTGGACGGCGCTTAACGCATAAACGCCGTCCAGGAGCTGCCCATAGGTATAAGATTTACCCGCGTCGGTAATCACCGCGGGGCGATGGGAACTTTGCTGCTTGATCTTACGAATCAGAGTAAGTTCCATTGCAGCTCACTCAATCTTCACGCCGTAAGAGGCCAGGATTTCTTTCCCCTTGGCGTAGGTATTGAACCGCACCACGTCAATGGAGGAAATGGAGATATCAAAGAATTCCTCCAAAGCGGTAATCATATCAAAATGGGACAGGGAATCCCATCCTTTGGTGCGCAGATATGCCAGATTGTCGCCCAGCTGCTCAGGCGTAATGCGCATACTGGAAAGAAACGCCTTATTGTATTTTTCCAAATTGGTCATGGAACTCACTCCTAACTATGGTAGGCCAGATTAGAGGCTCGTGCGAAAGCGCGCTTTGAATTCCTCCGCAAGGCTGGCGCGGAAATCCGGGTGCGCAATTGCGATGAGCGCGCGGGCGCGGTCACGGAGGGTCTTGCCCCGCAGCTCCGCAACGCCGTATTCGGTGACCACATAGCCGACGTCGTGGCGGGAAGTCGTGACGGAAGCACCCGCGTCGATGAGGGGGGTAATCTTGGAGACGGTACCGCCGGCAGCGGTGGACGGCATGGCCATGATCGACTTACCGCCCTTACTCAGATTCGCGCCTCGGACGAAGTCCACCTGACCGCCCACGCCGGAAATTTCACGTTTGCCGATACTGGTGGAAACCACCTGTCCCTGCAGGTCGACCTGTACGCAGGAGTTGATGGAGATAAGGTTGTCGTTCTGGCGGATGATATACGGGTCATTTACATAATCCACCGGCATCATGAAGACGCTGGGATTGTCGTTGACGAAATCATACAGCCGCCTTGTGCCCATGAGGAAAGTGACCACGCTTTTCCCGGGATGCAGCGTCTTGCGCTTGTTGGTAACGACGCCTGCCTCCACCAGTTCCACCACGCCGTCGGAAAACATTTCCGAGTGGATGCCCAGATCCTTCTTGTCTTTCAGGAAGAGAAGCACCGCGTCGGGGATGGCGCCGATGCCCAGCTGAAGGGTATCGCCGTCCTTAATGAGCGACGCGCAGTTTTCACCGATTGCGCGCTCCACATCGGTGATGACGGGGGGCTTGAGCTCGATGAGAGGCACGTCGGTCTCCACGATGATGTCCAGATCGGAGACGGGGACAAAGCTGTCACCCATGGT
>VSSQ01000576.1_pt1 | contig 21799 bp, 24 predicted proteins | sample 4763081 | NCBI WGS metagenome assembly VSSQ01 (sample SAMN12137344, study PRJNA551015) | bioreactor metagenome | isolation source: SDC9 anaerobic chlorinated ethene degrading culture | place: USA: Knoxville, Tennesee | collected 2015-01-01
TAGGTTTATTCTACAAGCCCTTATTTTTTCTGTCCAACTTAGTGTAGCCGATCCAGTTCAATTTCGACATCAAGCCCTTAAAAAAGTTGTCTGATTTACTGTTGACAATCCAGTGCTACCAAATTCTATGGTAGACCCCCTTTGCCCCTCTCAAAACACCAATCTCCCTCTCCATCGTTACAACGACTAAATCCAGAAGAAACAAGCACAGCCTTTATTCTTTCTTTTTCTGGATTCTGCACTCTTACAATTGCTTCAATTCGTTCATTTTTATACCGCCATTTATTTTCATCAAAGAATTGTTTTAGTGCTTTACGTGCGTAATTTTTGTTAGAGAATTGATCAAATATCGCCACTCCAATTTCCCAAAAAGGCTCGCCCAAGTCTTCAATCCTTGTCATCTCAATATTACCAATATATTCATCATCTTGATATATATCAAAGTATTCCACATAATCACTTTTCTTAAGACTCGGCTTGCCAACTTGAATATTTTGTAATTCTTTCTCATACTCCATGTCTGTTATTTTTAAACCGTAATACTCACGATATTTTCTCGAATGTTCAATATCTCGAGTCGTCCAATACGGTTCATCATTAATTCGTATTTCCAAAGTCCACACTCCCCATAAAAATTAGAGCAAGGAGCAAACGCCCCTACTTATGATGATTGTATTAACTTGCCATAGCAAAATCAATTAACAGAGTAATTAAAGAACGCCTTGCGGCTGTTGGTTGGCTTAAGTCAGCATTGCTCGAGCAACTTGAGAGGTCCAGGATCTGCCAATTTCTATGTTAGACCCCACTTGCCACTTGTCTATTAACCAGGTAGATAATTATATGAATCGGATTTAAGATTCACACTATTTTGACAATAACTCTGTAAGTCTTCTCCTTAACTCGACAAAGTCCTCGTCATCTGGAAGTATTGACTCTAACTCATCAAGCTCTGTTCCTGCTTCATTGGTGCATGAACAGTCAAGTAAATACGACACCCGGAATTTTTTAAAATAAATATATACATCCGCATTATCGGCAACGGCAGCGAGGTTTTCCCCTAATAAAATATAAGCTTCAGCGTCGTTGTCGTTTATGTCCAAATTCTGAATAGCTAAAAGAGACTTCAAAGCTTGCGTAAAATTGCCTTTAATAACCTTGTGAATGGCTGGTGTTAGAGCAAAGGCTAAATTGGCACTTACTTCTTTCAGCAACGGATACTTCTGCAATAAACAGCGGGTTTGCTGGTCAAGATTTAGTGCTTTAAAAGACACTGGGCGAAGTTTTTTTATTGTTGCAAAGAGACTAAATAATTCTTCATCACTTTTTTTCAAAAAGCGATAGGAATCAAGTTCCAATTTTGATAGAGCGGGTGAGTCCTCCATATGCCGCTTGAACCATGTTTGCAGGCGCTCCAATATATGGACATAATCTTTTTTTAATATACTTTCGAGTATTTCAGGCATCTTTTGCAAAACAAAAATAAGCCCGTCTTTATTGATCGTTCGTGGAAGATCTTCGTACATAGCCATTAAAATTTTTGCAGCTTTTCTCGCATACTCCGGCTTTCGGCACTCCTTTTGCGTAAGTAGCCATTTTACAGTCGGGTCCCGCAACATTTTGTCCAGCCCTTGGCCTATAATATTCTCGTTTAAGAAGAGCTTCTGCGTAGATACGTACGAAAAAATATTGCTAAGCTGCTGTATTTTTTCAGTGGACGATAACACCGAATTTAATAAAACATTAAGCGTATCATGTATGGCATTAGCGTAAACTAAACTCATAAATTGCTCATTTACTGCACTGATAACTCCGCATTTTTCCTTCAAATAGCTACGCGTAATATCATCTTGAATTTGATCAGATTCTATTCGCCTATCGTCGAAATGATACGAAGCAGATTTTGGTGAAACATAATATTTATGTAATGTCTCCGCTAAAATACCAGCTCGTTCCGCTTGTCTTAACGCCTCTATAACAAAGATCGTATCTGAACCATAAGAAACCTTTCTTACATTTTCAAACGAAAAATTATGAAATAGAGCCATCGAATATAATTTTCCCCAATACGGACGAATAAACGCATGGTACTGAGAAAAGTTGTCAGAAAAACCTCTTCCACTGATTATCAAATTTTTCGAAATTTGTCTTTTTCCCAATATTTGATTGTTCCTTGCATCTATGAAATTGCTGCCACACATAGCAACATCAAGGCTATTTATGTTGGTAAAGTCAAGCATTTTTTCTAGAAATTCATAGTTATATTCATCATCAGCGTCAAGTGTTGCAAAGAACTTACCTCTTCGTTCGGAGAAAATAAAAGGTAATATTTCTACGAATCGAAATAAGTCATTTTCATCATATAAAAGCGGCGTTATCCGTTTGTCTTCTCTGGCATATTCCAATATAATATCGCGTGTTTTATCTGTTGAACCATTCTCTAGAATATAGTAGACAAAGCGTTCTTCAGTTTGATGCAATACGCTTTCAATCGTTCTACGTATTGTTTTTTCCGCATTATACGCTTGAGTATAAATTGCAACCTGATTCATATCGTCTCCATTTGTTCAGCAGCCCTATACCTCTTCCCTTTATCAATGGTTCCATAGTTGCCTGAGCAATAACCACATGCTTGCAAAAAAGGTGACTCTGAGATCCTTTTGAATTTTAAACGTTTTTCCTCGCGGGTTGAGTTATCAAACAAATCTACATAATCATCTTTGAAATCAGGCAACAGCCCTAGTTCAGTTCCTCGCTGCGAACGCGGACACCAATGCGTTTTTCCATTTCGCGTACGCCAATTGCCCTTCATATTATTTGTAATAGCACAATCGTTAAATATCACATTCAATTCATCCAGCGTCCTATGACGATCTTCCCAAGAGCCAAAGTCAACCCAACCATCAAAAGACTGCGCATCACCGTGATATTTTACCACCTTGAGATTGGCACCTGTTTTCTCAAGCAGAGAAAATACAGCATTTTCTCGTTCAGGCATAATATTGTAACTTGATACCTGAAGAATGATTTTGTCTTGATATTTTTTCAATGCCTCCAATAATTCACTCGAAGGGCTAATCGTGCAATTTGTAAATAGCATCAGGCGATCAAATCTATCCGAAAATACCATACATTCATCAACTAGCTGCGGAAGGTTTTTATTTAGAAATGGTTCACCACCGCCTGTAAGATGTAAAATCTCAACGTGGTCAATTACCGAAAAAAACGCATTAAGTATGGATTTGCACTCCTCAAGTGTCATATCTGGAAAAGGGGTATGTTGAGGTACATATTCACAGCAAAGCTTGCAACGTAAATTACAGCGTGTTGTAATTATCAGTGAAAATTTTCTGAGAGATACTTTCTTATTCATTATTTTATACCCTTTCTTGTCATGGCGTAGATTTCATCTGGCTCAAGCTTTCTTTTGCGGATGAGTTCGATTTCCTCTTTTGTCAACTGTTCAGCAGCAGAAAAACGTTGTTTGTCTTCACCGTTAAGAGGTGTGTGATGCTTGCAGGCGGCACATTGTTTTTGTAGAAGAATCCGCCCACACTTTTCACGCTTCTGCTCCAACGTAAGTTCCTCGTCATTTAGGTTAAAGAAATTGCTTTCCTGATAATCGATACCATATAGCATTTTTAATAATATGGATGGCGCACAGAACCCTACTTTACCCGCCAGATATGGAATGTGCGGAGACGCGCCACCTAAGCATTCAAAGTCTTTATTACGGGTATCGTTTATATCGGGATTAAAACAACGATCAGTCCAGCCGCCGCAATATTGGCTTTCCCCGGTATAATTATGCACATCAATACGAATCCCCTTGGCGAATAGTCTATCATGAATATCTTGAAAATGAGGGCTCAGATCACCATAGTTGTCAAGTATTACTCTAATTTTATTACCGAAACACAAAATTGAATCAAGCAAGTCGTCCTCTAATGGTATCGTACAATTTGTAACGATTGAAATAGAATTTTTAATGTTGTCAATATAGCGATGCACAAAGCGAAGAAATTCAGCAAGGTCTTTCCGCAAGAATATTTCCCCGCCGCTAAAATCAAACGTTTCATAATCTGCTATTTGCAACAATTTGTCGAAAGCATCAGTCAGTTCAACTAAGCTGGGGTGCCACGGGTCATGCAAATATGGAACCATATAGTTGCACATGCGGCATTTAAGATTGCAGCGAAGGGTTAGTATCATATATCCACGTGGATATATAGGTTTCTCATCAAGTGCCATTTTTTTAGCCTCCTACATAATCAATTGTTCTGCCGGGAAAAATCTCGGACCGTCATTACATAGCCCATTACAATATTTGCATACATCAACGGTCGCTTCCCCTAATATTACCATCATCTGTTCCTGTTTATCAATTATGGTTAAATTCTTATCGTATAAGTCCACAAATACATCACTTAACCCCTGTTCGTATAACAAGCGCGCTTTCGCACATGGAAACAGTTTTCCATTTACAAGGCACGTAAAAAATCCAAGTTTTGGAACCATGCAACGTTCATACAATGCCATGGCGGCGAAATCATCGTGCTTCAGTGAAAAGTCACCATAATCTACCCATCCTTCACAGTGCAACTCGTTGAAGTAATCGCGCAAATCGTACCTTATTCCGCTTTTTTTTAACTTTTCAGCGTTCTCTTCCGCTTTTTTGCTAATGCCATGCCCGTAGTTATCAACAATAACATAAAATTGTTCACGTCTTATTCCCTTGACAGCTTCGACAAATTCATTTGGTATTTGTATGCTTCCATTTGTCGTTACACGTAAAACGTCAAAACAATTTTGATAGTTTTCGAACATCCAGCTTATGAAGTCGGACAGATCGCTACGCAAAAACGGCTCACCGCCTGTTATATCGAATTTGCTAACATGGCCCACAACCTGAAAAAAAGCACGAACCTCTTCTCGCAATTCATCAATGGTTGGGTGATATGGCTTGTTATAATACGGCGACCCCTCAGCACACAACCTGCACCGCAAATTACATCGCAGGGTTACCGGGAAGCATAATCGTTCAATATTTAACAGGCGACTCATATACTGCCTCCCCACATCATATTAGTGCAAACATAACGCTCTCCCCGATATTATCGGAGTAGTGCCGCATAAATACCTTATATTCCGGCACTAATGACAGAATATACTCCGGAATATCAACATAATCATACGACTTGTGATATATGCTGATTGCCAACTTGGGTTTGCAACGGCGTATTGTTTTTCTCATACCCTTTAATGCCTCAAGCTCTGCCCCTTCAATATCCATTTTTATAAATGTGATGTTCTCATCGGATTCAACAACTGAATCAAATGCAACTCCCTCCACCAACGTGTCACCCTCTTTTTCAACAGAAGACAGCGCAAAGGAATTGCTGTTATTTTGAAAAGACAAGCTTTTATTTTCTGACCACAACGCAGCCTCAATGAGATGCACATTTTCAAATCCACTCAAATGAATATTGCGCTCTATTGTTGTTCGCGCATTTTTCCCAGGCTCAAAAGCATATATCTTTTTAAGATTTGGACAGGCCTTCAACAACTCCAAACTGCTGCCAAAATTCAAGCATCCTCCGTCAACGAAGATCTCTTCGTCGCCATATACTTGCCTGAACGGCTCAAATTCAGCGTAGTTACACTCTCTAGAAGAAAACTCTCCAAGCGTGATGATCTGTTCTTGCCTAAATCCTAACGTTAATAAAAAGGCGATTATTTCATTCAATGTCACAGGAACGGATGGGGTTACAAATACTTCAATATCGGAATATTGCGCAACGTCAATTTTACGTGGCGGTGATATAATGGGGATTCCATATAAATCACTACCGTTTAGTAATGGATTCATATCCCACACGCCGATACAATCATTAAATCTTTCGTTATTGAATGCAAATATCTTTTCAGCAATCGATGCTCCATTCTTGGAAGCGCCGTATAAAATAAACTTACTGTCACTGGTTGCAAAATTTGAAAGAATACTCTCCAAACTTATTTGCCTATGGTATTCATTTATCTCAGCAAATTCCTGAATAAAGTCAAACACGCTATCATAAGCCGCAAAATCCACCGGATAACGCATAACCGCATTGCGTCTGGCAGCAAAAACCTTTTTTGAGCGCTCATCTGCCAGACTATCAAAAACAAGCTGCTCCCTTGCCGTTATTTCTTTCATTATATATTCCCCTATCCAACTTTTTTCAAATTCGTGTATATGTCCGCTGCCAATAAACTCTTTGTTATGCACCTGAAGTTCCTTCTTCATATATCCAAGTTGCAATTCACACCCTTTAATCCCAAGTCTCGTTATTTTTTCCACCATACTTATCATAAATGACAACTCAAAATACCGCCAAGCCGTCATGCTGGCGGGAAAAATTTCGCTCAACCATTCGGTTCGCTCGCGGTAAACCCGCAGGTATTCGTCCAGAGTTTCGGAGGTAAGTAGACTATGATTCGTTGTCCAAGCAGAGTTGTTTGTCCCGTGGCGATAAAAAGTGTATTTCGGCAATCCGTGATACGCAACCTTGTTTGCCTCACCGAGTATTTTCGGCATAAGTTCTATATCGTCGTATTTCGATGTTTCGGAGAAACGAATCCCCATAAACAGCAAGCTCTTAACAAGCTTAGTGGGAAACTGAACATTGTACTTCTTTCGCCAAAATAGTTCCGTCAGGGCTTCCTCGGCAGTCATTACGCGCTTTTCGTCAAACACTTTGTCTGCCGCGCCACATATGCTCACCGCCGCGTTGTTTTCCATCGCTAGCTTGTACAAAAACTCAAGGAAATCCGGTTCACAAGTATCATCATCGTCGATAAAAGCGATATAATCACCGTTTGCTGTGTCTAGTCCAGCATTGCGCCCGGAGCCGATGTTGCCGCGCTCACGGTGAATGACGCGGATTCGAGAATCTTGCACAGCATATTGATCGGCAATTGCGCCGGAATGGTCAGTCGAACCGTTGTCCACAATAATAAACTCGAAATCACGAAACGTCTGGGCTAGGATGCACTCGATCATGCGATCGATTAATCTTTCGCGGTTATATGTCAACATAATTACACTGATCTTTGGTATCCCCATCAATCCCACACCTTCCAAGGCGCATTTTCAGAACCCCACATAGCTTCCAGTTTTCCTTTATCCCTGAGCGTATCCAAGCATTGCCAAAATCCCTTATGCTTATAAGCTACCAAATTGTCGTCTGTCGCCAAATTTTCCAATGGTTGGCGTTCAAAAATCAGATTTTCCGAATCATCTAGATAATTAAACACTTGTGGCTCTAATACCATAAACCCACCATTAACCCAACCACCATCTTCCTTAGCCTTCTCAGTAAATTTCTGAACAGACTGATGTTCATCAATATCCAAAACTCCAAAACGTCCGCCCGGTTGGATGGCGGTCATGGTAGCGATTTTCCCGTGGCTTTTATGAAATTCAAGAAGCTTTTCAAGATTAACATCTGAAACTCCATCTCCGTAGGTCATCATAAAAGCCTCATCTTTTATATACTTCTGAATCCGTTTGATTCTTGCGCCCGTCTGAGCATTCAAACCTGTGTCTACAACGGTAACCCGCCAGGGTTCCGCTACATTACTATGAATTGTCATCTCATTGTTTCGGGAAAAGTCAAAAGTAATATCCGAACGATGTAAATAATAGTCGGCGAAATACTCCTTGATCATATACGCCCTATAGCCGCAGCAGATTATGAAGTCATTAAACCCAAAATATGAATAATATTTCATTATGTGCCACAATATAGGAGCATCCCCTATCTCAATCATTGGTTTAGGCTTCAAATGACTTTCTTCGCTAATTCGCGTACCAAATCCGCCTGCTAAAATGACAACTTTCATTATCAGTCACTCGCTTCTCATAAAAAATTAGATCTTAATTTTAGCAACTATTTCCAAGAACCTTTCCTCTAATCTATTGCCCTTTGGAAGCCTGTCCATACTCCAACGCAGAAATTCATAGATATCATTTCGTCGATATCCTAAATCATATGCCTCAATAAATGAAGTCACTGCTTTTTCATATTCACGTAACTTATACCAGCAAAGACCTACAGTATATATTCGGTTAACCAGATCATCTTTTTTGACTTCGGCCTGGGTCATATAACGTTGGTATAGTTCCAATGCCACTGTATAATTCTCATACTTAAAGAAAAGGTCTCCTAATTCTGCATAAATAATCTTCTCGCCGAAATATTGAGCTAGCTGAACCCCTCTATTCAAAATTTCCTTCGTTCCAAAAAGATATAGATGGATCATCAAATTCAAATATTCTTCTTTATATTCCTGTGAAAACACGAATACCTCATACTTAGTCATTGCCTTGACAAAACGCTGCATCTGTTCAGAAGCATGTTCTTCAACCCAGTCCAGATATTCTCCGTTCCCATTCATGAGGGCCGATACTGCAACTATAGCTGCAAATGTCTTATTACTTGGATCTTCATGTAAACACTTCTGAGCAATGGCAAAGGTTTTATCATACTGTCGATTGGCCAGAAGCATGTACACCACGGTTAAATCATCACTGCCATATTTCTTAATTCGTAGAGTGGAGTAGTAGGCAAGGACTTGAGGCAGAGGAACCCCCGCCATAGTTGTAACTAGAAAATCTAGATCCTCTTTATCATCCTTATTATAAATGCTATTCAACAATAAAATAATATCTTCTACGGGAAAGTCCTTTATTATCATCAAAAGCCTGCGTAAATGATCAGGCTGTGTTTTTTCCAAATTTAAAGATTTCACAAAACAATTCAGTGCATCTTCATGATTGTTTCTATAGCATGCAATAATTCCCGTAAAGGAATAAACATAATGAATATTAGCTGGCATAGAGTTTATTTCTATATCTTCATACTCTTCCTGAAGCTTCAATGTCATCAGATATTCATTATATGCTTCATCATACTTTTTAAAATCATATAACAGGTTGGCTAGATAAAAACGAAAATAAGGATGACGTGGAAATTTATTAATAGCGATGTGAATTTCCTCTAGAATAGCATCAGCATTAAACTTTAAGCGCAACATGGAATCAATAATATTCTGATGAGGTTTCACATTATAGCCAACAAATTTGGTTCCGCTATGAATAAACAACCTAGCATATTCAATAGATTTTTCCCAATCTTTGATTGCAAAATAACAATCGCTAATATAATGATAGATAGTTGGAGTATCCGGAGCCTTATCCAATTCCAAAAGCAGTAGTTCCAGGTTTCTCTCAGCCTTTTTACCTCGATCACTCAAAGAATATCCTGTGTGATGGATAAGGAGTTCCTTTTCATCTGTTAGAAATGCTTTTAATATCTTATTCTTGGTTTTATCAACCAGAATTTCATGAATACTATTTATATAGCGAATATTCCCGTCACGACGAAAGATGCGGACATGGGTAATCTCATCTAACATCTTCCCATTAACATAATCAATATTCTTCATTTTACAAGCAATTGTGTTAAAGCTCGGATTTAAACGTTGAATTAAAGGGATTATATTTTGGGCAGTATTATTCACAAAATACTCATCTGCATCAAGAAAAACAATCCAATCTCCCTTTGCATGATCTATAGCAAAATTCTTCGCCTCCGCGAAATGATTATTCCATTCATAATAATAGACTTTAGCTCCTAATGTCTTCGCTATTTCTACAGTCTTGTCTATAGAACCAGTGTCAACCACAATAATTTCATCAACCACATCTTTATAGCTTTCAATACATCTGGCTATATTCTTTTCTTCATCTTTCGCAATCATACATGCGGATAACTTCATACAACAAGCCCTTCTTTCTAATAAAAAGAGGCCAGAAATGAAACTCTGGCCTCAAACAGTACTCTTAATTTGAATTATTGAAGAAGTTGAAGAACACCTTGAGGTTGTTGATTTGCTTGTGCCAGCATCGCTTGCGCAGCTTGGGAAAGAATGCTATTCTTCTGGAAGTTCATCATTTCCTTCGCCATATCTACGTCACGGATACGAGACTCAGCAGCTGTGAGGTTTTCACTGGATGTTCCCAGATTGTTAATGGTGTGCTCTAAGCGGTTTTGAACAGCTCCAAGTTTGGAACGTTCTGCCGATACAGTTTCGATGGCATTGTTAACGGTCTTAATAGCAGCCGTAGCATTCTTATACGTGCTAACATCAAGTGCTTCCCCACTATTACGAACGCCAATATCTTCAGCTTTCATGGAAGCGACACCAACAAGAATATTTTGTCCACTATTAGCACCAATTTGCATGCTCAATGCATCATCCACATTATTATTTGCAGCAATCGCTGCTTTAACACTTACTGTGATGCTTTCACCTACCGCAAGTTTCGAAAGATCGTCACCAGTCAACGTAACTGTAGCACCACTAATAGTAATTGAAGATGCACTTGCTAGAGTAGCTGAAGTTTTGGAAGGATCACCAATTGTAAAATCGGCATTTGCAAAACCAGTGGAAGTAGAATCTGTACGGGTGATAATGACTGTTGCACTTGTTGCCGCTGTCGCAGTTACACTAGTTACCGAAATATCCGCCTTGGTATTTAGCTCAATTTCAGCTTTTGCATCCTCAGCTTTAACCAAACCCTTCTTAGATCCATCCAAGAGTTTTTGTGTATTAAATTCAGTAGTATTGGCAATCCGATCAATTTCATCGGTTAATTGGTTGATTTCCTTTTGGATCTCACCACGGTCAGTTTCTGAGTTGGTATCATTGGAAGCTTGAACAGCCAGCTCACGCATACGTTGGAGAATGCTGTGGGTTTCGTTCAAAGCACCTTCTGCTGTTTGAATGAGAGAAATGGAGTCTTGAGCATTTCTAGATGCTTGGTCAAGACCACGGATCTGACCGCGCATTTTTTCGGAGATTGCCAGACCTGCAGCATCGTCACCAGCACGGTTGATGCGAAGACCTGAAGACAGTTTTTCTAAGGATTTAGAGTTGTTAGCATTGTTTGTTGTTAATTGACGATGGGTATTAAGAGCTGACATATTGTGATTAATAATCATGGTATTTTCTCCTCCTTGATTTTACATCCGGGCATCCTTGCCCAGATAATCTAATTATTTGTACTAGTGCTTCTTTCAGCCGGCCGGTCCGGAAGGAGCACTGAATACTTTCAATATATATATCGACATGTTTCGCGAGGGACTTAAGTGTTTTTTAAAATTTTTTAGCGAATACTGTTGATGAAATTTCCTACTATGGAGCCATTTAGGCCATCGTAGGCGGCAGAGACTTTTTGCTGCTGACCGGCTTTGTTTCTCATGAACTGAAGCTTCATGTTAATGGCTTGTTCGGTATTTTGAATTTTTTTAAGCAGGGCTCGTCCTTCCGGTGAAACTCGGAAGCCATTATCAGGTTCTTTCTCGATTATGGGCTGCAGACGCTGCCGCTGTTCCATTAGTTCGAGAAACAGATCCACATTTTGTTTAAGAATTAGCTTTTCCATTTCGTTAGTCAGAAAATAGTAATCCTGCCAAAGCTCGGCAGTCGATCGTTGCGGCGGATGAATTGTGTCCATTTAGCGTGCGACCGCCTGAAGCTGTTGCCCGCGGGTTTGCTTCATAGCTTGAAACCACGTATCGCGAAGTTCCTTCAGCATTAATTTAGCTTCTTCGAGCTGAAGCTTATCTTTTTTGATATTGCCTTGTATAAGGCGATACTCGATATAATCGTAAAGCTTAGCATAGCCTTCAGATATTTCATAGCTCATATCTAAGGTTGCCATAAATTCCCGAATGATAGCTTGTGCACGGAGGTTAGCCTTATGAGCCTTTTCCTGATCATTATGATCAATAGCCTGGATACTTTCGGCAACAAAGCGAATTGCACCATTATAGAGCATCAAGGTCAGATCTTCGGGTGAAGCAGTCATGATTTGTTGGTTTTTATAGGTATGAGCCATTGTGGCGGCATTCATAGGTTGTACCTCCTGTGGTTGATTAAAATGAGATGGAGCGATAACACCCCCCGCCCTAAAGGGCACCCCTCTCTATAGGGGATTTGGGGATTGGGGTTGGGGATTAAAATAATGGTTAGCTGCCTATACTGAATTGCTGTGTGAGCCAGGAACTCTGTTGGCTTAGTTTGCTTAAGGCAGTTTCCATGGCGTTGAATTGTGTATAGTACCGTTCTTCCAAATCGGCCATTCGATCGTTGAAAGCCTCGATACTCTTATTATATTCGATAATTTTCTTAGCCAATGCACTCTTGGTATCAGTGTCAATAGATGCTGTTATGCCGGCCTCGGTAGAAATTTTGTCCATCGAAACTTTTAAGGTATCATACAGGCGTGTGGCAATACCGTCTTTGCTTGAATTCTCGCCATCGGTTGTAAACATCTTAGTGAGGATATCAGGGTCGGCTTCCAATGCTTCTTTTAGCTTGGTTTCGTTAAGGTAAAGCTTGCCGTTTTCGGTATAACTACCTGTCGTTATACCGATAGAGGACATGGTATTATACTTTCCAGTCAGTCCCGATATCGGAGTTGAGATACTGCTACGCATCGAGTTGACCATGCTCTGTAAGATAGAATTGTTACGTAAGGTACCACTTTTGGCTTTTTCTTCCCATGTCTTAATCTCCGACTCAGACATGTCACTTCGCTGATCGGCCGTCAAGGGCAAGAAGTCACTATACTTCGTTTCCTTTAATTCGCCGTTCACCTTGCTCAGCGCGGTATTATAAGCTTCAACAAACGCTTTTACGCTAGCAATGGCTTTATCATTATCAGATAATACAGTCGCATTGGTTGAACCGGTGCTTTTTAGATTATAGGTCACACCAGAGATTGTGAAGCTATTACTGTCCATTTTGAGATTAGTCGCAGCCGCAACATCTGTTGTAGAGCCAATTCCATCCAAGGAGAAAATGGCATCTTGACCTGATCCAACATTGGCAACAGCACCCAGCTTTAAGCTGTTTTCTAAAAAGGTCTGCCCAGTTCCCGTATTTGCCGATAGATCAATCTTAGCGGTCTCACCGGTCTTGGTTGTCGAAAGGAAAAACCGATCCAGTGTAGTATCATAACTAGCCTTGATATTCAGACCAGAATTATTGATATTCGCGACTAATTCATAAATACTCTTACTTGAATCAACACTAATGGTTTTCGAGGCAGTGCCGTCATTTAGAACAATATCAAAGGTTCCTGTAACACCGAATTGGTTCGCCAAAGTATCCTTAGTCTTGCCGTCAGCTGTAATGGCTGCACTGCTGGCTTTCTTGGCGCCTGTGGCCAGCTGATGTACTGTAAGATCATGGCTGATATTCGCGGCATCAGTGTTGGCTGTAATACTGGCAACTGCCTCATTGCTGGAAGTCACCTGCTTTGGCTGCAGCGTGCTTTGCAGCTTGTAATTAAAGACTGTATTTCTAAAATCACTGATTGAATTGTACATTGTATTAAAATCAGCTTTTTTCCATTCCACCTGGGTTTTTTTCTGAACCATGGTGTCATAGCGGACACGCTGGGCTTTCATCAGATCTTTGACCATCTGGTCAACATCCATGCCTGACCCGCTTAATCCATAAGTGCGCGTAACCATAATTATTCCTCCTGTTACAGTATGTTATGACTTAGCCAAAGACTAAGCCTTTTTATCTAAAAGGATTCCTACATATTCATGAATAGCGGCTAAGGTATCCAAAAGCTCATGTGCCGGATATTCACGCAGAATTTTTTGCTCTTTCGTGTCATAGATTTGAACCATAAGCCTGTTCGTTCTTTCATGAAGAGCAAATTGAAGATCCGTATCGAGCATCTGCATCAATTTATTCATTTCATCTGTGACAGTTTTCATTTGCTCCGGTCCGCTCTGTTTTTCATCGCGTTGCAGAGAAGCCGTCTGTTCTTCGACTTGCAATGTTTGCGTTTTTACCCTTGCCTGATTGGCTTGAATATTGGACGAGCTTCTGGGCGAATAGACTTGCGAAGCCACATCCACTTTACTTGCTTTCACATCCATGATTTCACCTCGAATTCCTTTTCTCTCTATATTATCGAAGAAAATTGACAAAATCTTTAGTGAAAAAACAAATTTTTGTCAGTCTTTTTTAGTTTTGGTAAAAATATCAAAGGATTTGATATCAACTTGGGCAGCGGCCTGCTTGTTTTCGGCTACGATTGTGTCGTAGATTTCACCGCGGTAAATTTTAATTTCGCGCGGGGCGTCGATAGCCAGACGAATGTTATCGCCCTTGATTTCGACAATTGTCACGACGATGTTATTATTGATGACAATGCGTTCACCAATTTTACGCGTAAGCGCCAGCATTGTTATTTGCCCCCTTTTTCAGTCAGCTGCTGTGGCAGACCATTCGGGAACAGCTTATGACGCGTGGTATAATCGGTTTTTTCTAAGATAATTTGCGCAGCCTGCCGTGTTTTGAGGTTAATAACCACCGGAGCCAGCAGGTTTACTGTTGCGTTTTTAAGAGCTTCACGGATTGAAACTATCGTAAAAACCACCGGGGGGTTTTCCTCGGATATTTCAAGTTCGTCAACATATTGATCGGCAAGCTTAACACTATAGTCATTAAAAAAGCTAAAGGGATCGACTAAGATAAAGGTCAGATCAGGATTATTGATAGATTGAAGAAAGGCAAACGGATTATCGGAGTCTTGTGAGATAAGGGCAAATTGTTGTTCATCAGGAAAGCCGGGCAGCCCGTTGGAAAACTGGAGTAAATCCTCGGCAGCAACGGTTAGTTCACCGAAGCGGGTTGACTGAATCTGCATTTGTATCCCTCCATATTAAAGCACTTGGTACGGTTGCCAAGTGCCTTTTTATACTCGCGTATCGTATTTATTTTCAGTTGTCCAGAATTTCAGACTCTGATACTGGGCAATGCGAAAATCAACTGTGCCCCGATCAAGATTAGCAGCGACATCACCGCGCTGGAGATTAATGTCCAGCGTACCAGGCGTAATATTAATTTGAGCCGGATTAAAATTGTAGTGAAGCCTCGGAGCTGCAATCGGAGCCCAGGTAATTTCAGGCGGTTGTTGGATATTATTCTCGGCGGCCATATTGGCGAAAACATTTTCTTTGTTTTCAATCGCCGCCATCCGGTCGCCTTCCCGGGCAATCCGGCCGATGGCTTCGAGAGCTGTCTGCCGCCCGGCCCGGGCATTATCACGGGCCATGTCCTGCATGGTTTTTATGCCGATAGAATAGCGATAGGCTGTATTATCAATCTCAAGTTGACCTTTAGCTTGATGAATGTCAAGCTTTGCCGGCTCGGTGTTGATTTGAAGCTGCGGTTTGGTTGTTTGCAGATTGAGGACTGGATCCTTTATATTATATTGGAGTTTGGCATTTTGGCTGGAGATATTGAGGTAGAGCATAGCACTAGCTCAAGAAGTCAGCCAGTGACGGCGGCATGATTTTTGCTCCTACTGATAGGGCCATGCGGTAGACGTTTTCGGCATTTTTAAAATCAATGATGGCTCTAGGGATATCAAGGTCTTCGTTAGCCGAAAGATCACCGGTAATAATTGTATTATTTTTCTCCAGCATGTTTTGGGCCATTTCGTAGGCAGACATCCGGGTTCCCATTTCAGCCTGCGCTTGAAGCATATCACTATGGTCGCTTTCGAGATAGGCCAATCCTGTTTCGGACAGCCAGTTTTGGGCCTCGACTGTGCCTAATTCAAGCTGGTCCTTAATTTCGATTAAATGATTTAGACCCGCCAGACCGTTGCCGAATGCTTCATAGCCAGTAAGATTAATACTGTCCTGCGTTGGTGTAGCAGTTCCAGGCTGGATCGGCATTGAGATTTTGCTGGCATCGCCGCTATAGGTAATTGTGTCGCCAGCGCGCTTGAAGGGCTCGGTTTTATCTTGCTGACCAGCGAAAATATAACGATCACCAATTTTGGTATTGCCAATAGTAATCAATTGATTGATTAGGTTATCAACCTCTTTGCCGATTGTCTGAACAGCGTCTTGGGGATTTGTCCCATTGCTGGCATTGACCACTGATTCTTTGATTTTAATCATGATCGAGCTAATATCTGACATGGCGCTGTCGGTTGTTTCCATCCACGATTGCGCATCTTTGACGTTTTGAGTATATTGCGCGTTTTGCGTTAGACTTGAATTAAAACGCAGACTGCGGATGGCTTTAATCGGATCGTCAGAGGGACGATGAATGGCCTTACCGTCAGAGAGTTGTTCTTGAATGCTATTTTGCCGTTCCAGCGATTTATTGAGACTTGTTAAAAAATTATAAGTAATCGTATTATTAGTAATACGCATCTTTCTTCACCTCTTATCGACCGACAATGCCGGTACCGTTAATCAATTTGTCAAGCATCTCATCCATTGTTGTCATAATACGAGCTGCCGCGTTATAGCCTTTTTGAAAACGAATCATGTTGGTCATTTCTTCGTCCATGTTAACGCCAGCCGTTGATTCACGCCAGTTTGTAATCTGTCCTACCAGCGTTTTCTGATTTTCCGTCAAGCGTTTGGAATCCTGGGCTTGGACACCCAAGCTGCTGATAACTGTTGAATAATAACTTTCAAGCGAGGCATCACCCAGCAGAGGATCGCCTTTTTCGGTTTTTAGCCAATTGCCCAAGACGATCGCATTGTCACCGGCCGCATTGCCTTGCGGTACAGTGAAGGTATAGCTGTCGCCAGCGAGAGGGGTAGCGGTATAGACTTTGTTATTGGCCGAATCGGCAACAGTGAAATCAATTGATAACCCATTGACCGTGAAGTTGCCGGTACCAGCAGGAGCTACTACAGGAGTCCAGTTACTTCCGCCATCTGTAGAATATTGGAACCCAGTTACCTTATCGCCAGCTGTCCCAGTTATCTGTACCATGACATTAGCCGGGTCAGTCGCTGTATAGCTTCCAGAAACGTTCACCGTAGCCGTTCCGCCATTACCTGTGCTATGGGCAACCACTATATTACCCGCCAGTGTTTTTGCTGCGATTTTAGCCAAGCCGTTCGCTGGATCAAAAAGCTCTGAGTTGACCTTAAGCTCCGCGATCCAGTCACTAACCGGATTACTCGTGTAGTCAACCTCGCCAGTACCAAAGAAGTTGGTATTAGTACTATTGTCAGTGCCATAACCAGCCTTATGAGCCTCATTGAAATCCTGGAGTAAAAACTGGCTGATGGTGTTGAGATTATCAAGATAACCTTTGATGCCCTTATAGGCTTTTCCGCTGGTATCGTCTGAATCACGGGCGTCAAGAAGAGCTTTAAGCTCGCCGCTTTTAAACACCAATTCAGGCCCTGTCGTGTTTTCCACAACGACGTTCTTAATCTCATAGTTATAAGGCATCGTCTGCGCCGAGACAGTGCCAAGTTTGGTAGTGCCATATCCGTTTACCAGTGTGATGCCGGCTGACTGGATACTGTAGTTACCATCTTTATCTTCATTTACATTGACATTCATTATTGTTGACAGTTGGTCAACCAACAGGTCGCGCTTATCGCGCAAATCATTGGCATGGTCAACCCCACCGACTTCAATATTAGAAATCTGCCTGTTGAGAGTGGATATCTCAGAAGTAATTTGGTTAACCTTGCTCACTTTGATATCAATGACCGAGTTCATATCAGCCGCCATATCTTTCAGCTGCTGACTTGCATGGGTCAAGGCGTTCACGACTTCAACCCCACGCTGACGGACGGTTGCCCGGGCCCCTTCATCCGAGGCATTGGCTGCCAAGGTCTGCAGTGAAGTCCAAAACTTATTTAGCACTGTCTGGAATCCTGTCGCGGTTGGTTCTTGGAATACCCCTTCAACTTTCGCCAGGGTATCCATCATACTTTGACCGTAGCCAAGCGAAGATGTTTCTTTCCACATTTGTTTATCGACAAACGTATCGCGAGCCCGCATAATCGACTCAACGTTCACACCTGTTCCCACCTGCATCATACCGCGGCTGCCATACACCGTCTGGTTGCTGGTTGTCGCCATATTGACATTCTGCCGCGAATAACCCTCAGTATTGGCATTTGAAATATTGTGGCCGACTGTATCAAGCGCGACCTGCTGGGCATACAAGCCCCGCACAACTGTATTTAAACCGCCAAAAGTAGATCCCATATAAATTCACTCCATTAAACAGTATTATACTTTATGATCAAAGAGCGCGCGGGCCGGGGCCGGCTTTTCACCGGTCTGGCCTTTCGGTGCATAGGTCGAACCCGATTCACTTTGCGCCAAGATATTGATATTATAATTAACAAACGTGAGCGCCCGCTGAATCAACTGGGTATTAACCTGGTTAATTTTCACAAGTTCAGCAAGGACTTTATCAAATTCGCTGCCGATCAGTGTTAGCCGCTTGGCTGACGCTTCATCGGCAAGTTCAATCATTTTCTCAAGAGTAATGTCGTCAGGCAAAACTCCACCTGCGCCACTAATTTCTTTTAGCTTGGCGATTCGCTGGTTCTCCAGCTTACCGGCCTGTAAAATTAGAAGTTCTTCTTGTTTAGTGATTTGCTCAAGTTTTTGACCGTCAGCCGCCACCAATATGGTGCGTTTCTCCTGACTAAGCGTCAAAATGGCCTGATACAAGGCCAGCATTTCATCTAATATAGCAATTAATATTTCCCAATGCTGTTTCACAGTTACCTCCTCTAGCGTATCCGATCGGCGAGTGCTCGCGAAATCATTTGTTCGGCGATATCCTTGGCTTCAATTGTGTAATTTCCCGAATCAAGTTTTTTGCTTATCTCATTGACCTTATCTTCCCGTACATCAGGCAGCTTTTTTATTGATTGCAGAAGTTGGCCAAATTCTTTGGCTTCTGAAGATAATATAACTTCATCCTGCTTTTGAACAGGGCCCGATTTTCCGCTTTTTGTATTTTGAGCGACCTTCGTTTGTTCGCCGTAAGCCTTCAAAATGCTTTGTACTTGTTTTCCCGAAATAATCATAACCATTCCACCTCACGCTCATCGTCTTGCACTTCTGTTAATAATATCGACAAAAAAGGCAGGGAACTTAACCCCTGCCGATAAATTATTTTTTATTTATCTAATTTTATTGCTATACATCCGTTCATGTGTTTTTTGTGATTCCTTCCGGTCCGAAGCGTTCCAGGCCGGTTCTGCCGGTTTTTTGATTTGATCAGTAAATCCTTTACTGCACCTGGAACAGAGTCGTCCTTCGGTAATAAGCTCCCCGCAAGTCTCACAAGGATAGCTGACAGCAAAATCACTCAATATACGGCCTCGTCTGAGCATTCGCATGATAATGTTCTCTTTTACACCTGTGATATCATGGATTTCCTGCAGCGTGGCTTTTCTGGCGTCACGCAAATAATCGACCACTTTAACCTCATCTGCTTCTACCTGCTCATAGCAGGCTGGACATAAACCACTAGCATTTTCTACAAATAACCGTCCGCATTCCGGACAATTTTTTAAACCCATTGTAATGCCCCCTTCACCTTTAGCTTGTCTTACTTTTCATTATACAATAATTATACTAAACTTTTTCGACAATTGTTAAGAATATTTGAACATTTCCCAGGAAATATTACATTTTTTTTAATGTTCGGCAGGATTATATCAAATTATGCCTAAATTTATATAGTACTTGACTTTACGTTGGAAAGGCAGTTCGTCGTGTTTATGCTGACACTTATGCAAGATCCGGAGGCCTACTCTGGCAAACCCCAAAAGCTTGATGATGTGATTGTTACACTCATGCGCTTATTGGAAATGAAAAATCATAAACTGTATATGCATAGCAACCAAGTTGCCAATTATGCCGTAAGTGTCGCTGCCAAAATGCGGCTGCCGCGGGCTGAAATTGAACGCATCAGGGTTGCTGCTTTGTTGCACGATATTGGCCATCTAACCGTCCCTAACGCCATTATTGCCAAAATGCCTTATACAACGACCCGGGAAATGAGTGTTTTTAAAAATCATTGCAATGCCGGCAGCTATATGCTGGAAAACATCCCGGCATGTCAGGAAATTATTCCCTATATTCGCTATCATCACGAACGCTGGGACGGCAAAGGCTATCCCAAACGCCTCAAAGGAGTAAATATCCCGCTCGGCGCGCGGATTATCGCTGTTGTGAATCATTACGACCGCTACATCAACCCTTGTACGAAAAACTGGGTCAAAACCAAGGATGAGGCCGTCCGAGAGCTATTTAGCCTGTCCGGTACGGCATTTGATCCTGATGTAGTTAAAGCGTTTATCGAAGCTCTGGGCTAATATTAATATGGCGCACCACTCGCTAAGGCGAGGCCGCAAACTGTACGAGCCCCACTCCTTTTGAGGGCTTTGGCACATTCATCCATTGTCGTGCCGCTTGTTATGATATCATCCACTAACAGAATACTTTTTCCGGATACATCGTCAGGGCGCGTTACAATAAACGCGTCCTTTATATTTTGCCGCCGTTCAGACAATTTGAGCTCCCACTGCGGTTGGGTCGGCCGTGTTCTTATCAGATTGTCACTGCACCACACCAAGCCCTGGCGCTCGGCCCAGTCTTTGAAAATAAGATTATTTTGGTTATAACCGCGCTCTTTCAGCCGTTCGGCATGCAAGGGAACTGGAATTACAAGGTCATGAGAAGAAATCCGCCCCGACGCAAGGCCCATTTCGAGCAGTCCTTCCAAAGGGCGGGCATATTTTTCCGCTTGGCGGAACTTCATATCATGGATCACCCGCTTAACGCCCCCTGAGTAGTCGCAGACAGCCAAGCAGGAATCCAAGTGACGTAGCCGGTGCAACTGAACACTAATCTCCCGCGGCACCAATACCCTACCAAGGCAAGCACCACACCAACTGCCATGAACATCAACCCCGCCCCGGCACCCCGGACACTTCGGCGGATAAACTAAATCAAGCACGATTGTCCAAAGCTGCTTAAACACCGGCAAGCACTCCCTGTTCCTGTTCCTATCAATCGAAATGCAAGATGACACACCCCGTCACTGCGTGCCACCCCTCTCAAGAGGGGACTTTTATAGCCGCAATTGACCTAGTGCCACCAACCTCCTTCCCCTCTTAAGAGGGGTGGCCGAAGGCCGGGGTGTGTTCGTCGTTATCTTCGTAACCCCCAATTCCCCTCTTGAGAAGGGTGGCCGGAGGCCGGGGTGTGTTCCTCGTTGTCTTCCGGGGTGTGTTATCGTCTCCGTTCATTAACCCATAATTCAATAACCTTTATGACTCCAGCCAAGTTATGCTTAACATCAGTATCAAGAAACCGCAAGACTGATAATCCTAAGGTGTTTAGTCTCTGCTCACGAAATCTGTCATATTCAACTTTATTATCATGTGTGATCCCATCTATTTCAATTGCCAGCATTAGTTCAGCACAATAAAAATCCACAATATACCTGTCTATGGGCTTTTGTCGGTGAAAATCTAAACCCATCATCTTTTTGCCTTTGAGTTGCTGCCAAAGGAGAACTTCCGAAAGAGTACTATTCTTACGCAACTCTTTAGCTCGTTGTTTTAACTTAGGGTCGTAGTTAATCGTTGGCTTCATAACACCACACCCCCGTCGATTTGCACATCGCTCGCAAAGCGGCCTTAGTTAATTGTTCGCAGTACGTAACACACCCCGTCACTGCGTGCCACCCCTCTCGAGAGGGGATTTTTATAGCTGACTGTTGACCTAGTGCCTCAAAACCAATTCCCCTCTAGTAAGAGGGGTGGCCGAAGGCCGGGGTGTGTTCCTCGTTGTCTTCGTAACCCTATCTTGGATCGGCTACACTAAGTTGGACAGAAAAAATAAGGGCTTGTAGAATAAACCT